>Ga0247819_10001854_pt1 | contig 11207 bp, 14 predicted proteins | sample 13C_Xylose_Day6_FD_193428 | JGI IMG/M metagenome (GOLD analysis project Ga0247819, IMG submission 193428) | Soil microbial communities from agricultural site in Penn Yan, New York, United States - 13C_Xylose_Day6 | ecosystem: Environmental > Terrestrial > Soil > Agricultural land | place: USA... | reverse complement strand
GATTGTTACGCCTGCTGAAGATCAGCAACCGCCTTTTCCAGCGATTCTACCGAAGCATTCGCCCGATATTGCACGTTGGCGGCGTCGAGTTGCGCTTTGAGGGCTGCGATCTTCTCGGCATTGTCGATGGGCTCCGCTGCCGCCTTGAGGCGTTCGACTTCAGCGCGGAGCAATTCGACCTCGCTCGCCAGAGTATCGCGTTCACCCTCGATGGTAACGACACCTTCATGGATGGCTTTCAGCGCATCGAACAAGCGGATCGGTAGTTCGCCAGCACCCGGATGTTCCAGCTCCGACAGGCCTTCGGCCGCTTCGATCAGCAGCACGACGCCGTCGCGCTCAGCATATAACTTGTCGATCAGCTCCTGCAGCGCAGCACCATCGACAACACCCTGGACGTCGATCAGCATTACCGGCGCTGACTCAACCTGTCGAACCGTCACCTCCGGAACATCGTCAGCCTCATTCTCGCGGCTTCCGGTGGCGTTCGCGTCGACAATGCGCAGACCGTTTTCCTTGGCCAGCGCCTTCACATCTTCTTGGTACTGGTGGAATGGACCAGGCAAGTACCAGATATTTTTTTGGCTCATGATCATTACCTCGCCGAGCCGAGCAAGTCGCCCGGCTCAACATTCAGGGGTTACTTGGAAGCGTCACCGATCAGAGCCACACCGGCGGTGTGCTTGATGCTGGTGGCAGTCTTGTCCCAGTTGGTACCGGTCGCCAATTCGGCGTCGGTTGGCGACTTGCCGCCGGTGGTGGTGTCCCAGGTGTAACCCTTCAGACCCAGACCGAAGGTGTAATCGGTCTGGAGCGTGGTTTCGATACGCTCCTTGCCGTTGGTGGTCTGAACGTTGCTGATGATGTCGCGGCCGTCGTGCACAAGCGCCGCGCCCTGCACCAGGGACAGGATGATTTCCTTGTTTGGGGTGCCGGCCTGGACCAGCGCCGGCGCGTCCGTCACAACGGAGATCTTGCCGAGGATGTCCACGACGCGAACGTTGCCCGCTTGGAATAGCTGCTGCTGGTTCGCCAGGTTCTGGCCGACCAACTTGTGGTAGCTGGTGCCCTGCATCACCTGGGTTACAAGGTTCTGGCTTGCGTCGCCGAACTTCGCATGGGCGTTGTTCAGGCCGGCGTAGGTGATGCCTGCGGTAGCAGACACGTCGTTGACTGCGGCAGCTTGGGCGGTGATTGCGGCAACCAGTGCAGCGATTGCAGTGTTCAACTGATCCTTCAACAGGATTTCAGCAAACGCGCGGCTCGCCACCTCGATGCCTTGCGCGGTCGGGCGCTCCAGCCAGGTCATCTGCGATGGCTCGTAGCGGATCGGACCGAAGCCGCCGGCTACCTTCACCGAAGTGTTCTTCAGCTCGGTCAGGTCGGTCGCTGCGACAGTAGCGTTTGCGCTGTAGCGATCCACGCGGCGCTGGGCAGCAGCAAGAGTCTGGAAGAACGACTCTTGGAGGAAGTCGCCAGTGAAGCCGTCCGGAGACAGCACAATAGCCCCCCGGCTCGCAGCGTTGAACGCGGCGAGATATTGATCCAGCGTCTCGAGAGTCGCCGGCATGATGTATTCGTTGAAAACCTGCATTTGCGACAGGGACATGAGTTATTTCCTTACGATTGAGGGAGATCTGGGAACCGGCTTGCGATTGCAGCCGTGCGTTCCTCTTTGGTACCGCCGATTTTTCCTTTCGGGGCCCCGCCCCCACCACCTGCACCGCCGGCCCCGCCGCCCGATGCCTTGCTACCCGCGATCAACGGCGCGAACGCCGAGTCATTCGCGATTTCTGCTTTCAGCTCATCCAGCGTTGCCGCCGAGAGCTTGCCCTGTGCGTCGAGGACGACCACAACAGGTTTCCCTTCGCGCTGTTCGACGCTCAGACGGCGCTCGATGTGCGGCAACAGGGCTTTCGCGCTGCCTTGCACTGCCAGTGCAGAGGCGATATCAGTAGCGGTACGACCGACAGTCAGATCCCGGATTTGCCCGCTCAGCGTTCCACGCTCCTGTTCCAACATGCCGTTCAGCTCAGCTTCGCGACGGGTAAATTTTTCAGTCCAGGAGCGTTCGAGTTCTTCGACGTTGCCGGACTTGCGAGCGGCTTCTTCACGCTCAAGGCGCGCGGCATCTTCAGCTTCGCGTGCCTTCTTCTCGGCGGCTTTCTTCTCGCCGAGCAGTTCATCAACCTTGGCCTTCAGGCCGGATACATCTTCTTGCTGCGGCAGACCTTCAATGCCGAGTACGAACTTGCCGTCCTTCTCGGTGTAAAGAGCGCGCACGGCTTCATCTACCCCATCCAGGGTATCCAGTTGGAATTTCAGCATTGGTTGCCTCCCAGAGACGTAGGTGCAGGCCCTGCCCGCAGATATGAAAAAACCCGTCACTTGCGGGCTCTGTGTAAATCGTGGGTATAAAAAACCCCGGCGCATGCCAGGGTTTTAGAAACTATGAGTTTTAACTGAACAATGATTTCGGTGGGTTATCTCGATATAACTGCAACTGTTTGAGGTGTTCGGAAATATTAATTTCCCATGACGCAAGAGTAGAAGTCACGATCATTTTGGCGTTAGAAAAATCACCATCGAAGTGATCAATGACATCTTTAACGTCGACTGCCCCGATCCAAATATCGATTTGCTCCCCATAATTTAGCTCTATCGGGAATCCTTTGCCCGCCTCACCAGCATGGAACCCCATCCAGCAAATACTACCTTTACGATCAAGAATTTTCGCTCCGGTAAGCCGTGCAGGCCTGTTGCCAATGGAAACCGCATCGACTACGAGACTCTTTGCGACAGAGCCCGCACCATCATTCCTAAAGCGCTGCAAATCGCACTTAAGAACTATGCGTTCCATATTTTCCTGGCGCTGCTTGTCAGCCAGAACAATTGCAGCAACAACTGCCGCCAAAGCACCCACGCCAGAAACCCACTCCCCAACAGAACCAAGACTTAATACATACCGATCCGCTGTGGTGGGGTTCATTTGAATAGCAGCAAGAAAGCCTGCCAAACCACCAATGCTCATGCTAATCACTGCAATAAGTGCTGCCCATCCCTTTGCCATATACCACCTCACCATTTGGGCGAAGCGTTATAACAACCCAGCACGGTCAAATGCCAGCGGTTCGAGCGCCTTCATCTGCACAAGGGTCAGCGGCGCAAAGTTGCGATCAAGCTGCAGCTCTGAAAATCGTTCAATGCTCAAGCCGCCTTCACGGAACAGCTTGGCGCGTACAGGCCCGATAGCCTTGTCCTGAAACGCTGCCGGCTGTTGCTTGAGCCAGTCGTAATAGCTGAGGTCTGCCCTCACCTGCTGCGCGCCGCTGTCACCGATGGATGCTCGGGTGGCGTCTTTGGCGAACAGCGCGCTGAATCGGGTGACCGCCACCACCGTCGAGCGACAGTTGATGTGGATCGGAGGCCTCGGCCCCTCAGTCAGCTTGAAGCGGCGCTTGTCGAGCGTCCGGCACTGGCTGGTCGTCTTCGTGTCCAGGGTGCTGACCCACTCCACAGACTGCACGACATCGGAGTTCTCTTTCAGCGTCTCCATGCGCGCCTGGGTGGCGACGTGCTGCACCGCCGTTCGAACGATCGCGCCGGCGTTGCGGCTGGTCGTGGCCAGGATGCCGTCGTTGTACTGCAGGGCTTTTGTCCCGCGGATGTTCTTGATGATCTGGAAGGTGGTCTGGCCTTCGAAGAAGCCCTGCCGGATCGCGCCAGTGAGGCGTTGCCGCTCGGTGTTGGTGAACCCCTCAATGAACGATTCGAGCAGCTTCCCGCCATCCGCACCGCGCACTCTGAGCGGATTGGTGAGAATGGCTGCCCGAATCGCGGCGGCACCCGGCACCGCGGCGTCGAACGAAACACCCACCGGTGCTGCCCGGGTCAGGCTGGTCGCTTCAAACTCGGCCTCGTAGTTGGCGATATCCACCAGGTCGAGGTTCAGCTTCTCGCTGTACCGATCGAAAATGCCCAGCAACAGGCTGTCGACTTCGCTCAGCAGCCTCTCCAGCCGAGCGACGGTGTAATCCGTCAGGTCGGCCCGGGTCAGCCGCTCACGAATCGAGCGGTCGATCTCTTTGAGAAAAGGCCCAAACTTCGCAACCTCCCCGGACTTCAGTTGCTCGAGGAAGACGGCGTGCCGAATCGTGGCATCAAGGATCGCTTGGTTTGCCGCCATTCGGGGTTACCTCATCGTCATCGTCCAAGTCGAGCGCCGGCGCTTCAGCTTCCAATTCGTCGCGGATCTGGTCGTCGGTCTTTTCGGGATCGATAACCCCGCGATCGCGCAGGTACTGCCAGAAGTCGCCCGCCGGCAACTTGCCGCCCTGTACCGCATTGAACAATGCCGAAAGGATCGTCGCGTCCAAGGTGATCTGACTGAAATCCTGATTGAGCTTGTAGAGCGTTTCGCCCGGGGCATTCACAAACTCGGCCATCCAAACCAGGCACTGGCTGTAAGCTTCGCTGACGTTGCTTACAACCAACGACAGGACGCTGTGTCCGGCAGCGCTATCGTTGTCGGCCTGGGTCGCGGTCTTCACCGCGCTACCCCGTTCGATCAGTCGGGCGCCGAGCGACACCATGTCGTCCTTCTTGGAGTCCATGGCCTCTTTGGCCACAGTGTTCGGCTGAGCCTGCCATACGCCACATGTGCCGCTGACCGGCAGAAGCCAAGGTGCACGGGAGCCAAGAAAAATGCCGTTCTTCTCCATGTGGTCACGCCACTGCTCATCGAGCCCTGCCATCCACGGCTGAGGCTGGCCCACTAGGTAAGCCGCCTCTTCGTAGTCCGCGCTGTTGCGGTAGTGGCCCACATTGACTTCCGCCATGTCGTACAGCGGCGAATCGTCGATTGTTGTGTCGTTGTTCTCGCTGCCCAAGAACTGGAACGGGATGATCCGCCATGGCTGGCCCAGGCCATTCAGGGGCGCGAATGGGGCGACCGTCATTTCCGTCTTGCTGCTGCCCTCTTCCCAAACCTCCTGGGTGTAGATGCCAGCCGAGAGCCGCAACACCCTGTATTGCACAACCCGCTCACTGCCAAAGCCGTCGTCTGTATCGACATCAACCGTTTCGCGCAGTACGACAAGGCACAGCAGGTGCTGGCCGCCGACCTGACGTGTCTTCCAGTTAATGATGGCTTCGGCCGGGTAGCTGGCGACGTTCGCCCGAGCCCGGCCCGCTTGTTCGTCCGCCTTGCTCACGGTGCCAGCCTGGACAGCCGCGTAATCCACCAGTAGCCCGTGGCGGCCAACTTCGAGCAGATGCCCAATGATAGACTGCGATTGCTGGTAGATGCTCACACCCTGCCCGTCGATGTCCTTTGACACGTAATCGAGAGCGCCTGGAACAGTAAGCGTTGGCCAGGTGCGGAACACCGCGCCGACGAGACTGTGTTTCGTCCGGCCTGTAGCGTTGTAGAACACAGCGCGCTTCTTGTAGGCGTCGTAGCGGTCCCGATTGTCCTGGCTAGTGTCGGATGCGTTCGGCCGCGGCAGATATCGGTCACCAGCAGCTTTGATGGTTTCCGATCCTTTGCAGACGTCGCGCACCAAGCGCCAGCGGTACTGCGCCGCGTCGTACTCGGGACGGGCAAAAGTGACGTCCGTCATCGGGCGACTCCCATTTTCATTGAGGTGACCGGCTTCACGATCGGGTACTCGCGGTGGATGAAATAACCGCCGCCGTCGTTGGCGTGGTCATTGCCCTGGCTCTTGTCTGGCTCGCCGTTGGGCGCCCAGATCTGCTGCTCGAGGCCGTCTGCGTAAGTCGGGCAGGTAAATGGATTGACCAGGTAACGCCGCTCGCCCTGCGCGTTGCAGAACATGGCGTTCATGGCGTTGATCCGGTCCTTCACCGGTGGGTTTGCCGCCGGTGCGATGACTGCGAAGCCGGCCTGTTTGAGCATCGCCAGGTCCGTGACGCTCGCGTTGACCGACTTCCTTGAGTCGCCCGAGGCGTCCGGATAGATCCGGATCTCGCAGGTTTTCTCGAAGTCGTTGCCGTTGTGCCGCCAGTAGCGCTCCTTGATGCGGCGAATCATGTCCGGCGTGTCGTAGCCATCCATCAACTCATCCACCGCGCGCGGCAGACCCTGGTCGCGTTTGACATGGGTGATCGCCGCCATCTTGCCGACGTTGAAGTCCATGCCTATGAAGAGCGGCTCGCCTGGCTGCACAGTGTCGAAGCACTGGTTCAGCTTGCGGTCGTACGCGTGGTAGATCGAGCCGGACGTCAGGTTGACGAATTGGCCATTCAAGTACGCGCGGATCAGCTGCTCGGGGTACGACTCCATCAGTGATGGGATGTAGTCGTCCGGCAGGTTGAGTTCGTTGTCGAAGGTACTGGCCTGAATCAGGCCGTACATATCCTTCAGCGCTGGCTTTTCACGCAGCTGCTTTACGAACTGGAGGAATACAAACTTGAAGCCTTCCGGTGTCGTGGTCACATCCACGCCGTTCTTCAGCCCCGGCAGGTTGTAGCGCATCCGGGCGATGATCTTGCGCCAGGCCTGCTGAGCTTTCAGCGACGTCAGCACGTCCAGCTCATCCACCAAGGCATGACCAATCTTGAAACCGACGATCGTCTGCGGCTTTTCCATCGAGCGACAGATCACAGTGCCGCGATACTGCCGGCCGCTGTATATGTGAACCTCATGGTTCGCCTGGTTAATCTTGGTCTTCAGCCCCCAGTCGTACGCCACCTCCTCCATCGTCGGATAGAAGATGTCGCGAATCTGCGGGTAGGTCGGCGCGAAGTAACCCGCGTTGACGCCCGGCCACTCCATGAAATGCTTGCTAAGTGCCGAGCAGCCCACCCAGGTCTTTCCTGAACCGAAGCCAGCGACGAAAGCACGAAACTTGTGGGGCAACAGCAGGAACTGCGATTGCGGAACGTTAAGGCTCGGCATTCGGCTTCCTCGCATCCACCACGTCGACCTGAATTCGAGTCGGGATTGCTGGCTCGTCGTCAGGCTCGTCCTTTCGATTGCGATTGACGTAGATGTCGCCGGTTTCTTTCGCAGCCTGTTCCAAAATCTGCATGGCCAGACCGATGTTCTTCATCGTCTCGGCCTTCTCCACGAAGCGATTCATGGCGCGGAGTCGGAAGGCGCGGTTGGCGATCGGAATCTCTGCCGTCTCTTCGCGGAAGCGCTTGCGGGTGTCGTGGAACAGGGTTTGCCACTTCACATGCAGGTTGCGCCCTACGTATTTCGTCGGGTCGTACGCTTCGCACTGTTGGCGTGTGACATCGAGACCGAATCGCTCTTTGACCGACGCAACAACTTGCGATGGCGTGTCAAAGCAGGCGAGTGCCTGTACTACAAAGGCTTTCACCTCGTCTCTGAGTGCGGCCATAGATGGGCATCCGTCAAAGTACTGTCAAAGTCAGGCCGACTTGAGCAGACAGGTTCCGCAGGCCCTCGCAATGTTCAATTTCCCCACCTCAGCAGGATTGTTTGCAGCGTTCACCAGCTCTTGCACTTCAGCGCTCGCCCCATACCGACGCACCACACCGACGAACTCTTCAACGTCGTGTCCGCGCATCTCAAGCTTGGGAGCGCCTTTCTTGGTGAAGGCCGGCTGACCGTACTTATCGTTGGCGTGGGCAATGTGGTAGAGCTCGTGCTCAACCAAAGCACAGAAGTCAGCATCGGAGCACTGGTCGCAGTAGTCGGCAGCCAAGGTGATGATGTAGTCCGGCACATCGCCGAACCAATCGAACATCTGCTGTTCCATCCGAGCCTTTTGCCAGCCACCTGCGCGGAAAGCTACCTGTTCGGCCTGTCCAACTACTGTGCGGCCCTTCTTGGTGAATCCTGAGGATGCCCACATGACCTGGATGTCTGCATCCAGCAAATGGGCATGGTCTTCGTTGTGAATGCTGCCGGTATCAGAAAGGATCTCGGCTTGGAGCCACTCCCACACCTCGGATGCGGGGATCAGGCGAATACCAAAGCTGGACAGATCAGGCGGGGCGAGTAGCGAATCCGGCGGCATCGGCCTGCTCATGAATCACCCCGAGCTTGTAATGATGGCTGGATGCCGGTATTTGTGGGAGCCAATTTAGACAGGGGTACTCGCGGGCCCAATTCTCACTCCCCTGTGCCCGTCAAAGGACAATGGCTTTTGAAAAAATTCCTAAAGTACGCAAGTTTACTCACCGCATCAGTTCTCGTTGCCGCCTGCCAAAGTGGGCCGCCGCCTGCCCCTAAAACAGAGGTAGCCATGCAATCGGTCATTCTCGATAAATGGCTTCAGGTTCGCTTCTGTACCAACGGGAGTAACACCATCGATGGGAAGCTAATTCAGGGGAAGTTATGCTCCCAAACACAGAAATACGAAATTGCCGGAGGTCCGGTGATCAAATTGGCCGGACAGCGTGGCCTTGTAGGCTCTCTCTCGCCGCAGGAAGCAACGAAGGGGTTTTCGGCGTCAGATGGCGGCATTACCTACACACTTAAATGCGAACTGCTGCCCAAAATTACCGCCGATGCTGGTGACTCCTATCGCTGTGCATACGATGCGAACAACCTTCCGTTGGTCAGAGTGGATATCACCTACCCATAACAATTCCTAGTTAGGTCTTTACCGCGGATCGCGACACAATTTGCAGGTCCGCGAAACGTGTCGCGACTTACTTGCCTCGACGCTCGATCCCGCCCGGCGCCTTGTCGCAGCGCATGCAGTGTTCGCAGTTCAGCGTCCTGCAAAGCCAGGCCTTCACCCGCTGCCACCAGATGACCATGAAGATGTGGCGCAGGCCGGCAAGGGCCAGGGACACATGCAGGGTCAGCCCTGCGGTCGTCGGTCCGAAGAAGATGTTCTGGTTGCGGGTCATCACAACGAAACCGCTGATGGCGATCGCCGAATAGATCAGCTTGCCGAGGATGCCGTCTCGCACCCGGCCGCTCAGGACACACCAGGTCGCCCACAAGGCAATCAAGCCGCAGGCGATGGAGTTGATCAGTTCAAGATTCATGGTGGGTTGCCTCCCCCGAACCGTTGGCGGATGAGCGCCCAGAGGTCAGCGGCTTTGATGGCGCGGTTGATGGCTGCCAGCAGTGACCCGCCGAAAGTGCCCAGCAGGAAGCCAACGCCGGCGACAACCTTTGGCTCAGTCACACCCAAGTAGGTGCTGACCATGCTCGTCAGGTACCAGGAGCAGGCGACTCCGGTAATCAGAAAGATCGCCCATGCGCGCCAGTCCGTTAAGTCGTCCTTGTGCCACCAGCTCGCGATGACGGCGCCGACGAATCCTGCGATCAACAATCCAAACCTGTCGAGATTGTCGAGCAGGCGCTGCAAATACTCCATGCGCTCGACTCCGTGGGGTATGTGAGCTTGGCCAGCGGCCACGTAGAATCCCCTCGCCAACAATTCAAGGACAAGGGCATGAAATTAAAATCAATGATGCTGCTGTTCGCGTCGTTTGGCCTCGCGGCTACCGTGCAGGCAGACGAATTCACTAACGCAGAAATCTGCAAGGCTGCAATTTCCGTGGAAATGGGCCGCCCCACAAAAACGATGAAGTCGAAATTCTCCGGAACAGATCCTGAGATTTCCTATAAGCGGCCAGATGGCGACTCTTTTAGATATCGCTGCCAAGTGACTGATGATCGAGTGGTCTGGTCGGGCTTCATGAACGACACCAACGAATGGGGTCGTTGGAGGAACCGCTACTCAGAGGGCGACGCATCGACGACGTACTCAGTTTCAAATGGACTTCTGACGATAAGCAACGATCAGTCTGGCGACAAAACCTTCAGGAAGAAGGATTTTTGAGGCCCTGAATAGGTTCGCGGTCTTTCCCGCTGTCCGCCAAAGACCTTCGCAGCGTCGACGCCCCATTGCATCGATCTCGCTGATTCAGTCTCGCGCCACCCTGGAAGCATTGGTGTGCAGGATGCGCGGGCCGCCGGTGTTGATTCCGTACGTCGCACTATCCGGCTATCGACGTCCGGGCCTTCCGTGAGGCCGCCCTGGCTGCGGTGAATTCAAGGCAATAAAAAACCCCGCTGATTGAGCGAGGTTTTGGGTTACAACGGTTCTTTTGAAACCTTTTTAAAAGCGCCGGTCCGCCATGAGATAGCTCATTCCCAAATAGGCCACACCTGCGCCGATCACAGAACCCCAAAAATCAGCTTGGAACAACGCAGAGGTTGTTGCACCACGCTCATGAGCCCGAATAACAGACTCCCAGCCCGTGTCATTCGCCCCAAAAGCTAGATCCCACCCATAAGGGAATACAATCAATAGGAACAAGCCGGCTAAAGACCCTACGCCGAACCATTTTGACTCTGTGTGAGCGAACCACACTTTTAGAAACTGCGCTGCAGCAATCAGTACCGCTGCCGCCAAGCCGCTCTTAAGAAACTGTTCCACCACTTCGAAGAAGGCCATCAAAAAACCCGCGCCAAATTATTGAATACAGATACTAGCCTTTTGATGGCACATAAAAAAGCCCAGCGGCATGGCTGGGCTAAAGTATTCGCGTGCGTGTTTCGTGAATTGCGCACTATGGGAAAAGTACGCATTAACCCCCGTCATGTCAACAAATTTATGCCGCCTCTTCATCTTTCTCCGCGTGAATCACCTGCCACAACGGTTGTTGTGCCTGAATATCCACTTCCGCGATCACGGACTTCAGGAATTCCCATAGGTCGAGCCAGTCTCGGGTCCAATTTTTCGGATCGATCGTCACCCCGAAGAAGGTATTCAGCTCGGCCGCGACCCGGGCCGGCCCCCACTCTGCCGCTCCACTGACCTGAGCCTTGTAGGACTGCAGCGCCAGAGTCACCAGGTAGTGAGCTTTCACACGCTTGGCTGAAGTGAGATCCGGTAGCTCAGCTTTCGAAGCCACCAACAGCACCGCGTTCATTACATGCTGCATGGTCATCATCGGGTGATAGAGGAAGTGGCCGAACTGCTGCACCTGGAACGGCAAGGTGCCGATTGCGCGCTGGATCTTCCCCATGGTGACCAGGTGCGCAGCGCGGGCGGTGGACCGGCCGATCGGCTTCCGGCGCGTCTCGCTGATGCTGATCTTCTGCCGAGCGACCATGATGCGCGCTTCCTTGTCCTCCCCCATGGCGGCAAACACCACCTCATGCTGGCGCGCCCTTGCCTTTTTTACTGCTGCCGCCGATTGCGCAGAGTCGATGGCTGCCGCGGTGATCGAGGCGTTCGATTCGTGTT
>Ga0247819_10001850_pt1 | contig 11221 bp, 20 predicted proteins | sample 13C_Xylose_Day6_FD_193428 | JGI IMG/M metagenome (GOLD analysis project Ga0247819, IMG submission 193428) | Soil microbial communities from agricultural site in Penn Yan, New York, United States - 13C_Xylose_Day6 | ecosystem: Environmental > Terrestrial > Soil > Agricultural land | place: USA... | reverse complement strand
GGACATGAAGGACCCGGTCGTGGCCAACCTGATCCATTATGTAGTGCAGAACATTCGTTCGCGTCTGCGCGTTATCAAGATGCTGGACAGTGTTGTGCGGACCTCCCGCGTTGTCACCGGTGAAGTTTACCGTGAAGACGACGAGATGTACGGTTTCTACCCGCAGCGTTTCTAATCCTTAGCTAATAACCCGCCCTACTCACACTAGGGCGGGTTTAAAGAGAATGCCATGAGCAAAAAAGAACCCCCTATTACCTACAAGGTGCACACGGACGGCAGTGCTCTGGGTAACCCAGGCCCTGGAGGTTACGGGATTGTAGCGAGATGCGGAGACGAGGTTGTCACACTCTCGAAAGGCTTTTTCCGAACCACCAACAACCGCATGGAGTTGCTTGCGGTCATCGTTGCGCTGGAGGAGTTTGCTAAACCGGGTACTGTCTTTGAAATCACGACTGACTCCATGTACGTGATCAACTCGGCCACTAAGTGGTTGAACGGTTGGGCGCGTAGCAATTGGATTGCTTGGAAGACACAGGAGCCTATCAAGAACCAAGACCTGTGGAAACGTCTTCAGCCGTTGCTGAAAGCCAACAAGGTTAAGTTCTTTTGGGTTCGTGGTCACACTGGTGTTCCGGATAACGAAATGGCGGATAAGCTGGCGGTAGCGGCGGCTAACAATCCGACTGACACTGATGAAGGTTTCCTGGGGTAACAACCATGGCCGAAGAAACTCGCGAGTGTTACATCTGTAAGAAAAAGCTGGACGATGATGAAGGGGAAGATTTCTTCCCTTATGAACTTCCCGACCTACCGAACGAGAACTTGATCGTGTGTTCGGTTTGTGAAGATTCCGACGAGCACAAAAGCAACTTGGATTCTGATCGTTGCAACCGAGCGGCAGAAGACAGCTACCAGGAATGGTGTGCTGACAACAACAACGATGACGGAGATGACTGATGTCTGAAGCTAAATGCGCATTTAAATACGTCGTGTTCTTTGACGGGATTGTCACTCATTTCCGTTCATGTACTATTGGCCGTGGTAATCACGACAGCATGACACAAGTGGCTGAGAATCGCTTCTCTCGTTGCATCCAACGCATCGTGGTGACGAAAACCGTCCCGGCTCCTCCTGCACTAACGCAAGAGCAGCTCTACGACATGCGGCTGGATAACGCTGTCAACGAAGCCATTGCTGATGGCAGTGCTCACAAGCTGCTCAGCAAATACGCACGATAACAACTGACAACACAACTTTCGTTATACGGGGAATCGGGGCAATGGACTCAACGGGCATGGAGATGAAACCAGTCTTGTGTATTTACCACAAAGACTGTTTGGACGGTATTGGTGCTGCATGGGTGGTGTGGCGCCATTTCAAGAATCTCGGTATTGACATTGAGTTGGTGGCAGCAGCCTACAACAACAAGATGCCGGACGTTACCGGGAAGATGGTGTACGTGGTGGATTTCAGTTACCCACGTGATGTCATGGTACAGATGTTGGAACAAGCGCATGACGTGGTTGTTCTGGATCACCATACCACGGCAAAGAAAAACCTCGAAGGTCTCTTTGTAGTCGATGAGAGCCATTCGGGGGCAATGCTGGCCTGGAAGTATTTCAACCATACCCCTCCGCCAGAAGGTTTGCTGTATGTTGAAGACCGCGATCTGTGGCAGTTCAAATACCCGAACACCAATTACTGGGTAACCGCGGCTTTCTCCTATCCGTTCAACGTGCAACAGTTCGATGCGTTGATGAACACCGATCCACTGGACCTCATCGCTGAAGGTCGTATCCTGTTGCGTAAGCACGAGCAGGACACCACGCGTGTTTCGATGAACGCTCGCATGATGAAGTGCCTGGGCTACGACGTTCCTGTAGTCAACGCCAACATCTTCTTCGCGTCGGACCTGGGGGACATGCTCTCCAAGGACTATCCGTTCGCACTGGTGTACATGGACCTGCCTAAAGGCCGCAAGTATTCCATTCGCTGCCAGAAAGGTCGTATCGACGTTTCCAAGATCGCTGAGTACTTCGGTGGTGGCGGTCATGTTGATGCGTCGGGCTTCACGATCCGTTATGACGATAAGCGTTTCAAACGTAGTCATGAAGTGCTCGACTACTCACTGCGTGACAAAATCATGGCTTTCGCGATGCATCCGGTCATGGCGATCAAACTGCTACTAGGGAAGAAGTAAATGCGAGCAGTCAAATTCTTTCGCCATGCAAACGTGTGGCGCTATAAAGAGATTGGCAAAGACGTAGCGGATAAAGTAGACACACATGCCCTGGAAAACATCCTGGGGGTCATGGGTGGTCCGCTGGTATATGTCTGCCGAGAAACCGGTAAGCCAGAACTTACCAAACTGCGCATTGAGTTGCGTAACGGGTTTATCATCCGGGCTTCCGAAGCCGAGAGTGATGACGTTCCTTTTGCAGAAGGCACTGAGGTGGAAGAGTTCTATATCCGCCCTTTGATGAATTAAGAGATGACACTCATGGAAAGCGAATTCCTGTTCCACGTATACGCTGACGGTTATGGCTTCGGTACACCGTTTCATCCTGAACAGTATCTCGTTCAGGAACAAGCCTGCCATCGTTTGAGGGCGCGCATTAAATCGGGTAATACCCTGGTGCGTGTGGAAGTCAAACGCAAGCAGGACTAACCGCGATGGAATTGGACTACAGTTATGTCAGCGTGCAGCTCAAACAAGAGTTTCAGGCTGAGATCATTTCGAAGTTGATTCTGGCAGGCATTGCACCAGAGTCGAAACACGAACTGCATTGCACCATGGTTTATGACGAGCGGGATATCGACGCTCCGTTGTGTAATCTGGTCCCACCGTCTCAGGAATTCAAGGCGAGCATTATTTCCCTGGATACCCTGGGTGATGGTCTGGTGTTTCACTTTACCAGTACCGACATGCTGGAGGAGTTCCGGCGTTTGAAGGAAGGTGGCTACGTACATTCCTTTGGAACGCCGTTGTTCCACATGTCGTTGAAGTATGACTTCGACAAGTATGAAATCCTGGCCCTGAACAATCTGTTCGGTGACTGGGGTGGTCGTACGTTGGTCTTCCATAACGAGCAGTTCGGCGTTAAGAAACCCAAGAAGAAATGATCGGGTACTACTCCTACTCCCTTTCCTGGGAGTAGGAGTAGGTTACCTTTATTTTTTGCATTTTGAGTTACAGTTGATTTCAGGCCTACATAATTCGTGTGTATAAACAACATACTTCTTTTAGGAGATTCCTTATGAAAGCTACAATCGTGCTGGTGGGCCTGTTCAGTGTTATTGCGTCCTGCTGTATGGTTGTTGCGCATCTGGAACCTTCTGATGGAGGTAACAGTACCCAATACATTAGCCGGGGCATTTTGAACGCCACGAAACACTAACACAAGAATTTAAGATACAGATGTTTTTGCGTCTATATTACTTGTGTGATTAATTCAATAAAGATTATTCGCTATGACGATTAATCTAACCTCACTTGATAGGAGAGTACCGCTATGAACACCAAGAACGAACAAGTTGCTAACACCGCTTCGATGATGGTGAGCGTTGTTACCAAACTTCGTGCTGAAGGTGCACCGGAGGTCGTGCAACTGGCCTACGCTAAAACGGTGATGCTGGATCAGGAGCAAGTCGCTACTCGCGATCGGCAACCTGTACTGAACCTGGTGAACAACCAGCTCGGCACCAAATGGTCCTTCAACCAAATCAAGAAGGCCGGCGACTTCAACCCTGAGCCAGCCCCAGTCCGGGTAACCGAACTGAACGGCACCGCCCAGGTCAATGTTGCAGGTCAGCCGAATGAAGCAACCTTCGTAGAGAAGAATGCGAACTCGGCTGGCGACCACGCTCACGTTGAACCGGTCACCCAATCGACCGCCACCGCTCCTGACCACAACGGTCAAACCTCCTCCAACGCAAACGAACAGGATACCAACAACATGAACACTAAAGCCAACAACACTGCTGACGTCAACAAATCCGTACAGGGTTTCGAAGTTGCCATGATCGCCGTCGGCCGCACCACTCCAGAACAGCGTGCTGCTGCCTGGGTTGCTTTCCTGGCTACCAGCCCAGAGCTGTCGGCCAAGTGGGATGCTTTCCACCTGGCTGCTGACCAGGGCAAAACCTTCGACGAGAACTTCGTGATCTTCAGCGACGGCCTGGGTGAAGAAGACGGCAGCACTGCTGTTCACGGCTTCATGCGCTGGTGTGCAGCCAACCAACCGAAAGACGATGGTCACTACGCCGACAAGTCCCGCTTCAGCCTGATGGGTGATCGTGACGAAGGCATCCGCACCAGCTGGATTGCAGCCGGTAGCGCAGTGATCGGCGGCGGCATGGAAATGTTTGCCCGCGGTGGTCTGACCACTGGTTCGGCAATCGGTACTGTGGTCGGCGGCGTCGGCGCGTTCTTCGCCGGTGAGCAAGTTGACAATCACGTCGAAAGCCAATTCGGTCGTTACGTGGTCGGCGGCATGATCGGTCTGGCTCTGGGCGCCGGTGGTTCTGCTCTGGGTCGCAACCTGATGCCTGGCAGCAACCTGGTATCCCTGGGTGGCGAACAAGCGCCTGTGGAAGTTCTGCCAGCTCCAGTACAACACGTACCGGCTGGTCTGTTCGGCATGTAATTCGGCCGTAGCTGTAAGGGGGATCTTCGGGTCCCCTTATTTCTTATCTGTACAAACCTTTTTGTATTACAACCTAACTAACCTATTTTGAGGGAACAAAATGAACAACAAGTTTAAAGTCCACGACAAAGTAATTGTGGCAAGCGAAGACAACCCTAACGCCAACCGTATGGTTGAGCTGGTGGCGTATGTACAAGCTGGTAACACCGTGTTCCACTATGACAGCTACTTCACCGCTCGCGATGAAGCTGGTTGGATTGTGACCGCTGAAGACTTGATCCACAAGACTAACTTCCGTGGTGAAATCATCAGCGACTTCGCATTTGTGAAAGCGTCTGATATCCGTGAACTGGCTGACGAGGAGATGATCTTTCTCCCAAAGCCTAAAGTGAACAACCGCTATATGGCCGCAGCCTAACATTGTTTTACTGCTGCGTCTATTTTATCCCTTACCCGCAATAAAAGGATTTTACCCGTGGTCGGAAAACGTCGTCATGCCAATCCCCTTCCTGCTAGCATGTATTCCTCTAACGGGAGTGCGGACTATCAGCGCTACATCAAAGGGATTGCGCCGAAAGAAAGTCTATTGAAAGGGATCCTGAAATGGATCTGGGGATAGCGGTAACTACTTCCTAGGCATGCCTAGGAAGTAGTACCGTTCACATTACTTTAATTTTTTACAAACCTACATTATCAGGGTGATGTATGACAAACGTATTGCCCTTTATCACCAAGAAAGAAAAAGAAAGAATTACCCGCGATTTGTTTCTCCTTGGCTATTTGCAGCGATACGTCAAGGATCATGAAATTGTGAGTATGGCGCGTATGCTGAAAGGCAACTATACGTTTAACTATACCCGCACAGCTGTAATGGTAACGTTCAGTGAAGAAAACCTACCACTCGTCTACGACGAACTAAAACGTCGTAACCTGACTATCTAGGAGATACACATGCAACAATTCAACGGCCGTAAAGATTTCGCGATACTCTCTGATTATGACCTGTCTCAGCAATTGAACCAGCTGATCGAATGGGCCAACTTGTCGGAGAATGCCAAACAGATGCTGGCAACGGTGAGCAAGCGTATGGAGTATGCTGACCATACTGCTCCTCTGGCTTCTCAGAGTGATCTTGTCGCCATCCACACGCACACGTTTGAAGTGGTTCAAGACCGAACATTCATGCACTCGCTGGAAGGGGCTCTGAACGACGCGTTCCGCTTGCGTATTTGTGAGGACCACACGATCGGTAATTTCGCTAACAAGGTGGTCAGTATGGTGGATTACCACCGAGGGCTTGACTTCAGCCACAAAGGACCTTACTGCGCAAACTTCGGTGTCGTGATCAGTTACGCGATGATTCAACATACCGAAGACTTCAGTGACTTCCGTGTGGTCTGCTTCAGCAAAACAGATCACGGTCGAGCATCCGCAATCATGATCAACCGGGGCGATGCTTATCCGTTCAGCATCCTCTTCGACGGTGAGCCCCGCAACCTGACACCGAGCGACCTCCTCTTCTGGAGGTATAACGATGTCTATCGTCAGGTCATCATCGACACTGTCCACAACACCATCACTACCCAAGTGCACCGCTACAGCACCGGTAAAACTGAACAGCACCTCCACGAAATCAAGGCGGAATCGAAATGATCAAATTGAACCTGCGTGAATTCCTCAATAACGACGGCAACAGCATCAACCTCCACAGCGTCCGGAATAGCCTTGTAGCGAAAGGCTATTCGCTTCTCGATCTGGTCGACGACATGGAGATCCTCGAGGCCACCCTCGGCGATGCGACCAATCCTGAATGTGGTATGCAGGCAATCGTGACCCGTCTGCGTGAAGGCTACGAGATTGATCTGATCTTCGGCCATCAGAAGGGTGTAGATCCATCGATCGAAGACACCGAGGCCTACACCAGCTGCTGGGCCAATAGTCGGTTCTACATTGCGTTTGCGGCACCTCGGCGGGAACAAGCTCAGCAACCTGAGCTTACCGCTATCGAAAACTTGCGTGCGGTTGTTGATACCGAACTGGGTGAAGGCACACTGTTCAACATGCTGCCGTGGCTCAATCCAGAAAACGACCGGTTGGTAATCAGCAAGTGGGTCGATAACAAGGTCAAGTCCGAAATCGCCGAACGCAAGGTTCCTCGTAAAGACCTTAAAGATGTTGATCGTCTGGATGGTCATTACGCCAGCTGGCTTGATACCTTTGTTTCGCATCACCTCGCCAGTGTTCTCCCACACCTTAAAGCGGACGTAATCACCGCGCGTATGCTGGAAGCGATCACGGGCGTTAGCCATCGCGTCCGTTGGTTGAGTGATCGACTGACCGCCTACGAGCGAGTGTTTGGTTGTGAGGACCTGTCCTTGGAAGAACTCCAGGGTCGTAAACGCCATCCTGTTTCTGATGATGGCGTGGGTAATCGCAGTAAGGCTCAGTTCGATGAGCCGGATGAACCTTCGCTGTTTAAAGAAGGTGAAACTGAAGAACTCAACCCACTGTGGGTGTTGTACACCACCAACTACCACCGCGGCCTTCTGACTCAGGAACAGGTGGTGAACGTCGGCAACAACCTGCTCAAGCAAATCCAGCAGTGCTCCCCTGAGCGTCTGCAAGAGATTGGCCCTCGCGGTATTCCCAATGTGCTCACCAAGTTCGGTCATGTGTCTATGGCCTGGGTAATGCACTTCAAGAATGCTCATCAACCAGATCTCAACTTCGGTCAAATCACCCGTCTGGGTCATACCGTCGCTGAACAAGTAAAGGCGTACAAACCTCGTGGATAAAGTCAAGATCATCGATCTCAAAACCTACTTCACCCAACCGTCCCTCTATCTGTCACAGAGCCGTAAGTTCTGGATCGAAAATCAGACAGCGATTCTGGAGTTCGTTGGTGCTCTTGAGGACAAGGGCTCGTTTTTAAACATGCATTCGTTCATGGCAAGGATTGACACTGCCGCGTCCAACCCACGTATACCTGGGTCGCGCGAGGCTTACCTGATCCTGGGTAACCCGCTTGATATCTCGGCTCATGATTACGGCGATGCCGAGCTTCAAAAACTGGTAACCGACGAAGTGCTCGCCGCTGTTGATCGGGAATTACGGTTTGTCGTTGTGACTGTTCCTAAGGCGGATGATAATGCCCAGGGAAGCTTTTACAGCGAGCATAAACGTGAACACTCTGATCCGTGGAGTTATATTTCCAACGATATGCTAGCGCATCTCCTGAGCTATTTCTCGCTGACACAGATCCATCCGTTCCAGCATCATGGCCAGCGTGTCCAGGTGCCGTCCGGTCTCGAGCTGGTGCAACTGATTCAGTCACGTCTTATGCCGCCTGACTATCGTGGCGGTCAGCCGTTTGCTGCTTTCAACCAGTTCTTCGATCCACGCTTCAGTGGCGGGTTCCGTCCGTTCCCACGGTGCTGGAATGGTGGTAACACGGCCTTCAACAGCATGAACTCAATGTTCGCGCACCTCAATGCGCCGCAGGTAAGTAACGGCTACTATGCCCGGCACCCCTACAAGGGCGCTTGGACCTGGTATCCAAGTACTCCGGTCTTTGTAGTGTTGAATGTTGATCGGACAGATGATAACCCCCAGGCTACTCTGGGTCAGCTTCTTCATCAGATCTTTGAAAACATGGGTACGTACGGCCTGGTGGGCGAGCGTCATATCCCGGACATGGTTCAAGAGATCAAAGCCACTCTCGAAAACCACCCTCGCGCTCTGAGTCTGCTCCTCAATGATCAGGTCACCCTGTTTGTTGGCGACAGCGAAAGCATTCAGCCGTACATGCGTAAACATACTGACAACTACTACACCAACTGGTTGTTGTCGGATGGCGCGTGGAATCCGCTGGAAGAATACAAACCGATCAACGTCATCCAGTGTATCGAGGGTGTGGCCAAATACATCCCCGGTTACATGGACGAACGTTTCGGCGGTATGCCACCGCACATGTATTAACTGATGTACGGGTTGTGGGGTAAGTCCTGCAACCCGCTTTTTATTTATTTAAGGAAGTAATCATGGACCCTATTGAAATCGAAGCAGCTTTGTCTCCAATCGAGCAAGAAAACCAGGTGTTGGCGTATTTCAAAAATAACTTCACCACCAATCCTAAGAAGCTGTGCAAAATGGCTCTGCGGATCTGGAATGACCAGCCGGCTTTCATCCAGAAAGGTTTGTTGCAAAACATCCTGGATGCCAAGGACCCAGTCAACATGCTCCGTGATTTTTTCCACATGATGGATGAGTGGAAACAGATCGTACCGGCTTTGATTGCTGATGGCGCTCACGGCATGATCGTGGACAAGAAGAACACCATCTTCGGCGTTGAAATCAAAGCCAACGAGAAGTGGTTGCGTGCAAACGATTTGTGGAACCCCGACCAGGAAGCTGATATCCAGGACGAGGTCATGAAACAATGGATGGCTGATCAAGGGTTGAAACACTTCCATGGCAAGATCGTCCTTTTTGACAACTTTGGCTTTAGCGGCATGTGCCGCGAGATTTTCCTCTGAGGCGAATGGCATGGACTACGTATTTGATGAATCCCTGTCGCCATTCCGACAGGAGCTGCATGTACTGGATTGGTTCCAACGCAATTTTACAACCAATCCCAAGAAACTGAAGAAGATGAATGAGCGCATTCGTCCGCAGTTGCCAGAATGGATCCAGAAGAGCCTGTGTGACACTCTGGCGCGTTCTAGCGACCCGGTTGGGTTCATGCGCCACGCTTTCCGCGATCTCGCCGCCTACCCGGCTATCATGGAGCGTCTGATTGCCGAGGGTAACCACGGCATGATCATGATGGGTCCTCAAGTGTTTGGCTTCAGTCTCGATACTAACGAGAAGTGGCTGAATGCTGACAAGACCGGCAAGTGGCACAAGGACGATGAAAGCGACATCATCGACAAGGCCTTGCAACACTGGATGATCAAAGAGCGTCGCCGCAAGGTAACGTGTCGCATTACTTTGTTCGCTGAGTTCGGCTTCTCGGGTATTCCGTTCCAAACCACGCACAGTCTCAGTGACCGTCTGTGGAATGAATTGCTCCCGCACTGGAAGAAAGAAGACGATGCTCTGGCTACTCTGGAGCTTCAGTACTTGTTGAATCCTGAGCTGCGGGAACAGAACGATGTGTGACAGTAACCGCCCGCGATTTGATTACGACGTTGCTGAGCTTGTGGGCAAACGCCTGGAAGAAATGCTCAAGGGCCTCAACACCGAACACGCCATGGCGGCCATCGAAGAGTTTATCGATGATTACACGCACAGCTTCTTCGGTGTCGGTGTAATGGATGCACTGCGTAAGGTGAAGTTGCCTGACGAAGGTCGCTCACAGTGCATCCAGACAATTGCGGAAGGTCGTGCTGTGTTGGTGTCCGCTTATGGCTTCCGGGTCATTAAGGACGAGAACTGCAAGAAATGTGGTGGTGCTCTTATTGTGCTCGATGAAATGAGCCGTAAGGACCGCGATAAAGAAATGGAGAGTATGGGGTAGCCATTATGTCCGATGATAACAAAGAGAAGCTTCTTGCTGACCTACGCAAAATGGACTTCTCTCGGAGTAAACCCACTGCTATCGGCGATGAGCACGGAAGTCGTGATCGCTACGGTAACCTGCTGTTGGATCCAAAGATCGTTCGCCGTGTTTTCCCGGGTGCGGTACTGGACTACACCAAGATTGATCCTGCTGCGTTAAGCGACAACTTCCAGGACATAGAGAAACGCATGATCCGGGAGTTTATCAAAGCACACCCTGAAATGGGGCCTATGGAACTCCAGAAGGCTCTTCTTGAAGCTAAGGGCTACGAGGTATCATACCAGGTCATTCGCACACAACGCGAGAAGGACTGAACAAACAACCGAGGTGTCCAATGAAAAAATCTCTTGAAGAATGCTTTAACGACGAAATCACCCTTCAGCTTGATTCGGGCAAAACGTATTCTGTAACGCCCGTGCCGGTAGCGTCTCCTGATGGGGCTGTGTTTCTGAGCGTCAAGGATCCTGAGGACAAATACCACAGCACGCTGACGACTGTGGTTGTACGGATGGAAGAAGGCGGCCTCGAGATGGTCATGGGTAACTTTGAACCGTCCGATGTTAAATATGACATTCCAAAGAACCGTTTCGTTCATTGGACCAATCCATTTGCCACCCGGGAAGTCCGTAAAGAACTCCTGGGTAAGTTGGCAGACAGCATTAATAAGGAAGGCACTGATGAAGCCTGAAGAAAACACTTACTACATTCCTGCTGAAGATGAGCCCAGCGTTTTCAGTTCGGAAGCCAACATTCGTGAGTGCGGCTCGGTATCGTTCAACGACCGTTGGGCCTGGCCGGAGTGGTTCAAGGCGAAGCAGCTCAAGGAGCACTGCGCTGAATGGCGTGAGAAGAATCCAGATGCTTTGTTCTGGCATTGCCCGCCAATGATGTTCGCACAGGATCCAGTTAATGCGGGTATTAACTTGGCCCGTCTGCTGCGCAATCAGTTGAAGGCTTCGTGGGCGGAACCTCCTGTCTTCGATCCAGCACCAACTATGTTCATCGGTGATACACG
>Ga0247819_10001847_pt1 | contig 11237 bp, 11 predicted proteins | sample 13C_Xylose_Day6_FD_193428 | JGI IMG/M metagenome (GOLD analysis project Ga0247819, IMG submission 193428) | Soil microbial communities from agricultural site in Penn Yan, New York, United States - 13C_Xylose_Day6 | ecosystem: Environmental > Terrestrial > Soil > Agricultural land | place: USA... | reverse complement strand
AACGAGCCGCCGTCTATCGTCCACGGGCGGCGGTCAATGGGCGACGTTCGACGCGGCCGACATCAGCTCCTCTCGGCGAGGCACGCCGAACATGTTGTGTCCGTCAGCCGTGGCCTCGGTAAAGCTCCATCGCACGATGCCATCCCGATCGAGCAGGAACTCGCCGACGAGTTGCCCTTCGCCCGTCGCGATCATGCGTTCGTCGTCATGTGTGATTTCATAGCCGTCCGCCTTGTCGAGAAACGACGAGGCCGCCCAAGGATCCATAGCGGCCGGCAGCTCGCCCGGCATGTCAACCAGCATTGCCATGACGGTTTTCTTGGCAAGTTTGTGAGGCCAATCGTCCTCATCCTCGGTGAACTGAAGATTGGGTAAGCCGAACGCGCGGTGAGAAACCCGTTCCGGATCGGACGCCGCCAGCAGATGTGGCAGCGGATGGTAGCGGAAATAAAGGCGCGCCCGGTCGATCGGCGTGTTGACGACCGTCAGGCTCTCGACACCTTTTTCGCGCAGTGCCTCGTCGAGCTGCGCCATCGCCGCGATCTGGCGTCGGCAGAAGGGGCAGTGCAGACCGCGGAACAGGCCGACCAGCACCGGCTTGCGACCGCGAAAATCGTCGATGGAAATCTGACCGTCCTGGGTGATGGCGTCGAGAACCACGTTCGGTGCCCGGTCACCGGGTTGCAACGGTCCATTGTGCTGTTCAACCATAATCTTTTCTCCTTATGCCGATCGTGGGTCACGGAGATGTGGGGAGCGCGTCTCGCGCGGTGCGCTAAACGCGACCATCGCGTCGAACGCAGAGCCGGTTTGGCGACACAAGCCTACATTTCGGGCGCCCTTTCGCGGCCAATCCTACAGCGCCGCGCGTCTTGTTAGACGCGCAAAGGTCGCTGTAGCACTTTGAATGGCTGCATGTTTTTATCCTTAAATCGAATAGGATCTAAGGAAACATGCAGTAGAACCCGAATCGTCGTGTTTACCTTCGACGGACCTGCCCTGCAGCGCCCCTAGTCGAGGAATGGCAGTATCATCAACGCTTCGGGATCAAGACCGTGCCGTGTGCATATGTCGCGAGCCGAAGCGAAGTGCCTTTCCGCACCATCGAGGTCACCAGCATCAAGGCAGAGCGTCGCCAAGCCATCATAGCACGGAAACAACAGCTGTGCCTCTCGCGTTTCGAAAGCGAGTTCGAGAGCCTCCTCATACAGACGGCGCGCGACATCCGGGCGACCGTGGCACTGATCGATCTGTCCCAGCACCAGCAACGACACCGGCAGATGATCGCGCTGATCGAGCTCGCGGTCGATCGCGATCGCCCGTTCGGCAGCCGGAATGCCGTCGGCAGCACAGCGGTCGGTGAAGGTGCAGTAGGCCACCGCCAGATTGGAAAGCAGCCGCGCCTGGAAGCTGAGGTCGCCGATACGGTGGGCCATGCCGAAGCCGAACTTGCAGACCTCGATGGCCCGCCGTGGCTCGATGATCGTGTAGAGGACGGCAAGATTGGTGTACCCCCGGCAGGCCGCATTGAGCAGGTCGGCAGCCTCCGCGACCGAGACGCTGCGCTCGATCGTTGCGATCGCCTCAGTGCCGCGGTTGAGGCGCGCCAGCGCCACCCCTTTGGTATTGAGGGCTTCCGCCGTCACCCGATCCATTTCGCGCCGAGCGTCCGGTGCTTGCGGCACCAGCGCCCCGACACGCTTCAGGGCATCGTCGGCCCAGACGATAGCGTCGGCATAGTTGCCCATGCGAAAGGCAAGGTGGCCCCGTTCCTGGGAGAGATGGGCGCTTTCGATCGGCGCATCCGCGTCTTCCAGAAGCTGGGCCGCGTTCGCGAATGCCACCAGCGCCTCGTCGCGCCGGGCCGCCTCCCACAGGAGATGTCCGTACTTGCGCTGGATGCGGGCCGCTGAGACCCGGTCGTCAGTGGCATGATAGACGTCGAGCAGGGAAGCGTAGTGCCCAGCAGCCGCGTCGCGCCGCCCGGAAGGGCCGAGCAGATCGGCAACGCGCTCGCGGGCAGCAAGCCATTCGGTCCCCTCCTCGCCAGCGGCCGCCCAGGCGGCCATGGCCTGCTTGTAGAACCGTATGGCATCATCATTCGCATAGATCGCCTGCGCGCGTTCTCCTGCCGCCATGAGATAGCGCGCGCCCTTCGACCTATCCTCCGACTGGCTGAAATGGTGGCCAAGCAACGCCATCTCCTCCAGCCTTGTCGTCTGTGCTCCATAGCGGCGCTCAAGCTGGTCGGCGACAACGGCATGTATCTCCGCACGCCGACGCAGGAGCAGGTTGTTGTAGACCACCTCCTGCAGCAGCGTCTGGGTGAAGCGGTAGGTCTGCGCGCCCTGTAAGCGTCCCTCCCGCGTCTCCTCGATAATTTCGGCATCACACAGATTGTCCAGCGCCGCATCGATCGTGGCTTCATCGCCGGCAACGACACGCAGCAAGTCGACATCAAACCGCGGGCCGATGACTGCCGCATGGTGAAGCAGTCTGCGCGACCGCGGTTGCAGTCGGTCGATCCTGCCCAAAAGCATGGCTTCGATGGTTACGGGAATATCGACGGTGGCCTCGCGCTCGACCACGCGCCAGGCGGCCCCGAAATGCTTCAGCGCATCGACTTCGATCAGGCCACGTACGATTTCCTCGATGAACAGCGGATTTCCGCTGGCGCGCGCCAGTATTCGGCCCGCCAGCCCCCGATGCAGGCCATCGGTACCGAAGAAGGCCGAAAGCAGCCTGCGCCCTTCGGTCTCGGTGAGCGGCGCGAGCCGCAACGCCGTGAGGCTCGTTCGGCCAGGCTTCAGCCGATCGACCGCCGCGTCCGGGCGCTGCGTCGTCAGCATCATCAATGGACTGCCCTCCATCCGGTCGAGGATAAAGGCGATGGCATCGAGGGACGCGGCATCGGCCCAATGCAGATCCTCGATCACCAGCAGCAGCGGCGTTCGCGACAGGCGCCGCTCGAAGATGGCTCGCACGGCCGCAAAGAGCTGGCGACGCATCTGTTCCGGCTCGACATGGCGCAAGGTTTCGTCGTGCGTTCCCATCCCCAGGATGCGAAGGAAAAGCGGCACGAGCTGTTCAAGCTTTTCGGGCGCAAAGCCGATCTCGGCAAGCCCCGCTGTGAGCAACTCTGTCGTCCGCTCCAATGTATCGAAGGTCGAGATGCCATAGGCGCCGCGCAAAACAGATGCCAGAACACCGTAGGAAGGTTCTCCGAGCGGAGAAGAGCTAGCGCGACGAACGACAACGTGCCCGAAGCGCGGATCGACGGCGACCAGCGCAAGAAATGTATCGACGAGGCGCGATTTTCCCATCCCCGCCTCCCCGGACAGACGCACCAGTTGCGCCGCCCCGTTACAGGCGAGTTCCAGGCAATCGAGCAGTCGCTTCATTTCCGCATCGCGCCCGACCAATGGTGAAGTCAGACCCAACGCCTCCAGACCTCGTGCGGCACTAGGGGCGTCAAGAACCTTGATCAGACGGTAAACCTCGATGATGCCGGCCTTGCCGCGCAATGCGGTTGCACCCAGCGCCTCGTAGGCGAAGGCATGCCGGGTCACGCGGTGTGTCACCGGTCCAACGAGAATTTCGCCGGGTCCTGCCATGGACTGCAGGCGCTGCGCGGTGTTCACGGCATCGCCAGTGACCGAATAGGATCTGCTGTCTCCAGCGCCCAGGGCGCCGGCAACCACGGTTCCGGTATTCAAGCCGATATGCAGGCTGACCGGCGCACCGATGCGATCCTGCCAGCGCTCACCGACAAGGCTGCCGCGCGCGATCATGTCGATCGCTGCACGCAGGGCCCGCTCGGCATCATCCTCATGCGCCACCGGGGCGCCAAACAGCGCGAGCAGCGCATCGCCGATGAATTTGTCGACGAAGCCGCCATAGGTTTCGACCGCCTCGGTGAGCTCTGCAAAAAGTTCGTTCTGAAACGTTTGCAGGATCTCCGGATCCATATGTTCGCCAAGGCTGGTAAACCCGCACAGATCGGCAAAAAGAATGGTTGCCGTGCGGCGGTCGGCATTTTCGTTGTCGCTCGATACCGTCAGGGATGAGTCCCGCACCGCTCTAGGCTGGGGCATCACGGCAGTGTGCCCGGACGCCAGGACCTTTGCCGCCGTCGGCTTGTCCACCGGCGTCCCACAATTCGGGCAGAAGGCGAAACCTGGCAGACAGTCCGCGCCACAGCCCGGACACAGGCTCTGCTGTTTGGCTCCGCAGCTCGGGCAAAACGAAAAACGCCCCTCGATCTCGCAACCGCACTCACGACAATTCATCAATGGCGAACCTTCGAAGAGGCTCCGTGCTCCGCATGCTATCCAGAGCCGTTTGGACAAAATATGCACAAAACAATGAACCCGCCGGCAAGGCTTTGCAAGCAATCGCTAATTAAGATTTCAAAGACTGACAGGCTACGAACAGGACGCGCCATGGCGCCCTTGGGAGGCATTCTGCATTCCTCTCCGTCGACCAAGCGAGCCCTTGGCCGACGGAAACAAAGACCTCGAAATCAGGGGTGGGCGCGGCGGCGGGACGGCCTGCGCACGCTCGACCTGCCTGCAAAGGTACCGAGATCGATGGCGGCGCCGTCCGGCGCCCGGCAAACCTCTTCGGGGTGGCGATCACTTGCTTCGATGGCGAAGTGGATCGCCGCCGCCTCATTGGTGAAGAGCCCTCCGACCAGTCCCTTGCGGTCGGAGACAACCCACCATCCATGACTATCGCGCCCGACGACGAAACGCGCGCGCGCCAGGAAGCCACGCCGTACCTGCTGCATACTGCCCATGATCGAATGGTCCTCGTTGATGAAGAGTGCGGCTACTCAGCCGACAAACCAGGGGATGACCATCTGGATGGCATAGGCGAGCCCAAGCACGATACCGAGGCGGATGCCGATGCCGAGAAAGGCGTCGCGAACCACACTGTTGGAGGTGGCATAGTTATCGCTGCCCTCCGACCGGCGTCTTTGTTCCGCCTGCGCGGCAAGATGGGGAAAGCGTGACATGGTCTGTCTCCTTTGATGTGTTTGATGTGTAGCGCGCGCCGTGTCGGCCGCGCACAGCGGCAAAAGCCGTCCGATCTGCGATGATATGGAAAAGTCCGTTGATCGCCGCGACGCGGCCTCAGCTCGCAAGCGCCAGTGGCAAGCTCGGGCTGGCATGGGAGGCGCTGCGAACCTCGGCCAGCGGTTCGAGCGCTGAACGGATCTCGGCTGCCGTCTCCGGCGACACCGTCGTCAGCGGCAGCCGCACGTCGGGGCTTAAGCCTCGTGCCAGATGCAAGGCGTATTTGATCGGCCCCGGGTTGGTTTCGCGCTCGAGCGCGATAAACAGAGGTTGGAGCCGCTGATGGATGGCGACAGCCGCTTGGGCGTTGCCCGTTGTGATCGCATGATGCAACGACACCATCAGCCTCGGCACGACATTTGCGGCCACCGAAATCGTGCCGTGCCCGCCACAAAGGTTGAACGGCAGCGCCGTCTGGTCGTTGCCCGAGAAGTGGCAGAGCTGCGCCTTGATCGATGGCGACGATGCGAGAAAGCGGCCGACGTCTCCCGTCGCGTCCTTGATGCCGACGACCCCAGGCAGCTGCGCCAATCTCTCGAGCGTGCGCGGCGCAATATCGACGCCGCTGCGTGAGGGCACATTGTAAACGATGACAGGCAGATCGACCGCCCGGACCACTGCCTCGTAGTGGCGATAGATCCCCTCCTGGGAGGGCTTGTTGTAATAGGGTGCAACGATGAGCGCGGCATCGGAGCCGAGCGTCTTGGCCTCCGTGGTCAGTTCGACCGTCGTTTCGGTGCAGTTCGTGCCCGTGCCGGCGATGACAGGGACGTTCTTCTCGGCGACCTCGACGCACCGTTCGATGACCATCCTACGCTCGGCGCGGGAAAGCGTCGCGGATTCGCCCGTCGTTCCGCAGGCGACGATGGCGGAAATGCCGTGGCGGATCTGGCATTCGACGAGCGACATCAGGCCGACGGTATCGACCTTGCCGTCCTTGAATGGCGTGACCAACGCCGTGATCGCCCCTTCGAGGCGAAGCCAATGATCGCTCATGGAAATGTCCTTCAGGTTGGAAGATGGCCGCGGCGGGTGCTGTCGCCTTCGATGGAAAGCTGATGGAAGCGGCAGCATTGCAAGAAGGCCGAAAGGATCGCCGACGCCAGATCGGCGTGGCGCACCCTGAATGTCACGCGTCCGGCACCCTCAGGCGCATAGCGAAGCGCGCAGGTCCACACCCCGCATTCATGGCTGAGGGTACGCAGGCAGAGCTTGGCTTCGGTCGAAGTCGTCAGTTGGATCACGGCATCGACCAATGCATCAGCGGCCATGAGTTTGCGGAAGCGGCGCGACGGCCAGTCTTCAGCGACCAGTTCAGTCCTGTCGCGGAGCAGCCGTACCGCCTCCCAGACGTGATGTTCACGCAGACGGCGCACCACCGCGATGCGCAGAAGCAGGAGCTTCAAGGCATCCGGCCCGCCGTCGGCGCGATCCGCTCCCTCAAAGGGGCTGATGCCGGGCTGGCGATCCGGCGTATCGGAACGATGGCGAAGGCTGAAATCGTAAAGGGTCATGATGCTCACCCGTTGTCGATGAGTGGAGGCTACCCCTGCCCCGCGTCCGGTTTCGATTGCGACTTGCATCGGCCGGCATAAGATTTTCATAAGGGGATCACGTGGCGGGTGTCCAAGGCAAGAGTACAGCGCTAGATTGGCGCAAGGGGTCGATATCCGGCCGAAATGCAGGCATTGTCGCGTCGAAATAATCTGACGCAAAAGATGACGTGCACGCAATTTTGCGCTAGGTAGCCCCTGCACTGGCGGTCGATGACCGCCACATCAGCCAATGACATTTCGTCCTTGAAGGAAAACGTCCATGCCTGCCTATCGCTCCCGCACCACCACCCACGGCCGCAACATGGCCGGCGCCCGCGGCCTTTGGCGCGCGACGGGCATGAAGGATGGCGACTTCGGCAAGCCGATTATCGCGGTGGTCAACTCCTTCACGCAGTTCGTGCCGGGCCACGTCCACCTCAAGGACCTCGGCCAGCTCGTCGCCCGCGAAATCGAAGCGGCCGGCGGCGTCGCCAAGGAATTCAACACCATCGCCGTCGATGACGGCATCGCCATGGGCCATGACGGCATGCTCTATTCGCTGCCGTCGCGCGAGATCATCGCCGACAGCGTCGAATACATGGTCAACGCCCACTGTGCCGACGCCATGGTCTGCATCTCCAACTGCGACAAGATCACGCCCGGCATGCTGATGGCGGCACTGCGCCTCAACATCCCGGCCGTCTTCGTGTCCGGCGGCCCGATGGAGGCCGGCAAGGTCGTCCTGCACGGCAAGACGCATGCGCTCGACCTGGTCGACGCCATGGTCGCTGCCGCCGACGACAACATCTCCGACGAGGACGTCAAGGTCATCGAGCGCTCGGCCTGCCCGACCTGCGGTTCCTGTTCCGGCATGTTCACCGCCAATTCGATGAACTGTCTGACGGAAGCGCTCGGCCTGTCGTTGCCGGGCAACGGCTCGACGCTCGCAACGCATGCCGACCGCAAGCGCCTGTTCGTCGAGGCTGGCCACCTGATCGTCGACATCGCCCGCCGCCATTACGAGCAGGATGACGACAGTGTGCTGCCGCGCAACGTCGCCTCGAAGCAGGCCTTTGAAAACGCCATGGCGCTCGATATCGCCATGGGTGGCTCGACCAACACCGTTCTGCACATTCTCGCCGCCGCCCATGAAGGCGAGGTCGATTTCACCATGGCCGACATCGACCGGCTGTCGCGCAAGGTTCCCTGCCTGTCCAAGGTGGCTCCGGCCAAGAGCGACGTGCACATGGAAGACGTGCACCGTGCCGGCGGCATCATGTCGATCCTCGGCGAACTAGAAAAAGGCGGGCTGATCAACCGCGATTGCCCGACGGTGCACAGCGAGACCCTCGGCCACGCCATCGACCGCTGGGACATCACGCGCACGACGAGCGAAACCGTGCGCAACTTCTTCCGCGCGGCCCCCGGTGGCATTCCGACCCAGGTCGCCTTCAGCCAGGAAGCCCGCTGGGATGAGCTCGACACCGACCGCGAAAAGGGCGTCATCCGCTCGGTCGAACATCCCTTCTCCAAGGACGGCGGCCTTGCCGTGCTCAAGGGCAACATTGCGCTCGACGGCTGCATCGTGAAGACCGCCGGCGTCGATGAGAGCATCCTGAAGTTCTCCGGTCCGGCACGGGTGTTCGAAAGCCAGGACGCATCGGTCAAGGCCATTCTCGCCAACGAGATCAAGGCCGGCGACGTCGTCGTCATCCGCTACGAAGGTCCGAAGGGCGGCCCGGGCATGCAGGAAATGCTCTATCCGACGAGCTATCTGAAGTCGAAGGGCCTTGGCAAAGCCTGCGCGCTGATCACCGACGGCCGCTTCTCCGGCGGCACCTCGGGCCTTTCGATCGGCCACGTCTCGCCGGAAGCGGCGAACGGCGGCATGATCGGCCTGGTGCGCGAAGGCGACATGATCGACATCGACATCCCCAACCGCACGATCAGCCTGCGCGTCGACGAGGCGGAACTCGCCAGCCGCCGCGCCGAACAGGACGCCAAGGGCTGGAAGCCGACCGAGGTGCGCAAGCGCAAGGTGACGACGGCCCTCAAGGCCTACGCCGCCTTTGCCACCTCCGCAGACCGCGGTGCTGTTCGCGACCTCGGCGATCTCTGAGCCGACGACGGTTAACGAGACGGAAGGCTCCCGCTCGCGGGGGCCTTTTTCATGCGCGTCGCGACCTTGCGACCACACGCGCCGCTACCAGGCTCAGCCGGCCTGTTACGCACACAATTCACCTGCTATTTTAGATTGATCTAATTTTTGTAGGGGTGGACGATGACAAACGCGGCGAACCTGCTCGGCACCTGGAAAATGCTCTCCTGGACCCGCAAGGCGGTGGTATCGGGCGAAATCAGCGATGCCATGGGTCCGGACCCCATCGGCTATCTCTCCTACCAGCCGGATGGCCGCATGACCGCGGTCGTGGTCAAGCGCAATCGACCCGTGCCGAACGGCGCAACCCCCACCGACGAGGAAAAGGTCGCACTGTTCGATTCGATGCTTGCCTATGCCGGCTCCTATACGCTCGAGGACGGCAAGGTCATCCATCATGTCGAGGCGAGCTGGAACCCGGCCTGGGGCGTTTCGGACCTGATCCGGCCGTTCATGCTGGACGGCGACCGGCTAGTGATCCACAGCGCGCCGGGCGTCGACCCAACAACCGGCGAAGAGGTCACCTATCACCTTGAGTTCCGCAAGGTTTGAAGACCGTTCCACCAGGGCCCATCGATGCAGGAGCATTGCATGACGCCCGATGCAGCAGCCTAGAGGTGGCGTGTCTCGGCCGGCGGGTGGAACCAGTTGTTGTTGCGGCCGTCCATGTACTTCACCGGCGCTTCGGCAAGCACGGCGGGATCGAGATCATCGAGCGTTGCAACATTGACGGAATAGTAGGCGCCGCCGATTTCCTCGATATAGCCATGCCCGTAGGCAGCAATGCCGCAGGTCTTGCAGAAGCGGTGATGCACGCTGTCGCTGCCGAACTGGTAGTCGGCGATATCGACTTCTTCGGCCTGCAGCCGGAACGCATCCGGCTTCACGATCGCGCCCCAGTAACGCTTCTTCCAGCAGATCGAGCAGTTGCACTTGCCCGTACCGGCGTCGAGATCGATGTCGGCCTCATAGCGGATCTTTCCGCAATGGCAGCTTCCCCGATAGGTCATTTTCATTGACTATACTCCCAGACCAAAACAGCGCCTTCTCAAGGCGCCAACATGACAACTTACTGTCATTTACCCCTCCCACAATGACAACATATTGTCAATTGCGCTCTACGATGGAATGCTGAAAGTAGGGAAAGCAGACGGACCGAGCACGATACTCAAACGATGCACCGAATTTAGAGACGCCGGATCCCCGAAGGGGCACTGGCCCAGTTGTCGTTGCGTCCGTCCGTATAGACGACGGGAGCCCCCGCCGGCGCCGAAGGGTCGAGGTCGTCAGGGCAGGCAAGATTCCCTTCGTACTATCAAAACGCTTGCGACGAGGACGCCTCCATGACAACATGCTGTCATTATTCACCATCGCGCAATGGTAGTCTCTTCCAACATGAATGACCCTGTTCGCACCCCTGCCGGCGACGCCTTCGCCCAGTTCGCCATCTCGGTGCTTCGCCTGGCCGGTCCGTTGACGGCGGCGGGCGACACGCTCGCCAAACCCTCGGGCCAGACCAGTGCGCGTTGGCAGGTGTTGGCGGCTGCAAGCCACGCACCGATGTCAGTTGCCGATGCCGCCCGCGCGCTTGGCCTTGCGCGACAGGGCGTACAGCGCATCGCCGACCTGCTCGAAGAAGAGGGCTTGATCGCCTATGGCGACAATCCGGCACACCAGCGGGCAAAGCTGATGGTACCGACGCCGCGCGGCGAGGAGGTGTTGGATGAAATCAAGGCCAGGCAGGCCGTCTGGGCGAATGCCGTTGGCGCGGAACTCGGAGAGGAGCAGTTGCAGCGAGCAACCGCATTGATCGGTGAAGCCATCGGCCTGCTGCGGGATCGCCAGGCGACGGGCTAGAAGCAGGATCGATCAGGCAAACTGCAGGAGATCGGAGCGCAGACGCTCCGGCCCGCCCTCACCGAGCCTCACGCCCACGATCGCGTGGGTCGCCTTCCAGATCGGGACAGCCCGTGCCAGCAGGCGCTCGCCCTCCGGCGTCAACCGCAGCCGACGCGACCGTCGGTCCTCTTCGTCAGCGAAAATCTCGACGAGCCTGCGCCGCTCCAGCGGCTTCAGCGCTGCCGTCAGCGTCGTGCGATCCATGGCAAGCAGCGACGCTACCGCGCCCATGTTCGGCGGCGCCGGACGATTGAGCGACATCAGCAGGGAAAACTGGCCGTTGGTAATGTCGAGCGGCCGCAAGGCATCGTCGAACTGGCGGGCGATCGCACGGGCCGCGCGCTGGACATGCAGGCACAGGCAGGTGTCCTTCACGAACAATGTGGTCTCGAACGGAATGACGGGTACTTTTGACATGACTGATTAATGTTGATATCAACATAATTAGTCAAGTGCAACGTTGGAAGGAGGAGCGGGCATGAGACAGGATCATGCAGTCGTATCGTCGCAGGAATGGCTGAAAGCGCGAAAAGCGCTTCTGGATCTGGAAAAAGAACACACCCACCT
>Ga0247819_10001846_pt1 | contig 11239 bp, 9 predicted proteins | sample 13C_Xylose_Day6_FD_193428 | JGI IMG/M metagenome (GOLD analysis project Ga0247819, IMG submission 193428) | Soil microbial communities from agricultural site in Penn Yan, New York, United States - 13C_Xylose_Day6 | ecosystem: Environmental > Terrestrial > Soil > Agricultural land | place: USA... | reverse complement strand
TCAACGTAAACCGCTAACCCCCATCCGTATCGATATCGGCATCGGTGTTATCACTGGGCTTCGGACGGTCCGGATTCGGTTTGAAGCCTGGGCTGAACTCGTTGTCATTGTCTGTGTGCCGGTTCTTCTGGTCGACCGCCGGGTCGGCGATCTCCGGTTCTGCTGTCTGTCCTTGGTCCTGGGTCTTCGATGGCTCTTTCATACCTACCTCGTTCGTCACTGCCTTGACACGGCAGCCCTGTAGTTTCGAAGCCACCCTCCGTTCAGGGTTCCATCCAATCACTGAATGCGGGCAAAAGACGGCAGTCTCACCCGGTGCCGACTAAAGTAGTCCTGGGCCACGCAAATAAACCTCGCGGAGCGAACAACTATTTCAGTACGCAAATGTCACTGAAGTGCGCCGGTCATATTCAGGGGAGTCGGCGCACCCTACAAGGAGTCGACACACAATGGCTGCACTGCAAACCAGCACACTCGAAGCAATTAAGAACAACCAGACCAAATTGATTGCCGACTGGCTCGGAGGCCTTGAAACCAGCGGTGCCACGCGCAACCTCAAGGATCAGGAGGTCAAACAGCAGACGGCGGAATTCCTGCAGTTGATCATCGCCGGTCTTGAAGCCGGCAATGGGCAGAACCTGGCTTCGGCCGGTTGGGACGAGATTCGCCTGTACCTGGAAAAACTGTCCCGCAGCCGCGCCCTGCTCGGCCAGGACTCGCAGCAGACCGCCAGCTTCATCTTCGCGTTGAAGGGCCCATTGTTCGCCGTGCTGCAAAACCACCATCAGGATAATCCGGCGCTGCTGGCCGAACAGCTGTTGGAAGTCTCGGAATTGCTCGACACCCTGGGCATGCACACCATCCGCACGTTCCAGAAATCCCGCGAGGAAGTGATCAAGCGCCAGCAGGAAGAGCTGCTCGAACTGTCGACTCCAGTGGTCAAACTGTGGGATGGCGTGCTGGCGCTGCCCATGATCGGCACGCTCGATTCGCAACGTACCCAGGTGGTGATGGAGTCGCTGTTGCAACGCATCGTCGATACCGGCTCGGAAATCGCCATCATCGACATCACCGGCGTGCCGACCGTCGACACCCTGGTGGCACAGCACCTGCTCAAGACCGTCACCGCCATTCGCCTGATGGGTGCCGACTGCATCATCAGCGGCGTGCGGCCGCAGATCGCCCAGACCATCGTGCACCTGGGCCTGGACCTGCAAGGCGTCGTGACCAAAGCCAACCTCGCGGATGCCTTGAAGCTGGCGCTGACGCGATTGGGCGTTACCGTCAGCAAGTCGGTGTAAGCCGATGGAACGCATTCCTATCTTGAAAATGGGCGATTTCCTGCTGGTGACCATTCAGGTCGACATGCACGACCAGCTCGCCCTGACCTTGCAGGACGACCTGTCCGAACGGATCAGCCAGACATCGGCGCGTGGCGTGTTGATCGACATCTCGGCGCTGGACATGGTCGATTCATTCATCGGGCGCATGATCGGCACCATCTCCGGCCTGTCGAAAATCATGGATGCCGAAACCGTGCTGGTCGGCATGCAACCCGCGGTGGCAATCACTTTGGTCGAGCTCGGCCTGACCCTGCCCGGTGTGAGTACCGCGCTGAACGTCGAGCGCGGCATGAAACTGCTTCAGGATCGAGTACGCGACCAATGACCGTGCGCGACAGCGGCACTCAACCGATCAATATCGAGCAGGACGTGGTGCTGGCCCGGCAACTGACGCGCAAGCTGGCCACCGAATGCGGCATGCGCCTGATCGACCTGACCAAACTGGTGACGGCCGTCAGCGAGCTGGCGCGCAACACCATGGTGTATGGCGGTGGCGGCAACATGGACTGGCAGATCCTCGAGGAAAACGGACGCACCGGTGTGCGCCTGGTGTTTCGCGATGAAGGCCCGGGCATTCCCGACCTCAAACTGGCCATGACCGACGGCTGGACCTCCGGCAGCGGCCTGGGCCTGGGCCTGACCGGGGCCAAGCGCCTGGTGGAGGAATTCGAGCTCGATACAGAGCCTGGCAAGGGCACTCGCATAACGATCACCCGATGGACATGAATATCAACGGGTCAATGACCCAGGTGCTGCCGATCGAAGACAGCAGCCAGATCGGTCACGCACGTCGCATCGCTCAACAGCTCGCGGAAAACAACGGTTTTGACGCCACGGACGCCGGACGCGTGGCACTGGTGGCTACCGAACTGGCCAGCAATATTCTCAAGCACGCCACCCACGGTGAACTGCACCTGAGGCTGTTGCCACGGGCTTGCGGTGCGGGAATCGAAATCCTCGCCATCGACCGCGCCCAGGGCTTCGACTTGCAGGCGTGCCTGACCGACGGATTTTCTACCCGAGGCACCCAGGGTATCGGCCTGGGCGCCGTGTCGCGCCAGACCGAGGTGTTCGACGTCTACGCCGATGCGCGCGGGGCGGTGCTGTTGACGCGCATGTACCCGCGCAACGACAAGGCCCCGGACCGGCGGATCGGCGTCAGCCAGCACTCGTTGCATAACGATCCGGCCTGCGGCGACGTCTGGCACCTGGCGTTCGACGGGCCGCGCATCAGCGCGTTGGTGATCGACGGTCTCGGGCACGGTATAGAGGCAGAGCGGGCTGCCCGCGCTGGCGAAACAACCTTTGCCCAGTCGCCCTTCGCGTCCCCTCTGCTGTTGCTCGACGACATCCATGTCGCCATGACCGGCACCCGTGGTGGCGCACTCGCCATCGCTCAATTCGATGGCGAGGGGCTGCGATTCGTGGGCATCGGCAATATCGGTGCCTGCCTGATCGCGCCGGATACATCCCGTGGCCTGGCCTCTCACCCCGGCATCGTCGGTGGGCAATACCGCAAAGCCCAACCCTTTGACTATGCTCACGCGAACGGACATCTGTTGATCATGTACAGCGACGGCCTGCAATCGCGTTGGAACCTGCAAGATTACCCCGGCCTGGTGCATCGCCACCCTGCCGTGATCGCGGCTGTCCTGCACCGCGATTTCTGCCGTGGACGGGACGACGTCACGGTGTTGGTCATTGCTCTGGAGACGGCCCATGACTGATACGCCCCCCAGTCCAATGGACGAACACACCGCCCTGGTGGCCCGGTTGCAAGGCGAAGCCGACGCCCTGCGCGAGGAACTGGACGAAACCAACCAGGGTGTCCTGGCGCTGTACGCCGAACTGGACACCCAGGCCGAGCAACTGCGCCAGGCCTCGGACCTCAAAAGCCGCTTTCTGTCCTACATGAGCCATGAGTTCCGCACGCCACTGGGCTCGATCCTGAGCATCACCAGCCTGCTGTCTGACGAGCTCGACGGGCCACTGAGTCCCGAACAGCACAAGCAGGTGAGCTTCGTCAGCAACGCCGCGCGAGAATTGAGCGACATGGTCGACGACTTGCTCGACCTGGCCAAGATCGAAGCCGGGCGCATCAGCATATCGCCCGCCTGGTTCGATATGTTCGACCTGTTCGCCGCCCTGCGCGGCATGTTCCGGCCAATTGTCGATGCCAGCGCGGTGGACCTGATCTTCGAGGAACCGGTCGGCCTGCCCAGGCTGTACACCGATGACAAGAAGCTCGGGCAGATTCTGCGCAACTTCATCTCCAACTCGTTGAAATTCACCACGCGCGGCGAAGTCCGCGTCTCGGCCAGCCTGGAGGGCAGCGACCGGGTGCGTTTTGCCGTCACGGACACCGGAATCGGTATCGCTCCCGAGCTGCTTGGTGCATTGTTCGAAGACTTCTCCCAGGTCGACTCGCCCTTGCAAAAACGCTTGCGCGGTACGGGCCTGGGACTCTCACTGTGCAAACGCTTCGCCGCCTTGCTGGGCGGTGAAGTCGGGGTCGAGAGTACGCCGGGGGTCGGTTCGACCTTTTTCGTGATCATCCCGCTGGCGATTGCCACGGAGCCCGCCGATGGAACGTGATATCCGCCTGCTGATCGTCGATGACAACGTCGCCACGCGTTATGCCCTGCGGCGCCGCCTGGAACGGCACGGCTACGTGGTGCTCGAAGCCGGCACCGGGGGTGAAGGGCTCGCACTGATCGCCAGTGAAACCTTCGACGCGCTGATTCTGGACGTCAACCTGCCGGACATGAGCGGCTTCGACATCGTGCGCAAACTGCGCTCGGAAGCCGACACCGCCCTGCTCCCGGTGATCCATGTGTCAGCGGCGTCGATCCAGTCCGGCGATATCATCACCGGCCTGGACGCCGGCGCCGATGCCTACCTGATCCATCCGGTGGACGCCGATGTGTTGCTGGCGACCCTGCGCACCCTGTTGCGGGTGCGCGACACTGAGAAAGCCCTGCGTGAAAGCGAGGCTCGCTTCCGCGAGATTTTCGTCAACGTGTCGGCGCCCATTGCGGTACTCGATGCACAGCTCAAGGTGCACGAATGCAACCATGCCTTCTCCCGGCTGATCCAGAACAATCACGGCCCCAACGCCCTGCGCGAATGCTTCGCCGACGAACAGGACGCCATTCTCGATGAACTGAGCCTGCGCCTGAGCGTCGGCGAGCGCTGGAAAGGCACGCTGACCATGCGGGTCGAGGATCAGCTGCGCGAAACCGAGTGGCAGATCTCGCCTTACCGCACGCCGGAGTTGAGCCTGGTGTTCGTCGAAGACGTCACCGAGCATCGGCACCGCGAGCGTTCGCACCTGGCCAGGCTGGATGACGCCACCTCGCAGCTGGAACATGAAATCGCCTCGCGGGTGCGCACCGAAGCCCAGTTGCTGCAGGTGCAGAAAATGGATGCACTGGGCAAGTTGACCGGCGGTATCGCCCATGACTTCAACAACCTGCTGACCGGCATCATCACCAGCCTGGAGCTGATCCAGAAGCGCATGGCCGATTCGCGCCCCGACAAGGTCCGGTTCTATGCCGAAGCGGCCTTGAACTCGGCAATGAGCGCGGCTTCGCTGACTCATCGTTTGCTGGCCTTCGCCCGTCAGCAACCGCTCAATACCCGGCCGGTGGACATCAACGAACACGTCCGCTCACTGGAAGAGCTGCTGGTGCGCACCATCGGCGAGCACATCACCCTGAGACTCGAACTGACGTCCAAGGCAGCCATTGCCCTGGTCGATCCGATTCAACTGGAAAGTGCCGTGCTGAACCTGGTGATCAACGCCCGCGATGCCTTGCCCCTGGGCGGCAACATCTGGGTCAGCACGTATGCGGCGTACTCCCACGGCGACCCGAAACTGGCGGACGGGGCCTACGTTGCACTGGCGGTACGCGACGACGGCACCGGCATCGAGCACAGCGTGATCGACAAGGTCTTCGACCCGTTTTTCACCACCAAGCCGCTGGGCAAGGGCACGGGCCTGGGCCTGTCGAGCATCTACGGCTTCGCCCGGCAATCCGGGGGCGACGCGCACATTCGCAGCGTGGCCCGACGCGGCACCGAAGTGACCATCATGCTACCCGCCAGCACCGAGCCGACCACCGAGCAGGAGCAAGTGCCGGTGGTGGACGCGCAAGGCACTGGCGAGCACGTGCTGATTGTCGAGGACATGCCATCGGTGCGCATGTTCGTTGCCGAGGTGCTGGTGGATGCCGGCTATCGCTGCACCCAGGTGGAAGATGTCGAAGGCGCGCTCGAGCGCTTGCAGAACGACGCGTCGATCGACCTGATGCTGACGGACGTGGGATTGCCGCGCATGAACGGCCGGGAACTGGCGGACGTCGCCCGGGGCTGGCGCGATGGCTTGCCGATCCTGTTCATGACCGGCTACGCGGAAAACGCCCTCAATCGTCAGGTGTTTCTCGGCGATGGCATGGACATGCTGATCAAGCCGTTTCAGATCAGCGAGCTGCTGGACAAGGTTCGCCGCAGTCTGGATGGCGCCGGATAGATCAGTGAATCGCCAGCAGGCCCGCTCCCACAGTGTTTTGTGTACGCCGCATCACCTGTGGGAGCGAGCCTGCTCGCGATGAAGCCAGACGCTTCAACCCAAAACCCTGGCCAAAAACGGCGCCGTCCGACTCTTCCTGCTGCCCGCCACCTTCTGCGGCGTCCCGGCCACCACGATCTTCCCGCCCCGGTCTCCGGCTCCCGGTCCGATGTCGATCACCCAGTCACTCTGCGCCACCACGCGCATTTCGTGCTCGACCACGATCACTGTGTGCCCCGCCGCCACCAGATGGTTCAGTTGCTCCAGCAAGCGGTCCACATCCCGCGGATGCAGCCCGGTGGTGGGCTCGTCGAGCACATACAACGTGGCCCCGCGTTGGTTGCGCTGCAGTTCGGTGGCCAGTTTGATGCGCTGGGCTTCACCGCCGGAGAGTTCGGTCGCCGGTTGGCCAAGCCGCAGATACCCCAGGCCGATGTCGCGCAGCACTTCCAGCGAACGCCGGATGCCGGCTTGCTCGCTGAACACCTCGACCGCCTGGTCCACGGTCAACTGCAACACCTGGGCGATGTTCAGGCCCTGCCAGGTAATCGCCAGGGTCTCGGGGTTGTAGCGTGCGCCGTGGCACGTCGGGCAAGGTGCGTAGACGCTGGGCATGAACAGCAACTCGACGCTGACAAAGCCTTCGCCTTCGCAGGTCGCGCAACGGCCCTTGGCCACGTTGAAGGAGAACTGGCCGGCGTCGTAACCCGCGGCCTGCGCCTCGGCCGTGGCCGCGTAGAGCTTGCGCACGTTGTCGAACAGCCCGGTGTAGGTCGCCAGGTTCGAGCGTGGCGTACGGCCGATGGGTTTCTGGTCAACCTGCACCAGGCGCTTGATCGACTCCAGCCCGGCGCTGACCTGGCCACCACTGGCCTGCGGCGCATCATCCTCCAGGCTCAACTCGGTCGCTTCGCCCTCCGCCACTCCGCGCCCGAAATGCGCGCCCACCAACTCCAGCAGCGCCTGACTGACCAGGCTGGACTTTCCGGAGCCCGAGACACCGGTGACGGCAGTGAAGCAGCCCAACGGGAACTCGACGCTCAGGTTATCCAGGTTGTTGCGGGTGATGCCCTCCAGTCGCAGCCAGTCCGTCGGCTTGCGCCGGGTGGACGTTTGACTGACCTGATCGGCGAACAGGTAGGCTCGTGTCTGCGAATTCTCCACGCCAGCCAGGCCCTGGGGCGGCCCGCTGTACAGCACTTGCCCGCCGTGCTCGCCGGCGGCCGGGCCGACATCGATCAGCCAATCGGCCCGGCGCATGGTTTCCAGGTCGTGTTCGACCACGAACACCGTGTTGCCCGCGGCTTTCAAACCTTGCAGGGCGTCGAACAGCGCTTCGCCATCCGCCGGGTGCAGGCCGGCCGAGGGCTCATCGAGCACGTAGATCACCCCGAACAACTGCGACCCCAGTTGCGTCGCCAGGCGCAGGCGCTGCAACTCGCCGGATGACAGGGTCGGCGTGCTGCGCTCCAGCGCCAGGTAACCGAGCCCCAGGTCGGTCAGGATGCTGACCCGTTCCAAAAGATCCTGGGCGATGCGTTGCGCGGCCAGGCGTTTTTCCACCGACAGGTTCGGCGTGTGGCGCACGTCCGGGGCATTGGCGTGGGCGCTGGCGCCATGGGCCGCGCGGTCCTCCCGGGCTTGGCGAGTCTGTTCATGGGTCATGACGGCGCCGGCTTCATCGGCCTGTTCGAGGTAGCTGTGCGCGGCGACCGGCTTCAGGACTTCGGCCACTTGCAGCAACGGCATCTGCGACAACTCGCCGATGTCGTAGCCGGCGAACGTCACCGACAGCGCCTCGCGCTTGAGTCGTTTGCCGGCGCACAGCGGGCAAGGGCTGCCGATCATGAATTGCGAGACGCGTTTCTTCATCAACGCACTTTGGGAATGGCTGAACGTGTGCAGAATGTAGCGCCGGGCGCCGGTGAAGGTGCCCTGGTAACTCGGTTCCATCTTGCGCTTGAGGGCGACGCGGGTTTCTTCGGGGGTGAGCCCGGCGTACACCGGAACGGTCGGGGTTTCCTCGGTGAAGAGGATCCAGTCGCGCTGCTTCTTCGGCAGGTCGCGCCAGGGTTTATCGACGTCATAACCCAGGGTCACGAGGATGTCGCGCAGGTTCTGGCCCTGCCACGCCATGGGCCAGGAGGCGACGGCGCGCTGGCGGATGGTCAGGCTCGGGTCCGGGACCATGAGCGCTTCGGTGACTTCATACACCCGCCCCAATCCATGGCATTCAGGGCACGCGCCCTGGGGCGTGTTTGGCGAAAAGTCCTCGGCGTACAGCATCGGCTGACCCGCCGGATAACTGCCGGCGCGGGAATACAGCATGCGGATCAGGCTCGACAAGGTGGTCACGCTGCCCACTGAGGACCGCGTGCTGGGCGTGCCACGCTGCTGTTGCAAAGCCACTGCCGGTGGCAGGCCTTCGATGGAATCGACGTCCGGCACCCCGACCTGATCGATCAGGCGCCGCGCATACGGGGCCACGGATTCGAAATAGCGTCGCTGCGCTTCGGCATACAGGGTCGAAAACGCCAGTGACGACTTGCCCGAACCGGACACGCCGGTAAACACCACCAGGGCATCGCGGGGGATGTCGACGTCGACGTTCTTGAGGTTGTGCTCACGGGCCCCGCGCACTCTGACCATGCCTGAGGGAGGATTGGAGGTGCGTTTGGAGGTCATTGTGCGGCCTTGATTGAATTGAAGAAAACTCTGATACCCCGCTCCCCCATTTTCAGTTGTGTTCAGCCATTGAGCACGGTCCGGACCATCCGGGTGAGTGCTTCGGGGCGGTAGGGTTTGCTCAGCAGGAACGTGTCGGGACTCAGTTGATGGTTGCGCGAGATCATGTCACGGGTGTGGCCGGAGGTGAACAGCACCGCCACCGGAGGCGTCTGGACCTTGGCCCAGGCGGCCAGGTCCGTGCTCTTGATCAGGCCGGGCATGACCACGTCGGTGAAAATCAGCTGGACCGCCACACCCTCCAGCAGCATCTGCATGGCAGCATCGGCGTTGGCGGCCGTCAGGACCTGGTAGCCTTCCTCGGTCAGCAGTTCCACCACCGACGTGCGCACAGCCTCATTGTCCTCGACCACCAGGATCGTTTCATGACCACCGTGATGCTGGGTGTCATGGGCGTCCGTCTCACTGGGCAAGGTCCGCCGGCTTCGCGGGAAGTACAGGTGCACCCGGGTGCCCTCGCCTTCGACACTCGCCATCTCGATGTGGCCACCGCTCTGCTTGACGAAGCCGAAGACCATGCTCAGGCCCAGCCCCGTGCCCTTGCCATCGGCCTTGGTGGTGAAAAACGGCTCGAAGGCCTGGGCCAACACCTGCGGGGACATGCCGACGCCGGTATCGCTCAGGCCAACTTGCACATAATCGCCCTCGACGATGCCCTTGCCCGCGCAGAAGCGCCGGTCGAGTGTGACGTTTTGCGCATGCAGTTCGATGACCCCATCGCCGCGCATGGCGTCGCGGGCATTGATCGCCAGGTTGAGGATGGCGTTTTCCAGTTGATTGCGGTCGACGTGAATGAACCAGGAGGCCTGAGGCAGCCGGACATCGATCCGAATGGTTTCGCCCAGCGTCCGTTGCAGCAATTCGCCCAGCCCCTCGAAAACCTGCCGGGGGTCACAGACCGTCGGCGACAGCGGCTGGCGACGGGCAAATGCAAGCAGTTGCGACGACAGCTTCGCGCCGCGCTCGACCGCAGCGATCGACGCCGTGACCCGGCGCTGCACATTGGCGTTTTCCGGCTCATGCCGCGCCAGCAAGTGCAGGTTGCCGGCAATGACTTGCAGCAGGTTGTTGAAGTCATGGGCCACGCCGCCCGTCAGGCCACCGATGGCTTCGAGTTTCTGCGATTGGCGCAACTGCTCTTCCGCTGCCAGCCGCGCCCCCACTTCATCGGCGACACGCTGTTCGAGGTTTCGGGTGAATTTCAACAGCGACTCTTCGGCGGTCTTGCGCTCGTGGATGTCGATCAACACGCCGGGAAAGCGAAACGGCTTGCCCTGTTCGTCAAACTCGCAACAACCGCTGGCTTGTACCCACAGATAACTGTCGTCGGCACGCATGACCCGGTATTCGGCGTTGAAAGGCTCACCCGTGGCGACACTGCGATTGACCTGTTCATTGACCCAACCAACGTCGTCGGGATGAATCCGTGATTCGGCATGGTCCGTCGGCAAGTCACCGAGGTTCTGGCCGAGCGGATAGGAAAAGGTCCGGGCAAAACGTTCATCGCCCGAGAGCCGGTCAGCCTTGAGGTCCCAGACGAACGAGCCGAGCAAGGCGCCGGCGTTCAACGCCAGGCGTACCCGTTCATTGTCGGCGCGGTAGGCGGCCTCGGCTTCCTGGCGCCGGCGCTCGGAAATCACATGATCAGTGGTCTCGACCACGATCGCCATGACCCCGGCGGGTGTTCCCTGGTCATCGGCCACCGGGCTGTAATAGAGGTCCATCCACACGTCTTCGGGAACGCCATCGCGCAACAGCACCAGCGCCTTGCTGTGATAGGACAAGGTGCCACCGGCCAGGCAGGTGTCGAGCACGTTGCGGTTGAACTCGGCGACTTCCGGCCAGCCCAGCTCGACCGGCGCCCCCAGCAGGTAAGGATGACGGCCACCGGCAAATACCGAATAGGCGTCGTTGTAGATCATGTACCCCAGGCGCCCCCACAGCATCACGATCGGCACCGGCGAAGCCAGCAACATCTGCACCGCGCTGCACAGGCTGGCGGGCCAGGTGTCGAGCGCCCCCAACTCGGTATGACTCCAGTCGAACGTACGGATTCGACCGGCCATTTCGCCGCGCCATCCGGCACACCCGTGGCTATCGTCTAGAAATTGCATCGACTGGTTTTGAGTCCTGTAATTGACGCCCGTTTGTTTCGAGCATCGTGCACGCCAATGGTTTCATAGAGATATAGCTGATTTAAGCGGCTTGCGAATTTCCGGATATGCTCGCGTTTCCCTGTGGGAGCGAGCCTGCTCGCGATGGTCGTCAATGATGACGCTGAAAAACTGACACTCCTTGGCGTTTTTACGACCATCGCGAGCAGGCTCGCTCCCACATGGGCTCTGCGGATCAGTGGAAATCCCGGCTGCGCACGCTGATGCCGTCCAGCAACGGGCTCAGGTCGCTCAAGCGTCCGGCAATCAGGTGGCGCACTTCGCCTTCCCTCTCCCAGCGGCCATCGACCTTGAGCAACTGCGACCCGACCAGAACCTTGCGCTGGCGTTCGGCCAGGTCGCGCCAGACCACCACGTTGACGTTGCCGAACTCGTCCTCCAGCGTCACGAACGTCACGCCACTGGCG
>Ga0247819_10001845_pt1 | contig 11239 bp, 9 predicted proteins | sample 13C_Xylose_Day6_FD_193428 | JGI IMG/M metagenome (GOLD analysis project Ga0247819, IMG submission 193428) | Soil microbial communities from agricultural site in Penn Yan, New York, United States - 13C_Xylose_Day6 | ecosystem: Environmental > Terrestrial > Soil > Agricultural land | place: USA... | reverse complement strand
CCTCGTAGACCGGCTTCGCATGGTGGAAATCGCTCTGCGAGACCGGGAGCTCGTCGAAGCGCTCGCCGTCGACCTCGTACGCGACGGCGACCGGGATGCGCTCGATGCCGGTGAGCACGTCGAGTTTTGTGAGCACGAAGTCGGTGACCCCGTTGATGCGCGACGCGTAGCGGGCGATGGGGGCGTCGTACCAGCCCGTGCGGCGCTTGCGACCCGTGGTGGTGCCGAACTCGTGGCCCTGCTCGGTGAGGAAGTCGCCCCACTCGTCGAAGAGCTCGGTCGGGAACGGCCCCGCGCCGACGCGCGTCGTGTAGGCCTTCACGACGGCGATGACCCGGTCGATGCGGTTGGGCGCGATGCCCGAGCCCGTGACCGCGCCGCCGCTCGTGGCGTTCGACGAGGTGACGAACGGGTAAGTGCCGTGATCGACGTCGAGCATGGTGGCCTGGCCGCCCTCGAAGAGCACGGTCTCGCCGCGATCGAGCGCCTGGTGCAGCAGCAGCGCCGTGTCGGTGACCATGGGCCGCAACCGCTCGACGTAGCTGAGCAGGTCGTCGACCACCTCGTCGACGCTGATGGCCCGGCGGTTGTAGACCTTCAGCAGCAGGTGGTTCTTCTGGTCGAGCGCTCCCTCGACCTTCTGCCGCAGGATGTTCTCGTCGAACAGGTCTTGCAGGCGGATGCCCACGCGGTTGATCTTGTCGGCGTAGGCCGGCCCGATGCCGCGGCCGGTGGTGCCGATCTGGCGCTTGCCGAGGAAGCGCTCGGTGACCTTGTCGAGCGTGCGGTGGTACTGCGTGATGATGTGCGCGTTCGCCGAGATGCGCAGCTTCGAGACATCGACCCCGCGGCTCTCGAGCCCCTCGAGCTCTTCGAAGAGCACCTCGATGTCGACGACGACGCCGTTGGCGATGACGGGGGTGACGCCCGGCGTGAGAATGCCCGAGGGCAGCAGGTGCAGCGCGTACTTCTCTTCGCCGATGACGACCGTGTGGCCCGCGTTGTTGCCGCCGTTGAACTTCACGACGTAGTCGAGGCGCGAGCCGAGCAGGTCGGTTGCCTTGCCCTTGCCCTCGTCTCCCCACTGTGCTCCGATGAGTACGGCGGCGGGCATGTCAGTCCTCTCCTGCCGCGTCGGGCGCGACGGGTTCTGCGGGTGGTTCGCCGGTGTGCGCCTCGAGGGAGGTCGCGGGCTCGAGGAACGCGGCGGAGGCCACGATCGGCATCATCTGGGTCGGGGTGAACTCCGAGGCGATGCGCGCGGGAGCCTCGGCGTCGGCGGAGGCGAGCTCATCGCCGAGCCGCGCGGCGGCGTCGTCGAGGCCGAGCGCAAGGGCAGCGCGCCGCTGCGCGTCGAGGGCGCGAAGGTAGGCCCGGTTGGGCTCATCGGACCACAGCACGGCCGCGCCCGGCACCCAGCCCGAGGCGGCGAGCTGCTCGCGGGCGAACTCGACGGCGACGGAGGCGTATGCGAACGCGTCGAGGGAGTGGCCCTCGGAGTCGGCCCAGTCGGCCAGCTCTGCCCAGGCGAGTGGTGACGAGGGATGTCCCGCCACGACCGACGCCACGGACGCGCGATCTGCCTCGGCAATCGCCTGCCGCACCTCGGGTTCGTCGGCGAGTGATGCCTCGCCCTCTGGTGCTGATTCGTTCGCGGTCACACTCAACCTTATCGCGGGGGTGTTCTCGCTCACGGGAACCCACGGAGCCCGCACGCACGAACAACGAGGGGCCGGACCATCAGGCCCGGCCCCTCGCGTGATCGTCAGCTCAGGCTGCTACTTCACGACGTTGAACGCGTTGACGTTCCCCGCACCGTAGAACCCGTTGCGCTCGCCACCCGTGCAGGTCGCCGGGTAGCCGGGGCGCGGCTCGTACACGCCCACGGGGCACTCGAGCGCCGTCGCCGTGCGCTCGAGGAACGAGGCGAGCTGGCCCACCTTCATGCCCGGGTGCGCCGACACGGCGAGCGCCGCGACACCGGCCGCGTGCGGCCCGGCCATCGAGGTGCCCTGCTTGTAGCCCCATCCGTTGGCACCCGTCGACGGGTTCCACGTGGTCGACAGCACCTGGTCGGCGGCGATGCCCACCGCCCCGCCCGTGCGGAAGCGCGAGTCGCCGCCGGGAGCCGCGACGTCGACGACGCCCTGGCCGTACGACGAGTAGTAGCTCTTCAGCTCGGTCGGGCCGACCGCCGAAACCGTCACGACGCCCGGCGCCTCGGCCGGCAGGTCACGGCATGCGCCGGTGATGGTGCGGTCCTCGACCGGGAAGCTGCCGTCGTTGGGGCTGCTCGAGTCGACGAACTTGTGCTGCAGGTCGACGTTGCTGTTTCCGGCCGAGGCCACCGTGAGGGTGCCCTTCGCCGTCGAGTAGTTCAGCGCGCGCTGCACGGCCTGCCAGACGGGGCGCTGGCGCGGGTCGTTGACGCAGTTGAACTCCCACGGGTCGATGAAGTAGCTGTTGTTCGTGACCGGCATGCCGTGGTCGGCCGCCCACAGGTACCCGCAGACCGCGGCCTCGGGGAAGATGAACCCGTCGTCGTTGACGACCTTGACCGAGGCGACCTTCACGCCGGGCGCGACGCCCGCGATGCCCTGGCCGTTGATCGCTGCCGCGATCGTGCCCGCGACATGCGTTCCGTGGTCGGAGGTCGTGGGGCTCCACGCTGCGACGCTCGTGTCGGCGACGCCGCCGATGCACGAGGCGCTCTGGTCGAATGCGATCTGAGTCGCGAGGTCGGGGTGGGTCGGCGAGATGCCCGAGTCGAGCACGCCCACGACGACCGACGGGTCGCCCGTCGTCACCGCGTGCGCGGCGGGCACGTCGATCTGCGCCATGTCCCACTGCAGGCTCCACAGCGGCTCGGTCGTCGGGTCGCCGGTGGCCTCGACGGCAGCCGTGTCGACTGCATCGACGACGTCATCGTCGATGAGCGCGGTGCCCAGTCCGTCGGTCGAGGCGACCGACTCGACGCCTGCGCCGGCAACGGCACCGGCGAATGCGGTGTTCGTCGACTTCGCGACGAGCACCCCGATCTGCTGGTATGCGGCCACGACGGTTCCGCCGGCAGCGGCCACGCGTGCTTCGGCGGCCTTCGTGCTCTTGCCCTGGGGCGCCAGCACGAGGTAGGTGGACTCGGGCCCGGATGCCGCTGCCGGTGCGACAGCCACCCCCATGAGGCCGACGGCGAGGGCTGCGGCGGAAACCGCGCCGATCACCTTGTGGTTCTTCATTCATGTCTCCTTCGACGTGAGTGGAGCGCCGCAGGCCGGATTGGCCGGCGGCCCGGCCTGTCCAGTGCAGGCGACGAGCGACGGCGACGGTGGTGCCGCGCGACCGGTGGCGCGAGTCTATATGTCGGAGAGCACCGGCGCGCACGCGCTGGACATCCGAACCGTCGTCGTGCAAGATGCCGCGCAAGTAGGCTGGAGGGCATGTCGAAAGTCCTCTCCAGCCTGCCCGTCGGCGAACGCGTCGGCATCGCCTTCTCCGGTGGTCTCGACACCTCGGTCGCCGTCGCGTGGATGCGCGAGAAGGGCGCCGTGCCCTGCACGTACACGGCCGACATCGGGCAGTACGACGAGCCCGACATCGACGCGGTGCCCGATCGCGCGAAGGAATACGGCGCCGAGGTCGCCCGCGCCGTCGACGCGAAGGGCCCGCTCGTCGAAGAGGGCCTCGTCGCCCTGCAGTGCGGGGCGTTCCACATCCGCTCAGCGGGCAAGACCTACTTCAACACCACGCCGCTCGGTCGCGCCGTCACCGGCACCCTCCTGGTGCGCGCCATGAAAGAAGACGGTGTCGACATCTGGGGCGACGGCTCCACCTACAAGGGCAACGACATCGAGCGGTTCTACCGCTACGGCCTCATGTCCAATCCGCGCCTGCGCATCTACAAGCCGTGGCTCGACGCAGCGTTCGTCACCGAGCTCGGCGGCCGCAAAGAGATGAGCGAGTGGCTCGTCGCCCGCGGGTTCCCCTACCGCGACTCGACCGAGAAGGCCTACTCGACCGACGCGAACATCTGGGGCGCCACCCACGAGGCGAAGAAGCTCGAACACCTCGACACCGGCCTCGACATCGTCGAGCCGATCATGGGCGTCGCCGCCTGGCGCGACGACGTCGAGATCGCCACCGAAGAGGTGTCGGTGCGCTTCGAAGCCGGACGCCCGGTCGCCATCAACGGCACCGAGTTCCCCGACGCCGTGGCGCTCGTCTACGAGGCCAACGCCATCGGCGGGCGGCACGGGCTCGGGGCATCCGACCAGATCGAGAACCGCATCATCGAGGCGAAGAGCCGCGGCATCTACGAGGCGCCGGGCATGGCGCTGCTGCACATCGCATATGAGCGCCTGCTGAACGCGATCCACAATGAAGACACCATCGCGAACTACCACGCCGAGGGCCGCCGCCTCGGGCGCCTCATGTACGAGGGCCGCTGGCTCGACCCGCAGTCGCTCATGTTGCGCGAGTCGATCCAGCGCTGGGTCGGCTCGGCCGTGACCGGTGAGGTCACGCTGCGCCTGCGTCGCGGCGACGACTACACGATCCTGAACACCGAGGGACCCGCGCTCAGCTACCACCCCGACAAGCTCTCGATGGAGCGCGTCGGCGACGCCGCATTCGGTCCCGTAGACCGCATCGGCCAGCTCACGATGCGCAACCTCGACATCGCCGACTCGCGCGCCCGCCTCGAGCAGTACGCGCTGCAGGGCATCGTCGGCGGGGCGACCGCCGAGCTCGTGGGCGACCTGCACGCCGGTGACGCCGCCGAGATCTCGGCGGGCGAGCCCGAGACCGACCTCGAGATGGCGACGGATGCCGCGAACGAGGCCGCCGCGTTCGACCTCGGCACCGACTGACGCGACCCGCGCCGCGATCGACGCATCCGCCCCCGCCTCCTTCTCCGGAGCCGGGGGCGGTGCCATACTCAGACGACTGGCCGGTCGACACTCAGGGACGGCGGGCAGCATCCCTCGGGAGGTCACATGGCCGGCGACACGATGACGCGAACGGATGCCCCGTCGTGAGCACCGAGACGGCGGCGATCCTCGGCCTGGTGCTCGTACTCTTCGACTGGGTCATCCGCATCATCGCGCTCGCCGTCATCCCGGCCGACCGCAAGCCGACGGCCGCGATGGCGTGGCTGCTGGCGATCTTCCTGATCCCATTCATCGGCATCGTGCTGTTCCTGCTGATCGGCAACGTGAAGCTGCCCAAGAAGTGGCGAGTGCGCCAGACCGAGGTCAACCGATTGATCACCGAGCGCAGCGAGGGCATCGATCTCGCCCCCGACCGTTCGACGTGGCCGACCTGGTTCGCCACCATCGTCGAGCAGAACCGGCGCCTGGGCGCCCTGCCTGCTCTCGGCGGCAACACCGCCACGCTCATCGGCGATTACCAAGCCTCGATCGACGCGATGACCGCCGACGTCGACACCGCCGAGCGTTTCGTGCATGTCGAGTTCTTCATCGTGTCGCTCGACGACACGACGCGCGGCTTCTTCGCCGCAATGGAACGGGCGGTACAGCGCGGCGTCGTCGTGCGGGTGCTGCTCGACCACATCTCCACGGGCCGTTCGGCGACCCACAAGGCGACCTACGCCGAACTCGACCGCATCGGCGCGAAGTGGAGCTTCATGCTGCCGGTGCAGCCGTTCAAGGGCAAGTTCCAGCGACCCGACCTGCGCAATCACCGCAAGATCGTGGTCGTCGACGGTCGTGTCGGCTACACCGGCTCGCAGAACCTCATCGACCGCAGCTACAACTCGAAGAGCAACATCAAGCGCGGGCTGCAGTGGCAGGAACTCGTGGCGCGCATCACCGGGCCGACGGTGACGGCGCTGAACGCCGTGTTCCTCTCGGACTGGTACGCCGAGACCGACGAGTTCCTCGCCGACGACGAGAACGTCCGCGCGACGGTGGTGCCCTTCGACAGCTCGCCCGATGCGCTGGACTGCCAGATCGTGCCGAGTGGCCCGGCCTTCGACGGCGAGAACAACCTGCGCCTTTTCCTCTCGCTCGTGAACTCGGCGCAGCACCGGGTGATCATCACGAGCCCGTACTTCGTGCCCGACGAGGCGATGATGTACGCGATCACGTCGGCGCGACTGCGCGGCCTCGAGGTGCAGCTGTTCGTCTCGGAGATCGGCGACCAGGGGTCGGTGTGGCACGCCCAGCGCTCGTACTACGGCGCGCTCCTGCGGGCGGGCGTGCAGATCTGGCTGTACCCGGGCCCGTACATCCTGCACGCGAAGCACCTCTCGATCGACGACGACGTGGCGGTCATCGGCTCGAGCAACATGGACATCCGCTCGTTCAACCTCAACTTCGAGGTCTGCATGCTCGTGCGCGGCCCGTCGTTCGTCGCCGACATGCGCGAGGTCGAGGAGGGGTACCGCAAGGTCGGCCGGCAACTGACACTCGAGGAGTGGGAGCAGGAGCCCGCCACGGCGACCTTCCTCGACGGCATCGCACGGCTCACATCGGCGCTCCAATAGTCCGAGGGGGATCACGAATGCTGGAGGCGATCGGCCACATCCTTCCGATCGCGCTCGCCGTGGCGATCAGCTCGGTGCCGATCACGGCGACCATCGTCATCCTGCTCTCGCCGAAGGGCTCCCAGACGGCCCTGCCGTTCCTGATCGGCTGGGCGCTCGGCATGGCCGTCGTGGTCACGCTCTTCACGCTCGGCGCGCACGCGATTCCGTCGCCTCGCTCCGATCGCCGCCCCGACACGGTGATCGCGACACTCGAGGTACTCGTCGGCGCCGTATTGGTCGTGCTGGCGATCGTCGAATGGCGCCGAGCACGGCGGCATCCTTCGGATGCCATGCCGAAGTGGCTCGGAGAGGTCGACAAGCTGGGTCCCTGGAGCGCGTTCGGCATTGCGTTCGCGCTCAACGCGCGCCCCAAGGGGCTGCTCCTCGCGATCGCGGCCGGACTCGCGATCCGCGCACCCGACCTGACGGTCGGCGAATCGGCGATCGTCATCCTGATCTACACGATCATCGGCGCGTCGACCGTGGCAGTGCCGGTGATCCTCGCACTCGCAGATCCCAAGGGCATGCAGCCGCGCCTCATCGCGATGAAGGACTGGATCACCCGCAACCAGGGCACGGTGACCGCCCTGATCCTCCTGCTCGTCGGCGTCGTCATCATCGGCATGGGCCTGGCAGCCCTCTGAGCCGATCGCCCCATCGAGCGCGCCGGCACCTCCCGCCGTCAGGCCGCGGTGGCCCTGCGCCGGCGCATGGCCGAGTAACCTCGCAGCAACTGCGGGACGAGGAGGTACACCGCGAGGGGCACGATGACGACCGTCAGCACGAAGGCGCGTAGGACCGGATGCCACGACTCCGAGAACGGGGCGATGACGATCATGCCGATCGCCACGAGCGGGAAGATCGCGATCCAGGTCAGGGCTGCGCGCACGTGCACTGACGCGGGTCGCGGCGGTGCGGAGGGTGCGACGGGCGCAGCACCGGCGAGCTCGGCGCGGATCTCGACGGATCCCGTGGGGCGGGTCATGCTCGATCCTCTCGCCATGTCCAACTGAACGGTTGTAATTGAAGCACGGACGCCCGGAATAATGCAACCATTCAGTTGGAGATCGGTAGCATCGAGTCATGGCCTGGGACACGGAGCGTACGCGACGACTGCTGCTCGACGCCGCGACCGCGGAGTTCAGCGAGCACGGGCTCGCCGGCGCACGCGTCGACCGCATCGCATCGGCCGCCGGCGTCAACAAGGAGCGCATCTACCAGTACTTCGGAAAGAAGGTCGATCTCTTCGACGCCGTGCTCGCAGCACGCTTGCGCGGCTCCATAGACGAGGTGCCCATGACGGGCAGGGGCCCAGAGGCCGTGGGCGACTATGCCGGGCGGCTCTTCGACCACCATCTCTCCGACCGCGTCATTCCCCGACTGGTGTTCTGGGAAGGTCTCGAGCGCGGCGCCAGTCCCTGGGATTCGGTCGACACCATCCGGGCCGCGTACCACGAGGAGAAGGTCGACCGTTTCCGCGAGCTGCTGCCGGGCGTCGACCGCACCGCAGCAGGCGAGCTCCTGCTCACGATCGTGTCACTCGTGAACGCCTGGCCGGTGCTCGCGCACCTCGACGCCTTCCTCGTCGAGGGCGTCCCCGACCGCGCAGCGCGCCGTCGCGCCACGATCATCGCATCGGCCATCGCCCTCGCTCACGGGGCCATCGACACCGCGAGTTAACTTGCACATTAATGTGCAAGTTAGTATGGTGAACACATGCCGTCCGACATCGACGCGGGCCGTCGCGCACCACGTCGAGACGCGACCGCCAACCGCGAAGCCCTGCTCACCGCCGCCTCCGGCGCTCTCGCCGCATCCCCCGATGCCTCGCTCGAGGCCATCGCCGCTGCGGCCGGCCTCACCCGCCGCGCCGTCTACGGGCACTTCGCGAACCGCGACGAGCTCGTGTTCGCGCTCATCGAGCGCGGCGCGACGCGACTGAACGCCCTCGCGGCGACCCTCGACCACCCCTCCGCCCCCATCGCGATCGCCCTGCTCGGCGCCCGACTCTGGCACGCTGTCGAGCACGTCCGCCTGCTCGCCGGCATGGCGCTCACCACGCCGTACGTCGAGCGGGTCGCCGCAGCGCTCACGCCGGTGCGGCAGCAGCTCGCGCGGCTCGTCGAACGCGGCGTCGACGACGGCAGCCTGCGCGGCGACATCCGCCCGCCGCTGCTCGCCCGACTGATCGAGGAATCGGCCATCGCCGTTCTGGTCGAGGCAGCGAAGACGGGCATGTCCGACACCGAGGGGCACCGCCTCGTCATGCTCGCCGTGCTCGGCACGGCCGGCCTCTCGTGGCGCGAGGCCGGCGCGCTCATCGACACGAGCCCCGAACTCGACTCCCCCGAGCCTCGATGAGGCTCGAACTCCACGGGGTGACGAAGGGGCGACGCGGTCAGGCGCTGCCCGCGACCACGATCGGCTTCGAGTCGGGTCGGGCGACGCTCGCGCGCGCCGAGACCGAGCAGCGTCCGAGCGTCCTCGGCCTGATCGCATCGGGTCGCATGCGCCCCGACACCGGCACGGTCGTCATCGACGGCCGCGCCGACGCCTCGGTGATCCGGCGCCGCGTCGCCCTCGTCGACGCCCCCGATGTCTCGGATCCCGCACCCGACGTCACCGTCGCCGGAGTGGCCGCCGAAGAGCTCATGTTCGCGGGCATCCCGTCGAATCCGGTCTCGGTCGCCCGTTGGCTCGACGACCTCGGTCTGCGCCACGTCGCACGCCGGCCGATCGCGACGGTCGATCCGCGCGATCGCCTGCGACTCCTCACCGAGCTCGCGATCATGCGCGCCGGCGTCGAGGGGGTCGTGCTCGTCGCGCCCGATCGCCACGGCGGCGACCCACTCGATTGGTGGGCCCTCGCCCGGGGTCTCGCCGACCGCGGGTTCGCCGTGCTCGTCATCGCAGGCGACGCGTCTGCGGCCGCGATCGGCGCGGCGGCGATGATCGCACGCATGCAGGGTGACTCCGCCGACGATGAGTTCGCCGAGCACGCCGCCATCGCCGGGGGAGGGCTCGCGTGAAGATCCCCCAGATGATCACGGCCGAGTTGCGACGCCTCACGTCCACGCGCATGTCGGTGCTCGCGCTGCTCGCCCTCATCGCCGTGCCCGTGCTCTACGGCGGCCTCTACCTCTGGGCGAATCAAGACCCGTACGCGAAGTTCCCCGAGGTGCCGGTCGCCCTCGTCGTCGCCGACGAGGGCACGTCGCCGACCGATGGCACCGAGCCGAGGAACTTCGGCGACGAGATCGCCGACGAGGTCAGCGCCGACGGCGCCTTCGACTGGCATCGCGTGTCGGCCGATGAGGCCGCCGACGGACTCGACGAATCACGGTACGACTTCGCCATCACCTTCCCCGCCGACTTCTCACGGGCGCTCGCTTCCGTGCAGACCGATACCCCGCGACAGGCCGAGATCGTGCTCGCGACGAACGACGCGAACAGCTACCTGGCCGGCACGATCGGCACGCAAGCGGTCGAGAAGATCCGCGCCACGATCGCCGAGCAGGTCGGCGAGGAGGCGGCCTCGAGCCTGCTCGACTCGATCTCGACGATCCGCGGAAGCCTCGACGAGGCCACCGACGGCGCCGCCCGGCTGACGGATGGCGCGACGAGCGCCGTCGACGGATCCGCCGAGCTCGAGGCGGGAGCGGCCCGGCTCGCCGACGGGAACGCACAGCTCGCCACCGGCACGGCCCAGCTAGCCGCCGGCTCGGAGGAGCTCACGATCGGTGCACAGCGGGTGGCCGCGGGCAATGCGGAGCTCGCGGCATCCGCCGATCGCGTCGGGGCAGTCGTCGGCGAGGCGACCGATGCGCTGCCGAAGGCACGCGACGACATCGCGGCCCGGCTGCAGTCCGCCGGGGTCGACCAAGCGACCATCGACGCCGTGCTCGCGCGGCTCGACCCGATCGGCGACGATCTCATCGCCGGCAACGATCGCGTGCAGCAGGTCGTCGGGCAGGTCGACGCGCTCGCCGCGGGGAGCGCACAGGTGGCCGATGGCGCATCGACCCTCGCCGCGGGTGCGCAGACTGCCGCGTCAGGCGCCTCGGCCGCGGCGACGGGCGCACGCGCGCTGCACGCCGGTGTCGACACCCTCAACGCAGGCCTCGGCACCCTGCGCGAGGGCGCGGGCACCCTGCACGATGGGCTCGCCGACGGGGTCGCCGCCATCCCCGACTCCGACCAGGCGACCCGCGACGCCCAGGCATCGACCATCGCCGACCCGATCGCACTCGAGACGACCTCGGTCGCGCAGGCCGGCAACTACGGCGCCGGCCTCGCGCCATTCTTCGCCGCCCTCGCGGGCTGGATCGGCATCTACGCCCTGTTCCTCATCGTGAAGCCGATCTCACGCCGCGCCATCACGGCGCTTCACTCCCCCGTGCGCGTGACGCTCGCCGGCTGGCTCACGCCCGCTCTGCTCGGCGCAGTGCAGATGGTCGGGTTGTTCACCGTGCTCGCAGTGACGCTCGGGTTCCGCATGGAGAACCCCGTCGGCGTGCTCGGGGTCATGATCATCGCGTCGGTCGCGTATGCCGCGATCATCCTGGCGTTGAACGTGTGGCTCGGCTCGGTGGGGCAGTTCCTGGGCCTCGTACTCATGGTGCTGCAGCTCGTGACCGCGGGCGGCACGTTCCCGTGGCAGACGCTGCCGGCTCCGCTCGCGGCACTGCACCACGT
>Ga0247819_10001844_pt1 | contig 11244 bp, 10 predicted proteins | sample 13C_Xylose_Day6_FD_193428 | JGI IMG/M metagenome (GOLD analysis project Ga0247819, IMG submission 193428) | Soil microbial communities from agricultural site in Penn Yan, New York, United States - 13C_Xylose_Day6 | ecosystem: Environmental > Terrestrial > Soil > Agricultural land | place: USA... | reverse complement strand
ACATCGCCCAGACCATGCGACGTGGCAATGTCGCGGACAAAGGTGATGAAGTCGGCGGGCGTCATGCCGGTATAGCCGCCGAACTGGTTGACCTGGTTCGAGGTCGCCTCGATCAGCGCGGGCATGTTGTGCTCACGTGCCTGCCGCAGTCCCGCCGCAATCACATCCGGATGGGCCGAGCAGACCGAGGGGATGGCCGGACCGATCCCCTTGCGCATGGCCCGGATGATCGGAGTCAGAAGGTCGCTCATGCCTTGCCCGCCTTTGCCATCAGGGCTGCGCCACGCGCGCCCGAACTGTCGCCATGTGCGGCGATGCGAATGTCGGGCAGGCTGACCTGCCCCAGCCGCAGCCGCTTCAACGCCCCGGTCAGGCGCTCGGGCAGGCCGGGGATATTGGACAGTCCCCCGCCTACGACAATCACCTGCGGGTCCAGCATCAATTGCGCGGAGTAAAGCATCTCTCCGGTCAGGTCGGCCCAGATCTCCATCACCCGCGCGGCTTCCGGGTCGGTCGCCGCCCGGCCCGCCACATGGACCGGGTCGGGATCCGAAAGCCCCGCCCATTCCGCGATGCGCCGCAGGCCTGTACCCGAGGTGTAGTTTTCATTGCAGGCATCCCGCCCACAGCCGCAGGGCCAGATCGGCAAGCCGTGCCGGGCCAGCGCGCGGGCGGGCATCCCCAGATGGCCGATTTCCACGGCAAGGCCCGCATGGCGCGGCGGCAAATCGCCCCGGATCACGAAGCCCGCGCCAACCCCGGTGCCAAGGATCAGGCCCAGAACCGTGGCCGCCCCCTCGCCCGCGCCGCCATGCGCCTCGGAATAGGCGAAGGCCATGCAGTCATTGATCAGCGGCAGGTCACGCCCCAGCGCCTCGCCCAGTTCCCGGCTTAGATTGCGTCCCGAGACCGGGATATTCGAGGCCGTGGCGATACCTGTCCTCGGGTCGATCAGCCCTGCGATGGAAATCGCCACCGGCAGCGACGGATCACCCGCCACCTGTTCGAGCCAGCGGATCTGGCCGACCAGCGCGGCAAGGAAGCTGTCGAAATTGTCGCGCGGGGTCGGCACGCGGCGCATGTCCTGCGTATTAGCGGCATGGTCGAAAAGCCGGGCCTCGATCTTGGTCCCGCCGAGGTCGATGGCGCCGCTGATCAAGGCTGCCACCCGTAAAGCTTCACGCCCGAGACCACGCGGGTCAGGTTCATCCCATGGAAGGGATCATCGACATTCTTGCACAAAGCCTCGGACCAGCGATGCGCCAGAATTTGCGCGGGCAGGACGTAAAGAGCCGGATCGGCGGGGGTTCCGGTCGGCGTCAGGTCGATGTCGCAACCCTTGCCAATGGTCATGACAGCTTTCGCCCCGAACTGACGACGCACTTCGGCCGCCAGATCCAGATCATAGCGTGCCACCTGCGGATCGGGCGAAATCATGACAAAGACCATGGTGCCGATGACATCTACTGCCGCCTTGGGACCGTGACGGAAGCCCAGCGTGCTGTCCCATTGCGTGATTGTTCGACCGCCCGTCAGTTCCAGAACCTTCAGCGCCGATTCCCGCGCGATCCCGGTCAGCGCGCCGGAACCAAGGAAGATCGCGCGCTGTGGGACGGCGCGTTCGATGCTCCATAGCTGCGGCAACAGCGCCTGCGCCGCATCGGCAAGGCGAGGCAGCACCTCGGGCGCATCGAAACTGGGATCAAGGCAGGCCAGCGCGCTCAGATACATCGTGGTGAAGCTGGAAGTCATGGCAAAGCCGCGATCATGCGTGGCGGCGGGCAGGATCAGGGCGCGGGTTTCGCCCGGCCCCGGACCCTGACGCGTGCCCATCGCGCTTGCCGCGTTACAGGTGATCTGCAAGCGGTCGATATCGGGACGATGCGCGTCCAGCAGGTCCATCAGCCCCACGGATTCCGAACTGTCGCCGCTGCGCCCGAACTGGATCGACAGGACCGGACCCTTTGCGCCAAAGGCCAACCCCGGCACCGAGACCAGGTCCGTCGTCGGCCATGGCCGCAGATTGCCGCCCATTTGGCGGGCCAGAACCTCGCCGATATAGGCCGAAGTTCCAGCACCCGACAGCCAGATTTCAGACGGCGCACGCGCCGCGATCCAGTCGCGGATGATTGCGGCCTGTTCGGCCAGTGGCCCGGCCCAGTCGCGCCAGATCGCGGGCTGCGCGTTGATTTCCTCGGCGGTGAAAGTGGTCATGCCTTGTCCTTCGGTTCGATTCCGGCGGCTTTCGCGACGATCAGCCGGACCGTCGCCGCATCCAGCGCGGCGCGGATCTCGGGGGTGGGATCGCGGTCGGTGATCAGAATCGCCACGCGCGACAGCCCGCAGATGCGATGCAGGCGCGAGGCGCGGAATTTGGTGTGGTCGGCCAGCACGATCACGCGGGACGATGCATCGACCATGGCGCGGGTGACATGGGCCTCATCCTCGGAATAGGTGGACAGTCCCCCTTCCGGATCGATGCTGTCCGCACCCATGACGAAGGTGTCGAAATTCATGCCCGCAAGGCTTGATTCCGCCAACCTGCCGGTCAGTGAACCGGTCGAGGGACGGATGACGCCCCCGGTCAGCATCACCCGATGGCGGCCGTTCCGCATCGCGTGCTGCGCCACCATCAGCCCCGAGGTCATGATGGTCATGGCCGGATGATCGTCGCTTTGGCCCAGCGATTCGGCGACCAGCTCGACGGTTGAGCCATTGTCGATCAACACCGCCCGGTCATCCGCCAGCAGCTCCATCGCGGCAGCGGCGATGCGGCGTTTGGCCTCGGGATTGGCCAGCCGGCGGTCGGCGGCCTGCGGATGAACCGCCGCGCCTGTGCTTTGCGCCGCCAGCGCCAAGGCCAGTTCGATGCGGAATTCGGCCAAGCCCGCAAAGCCCAGACTGCGGCAGAAGCGAATCAGCGTCGGCTCGGAGGTACCCAGCCGGGCGCAGATCTCGCGCGAGGTCATGCGGATGAATTCCGACGGATCTTCGGCCACGAAGGCCGCGATCGCACGCAGCTTGGCGGGCAAGGAATCGCGGGCCGAAAGCACCGCTGCCCATAGGGCTGCGCCGTGAAGCGGCTTGTCGTCAGGCGCCTGCTGCATCCCGCGTCCCATTGGCTAACTGTGTTTTGCACAATGTTTTCCAGCACGAAATGTTTGTCAAACTAAAATCCAGATAGCGATGTGTTAGCTGTGCTGAAAAATATGTTTACAGAAGTTTTGTTTTGTTGTTGCCTTCGTTTCATCACCTGACCCGGAGGTCCGATGCCTGCCCGCCCTACTCGCCCGCTTCTTGAAGTCTGTGTGGACGACCCTGCGGGGCTTGCCGCGGCCATCGCGGGGGGCGCGGATCGGATCGAACTTTGCGCGGCGCTGGCCGTCAGCGGGCTGACCCCCGCGCCCGGTCTGATCGCTCAAGCAGCGGAATCGCCCATCCCGGTCTGCGCGATGATCCGGCCCCGGCCCGGCGGCTTCATCTATTCGCCCGAGGAACTCGACGCGGCCTTCCATGACATCAAGGCGGTCAAGGCGGCGGGGCTTGCGGGCATCGTGACCGGCGCGACCCTACCGGACGGGCGGCTGGATCTGGACACGCTGGCCCGCCTGCGCGATGCGGCGGACGGGCTTGAACTGGTCATCCACCGCGCCTTTGACCTTGGCCCGGACCTTGAGGAATCGCTGGAACAGGCCATTGAACTGGGCGTCTGCCGCATCCTGACCGCAGGCGGTACCCGCGCCGCGCCTGAAGGCATCGAAACGCTGTCCCGCCTTGCAGCACAAGCCGGGGACCGCATCACCATTCTGGCTGGCGGAGGCGTGTTGCCGGAAAATGCCGGGCGCTTGCTGGCGGCGGGGGTGCATGAGTTGCACGCCTCTTGCACCAGCATGGTCGAGGACCCCTATCCCGCGACCCGCATCAATATCGCCGCCAGCCGCCCCCAGACGCTGGCCAAAAATGTCCGCGCCCTGCGCGACGCGATGGAACTGGCGACGGAGCAGACGCAATGAAAAACGGGATGAAGACCGGCATCATCGGCCTCGGCAACCGCATTGCCGCGATCCTGCCCTTTCTGCGCGAAAGCTGCCCGGATCTGGATCTTGTCGCCGTCGCCGATCCCGGCCCCGCGCATGAGGAGCGTCTGCGTGATGCAGCGCCCGCCCATACCTATGCAGACCCCGCCGAGATGCTGGGACACCACCGTTTCGACCTGCTGTTGATCGGCTCGCCCAACCACCTGCATCTGGACCACCTGCGGCAGGCTTTGGCCAGCGACACGCCCCATATCTTTGCCGAAAAGCCGGTGGTGATCTCGCTGGACGAGACGCTGGAACTCGCACGCCTGCTGGCCGCGCATGATGGCGTGAACCGCGTCGCTGTCGGCATGGTCCTGCGCTATTCGGCGCTGTATCGCGCGCTGCGCGCCGCCGCGCCGCAGATCGGTGAGGTCATGTCGATCGAGGCTTCGGAACATATCGCCCCCTATCACGGCAGCTTCTTCATGCGCGACTGGCGGCGCGATTCAGCACTGTCGGGCGGCTTCATGCTGGAGAAATGCTGCCACGATCTGGACCTTTACCAAGGCGCGGTCGGGGCGCGGGCAGCTCGGGTCGCGAGCTTTGGTGGCCGCAAGAAGTACCTGCCCGCGCATCGCCCCTCGGACGCCCCCGACTACCTGAACGTCATGTCGCCGCGCTGGGGCGGGACCCGCGACGCTTATTCCGGTCAGGGCGACCTGATCGATTACCAGACCGCGCTGATCGAATACCAGAACGGCGCGAGCATGGCCTTTCATACCAATATGAACACGCCCGACGAGTTCCGCCGCTTTGCCGTGATCGGAACCGACGCGATGGCCGAGGGCGATTTCATCCGCAATTACTTCAAGCTGACCCGCGCCCATGACAGCGCCGTGCTGATCGATGACCCGAACATCGGCAAGGCCGGCGACATGACCCATCATTACGGCGCGGATGAGGCGATGTGCCGCGATCTTGCCGCCCATTGGCGCGGCGAGCTGACCGAATTGCCGCTGACCGTGACCGATGCGCTGGAGGCAGGCGTGACCGCCCTAGCACTGGACCAAGCCCGGCGCGAGGGGCGCGTGGTAGATCTGGCCCCCTTCTGGGCGCAGTTCGACGCGGCCCTTTCGGCCAAGGCGGTCGCATGAAGCGGACCGACGCCTTTCCCTATCTGCTGCTGATCCCGGCACTTCTGCTGGTCGGTGTCATCGCCGCATGGCCCTTGGTCGAGACGTTCCGGCTGTCCTTCACCGACGCCTCGATGAAGCAGACGCAAAGCTATGTCGGCTTCGAGAATTACCTGAAATTCTTCCAGCGTGACTTCTGGCCGATCCTTGGCCGCACGCTGGTCTGGACCACGCTGTCGGTCAGCCTGAAGCTGGTCATGGGCCTGCTGGGCGCGGTGCTGCTGAACGCCGCCGTGCCGGGAAGGGCGCTGTTTCGCATCCTGATCATGCCGCCATGGGTGGTGCCGGTCGCGGTCGGCTGCTTCATGTGGGCATGGATGTATAACGGCCAGTTCGGGATGATCTCAGGGCTGGGCCAGCGTTTCGGGGTGTTTTCCGGACCGTTCGAGTTCCTTGCCTACAAGCAGGCAGCGTTTATCGCGACGGTCGTCACCGATGTCTGGATCGGCACGCCGCTGGTCTCGCTTTACCTGCTGGCCGCAATGCAGACGATCCCCAAGGACCTGTATGAGGCCGCTTGGACCGACGGCGCGGGGCGCTTCTACCGCTTCCGCCGGGTGACGCTGCCGCTTCTGATGCCTTCGATCACCACCATGGCGCTGCTGTCCACGATCTGGACCTTCAACAGCTTCGAGATCATCTGGATCCTGACCGAGGGTGGGCCGCGCGGCTCGACCACGACCATGATCATCGACACCTACAAAACCGCGATTTCCCGCTTCCGCTATGGCGAGGGCGCGGCCCGCGCGGTGATGATCCTGATCTGCCTGATGGTGCTGTCGGCCATTTATCTGGCGCTTCTGAACCGCCTGACCCGGAAAGGGCGCGCAAAATGATCAACCGCTATCGCTGGTGGGAACTCGTCCTGATCTATGCCGGTATGGCGCTGTTCCTGACCTTCATGCTGGCCCCCTTTGTCGAGGCCTTCATGGTCTCGCTGCGCCCCTTGGCCGAGGTGTTTCGCATCCCCTATCGCTTCTTCGCCGAAGGGATGAGTTTCGCCAATTACCGCCAGATATGGATCTCGCAGCCGATGCTGGGGCGCTGGATCATCAACAGCTTCGGCATCGCGGTGGCGGTCACGATCCTGTCGATGATGTGTTCGATCCCCGCCGCCTATGCCTTTGCCCGCTTCAAGTTCAAGCTGCGCGACGGGCTGCTGTCGCTATTCCTTGCCGTGTCCATGGTCGGTGCGGCGGTGCTGATCATCCCGCTTTACAAGCTGATGCTGGCGCTGGGGCTTTTGAACACCTACGCCGCGATGATCATTCCGGGCGCGGCCTTCACCGTGCCGACCGGCATCTTCCTGATGCGCAGCTATTTCATGCGCATCCCGGCCGAGCTTGAGGAAGCGGCCTATGTGGACGGGGCAAGCCGCCTTTACACCATGCGTCGGGTGATCCTGCCGATTGCCGCGCCGGGCATGGTCGTCGTCGCCATCACCACCTTCATCACCGCCTATGCCCAGCAGTTCCTGTTCGCGTTGACCTTCAACTCGAAGAACCACCTGAACCCGCTGCCGGTCGGGCTTTACCAGTTCTTTGGCCATCAGGAAGTTCGCTGGAACGAACTGATGGCCGCCAGCATCGTCGGCGTGCTGCCGGTGCTGGTGCTCTACGTCTTCCTGCAACGATACATCGTCGCCGGGCTGACCGCCGGCGCGGTGAAGGAATGACGGCTACGGTCGCATATAAACAGGGAGTCAAAAATTGAATATCCGTTCCATCATTCTGGCCAGCACGGCGGTTTTCGCCCTGTCGAGCGCCGCCAATGCCGCGACCGAGCTTTACCTGATCAACTGCGGCGCCGATAACGAACCGCAGGCTCCGGTCCAGCAGACCCATATCGACGAATGGGTCAAGGCCAACCCCGATTACACCGTCCGCGTCGAGTTCCTGCCCTGGGAGCAATGTCAGGAAAAAACCCTGACGCTGGCCGCCGCAGGCACCCCGCCCGCCGCCGCCTATATGGGCTCGCGCGTGCTGAAACAGCTTTCCGCCGCCGATCAGATCCTGCCGATCACCCTGACCGAGGACGAGCTGAAGACCTATGAACCCTCGGTGATCTCGACCGTGCAGTTCGACGGTCAGGTCTGGGGTCTTCCGCGCGCCTTCTCGACCAAGGCGCTGTATTGGAACAAGGACCTGTTCAAGGAAGCGGGTCTGGACATGCCGAACGGCCCGACGACCTTCGACGAGATGCTGACCGCCGCCAAGGCGATCAAGGAAAAGACCAAGGCCGCTGGTTTCGGCATGCCCGCCGCCGACATGGACAACACCTTCCACGAATTCCTGAACTTCCTGTATTCCAACGGCGGTCAGGTCGTGGATGCGGATGGCAAGGTCGCCTTCGACAGCAAGAACAACGTCGAGACGCTGAAATTCTACCAGGAACTGGCGAAATATTCGCAGGAAGGCCCCGTCGCCTATGATCGCGGCAAGATCGAGCCGCTGTTCAAGGAAGGTCAGGTCGCGATGTATACCTCGGGCGCCTGGGGTCGTGGCAAGGCCGAGGGCGTGAATTTCGGCGTGGCGCTGATCCCGGCCGGTCCCTCGGGCAAGCATTCGACGCTGCTGATCACCGACAGCCTTGTCGTCTTCAAGGGCACCAAGGTCGAGGAAGCGACCCAGAACCTGATCAAGTTCCTGACCGCGCCCGAGCGTCAATCCGCCTTTGACGAGGCTGGCGGCTGGACCCCGATCCGCGCCGGTGCCGGTGCCGATGCGCTGGTCGCCAAGGACCCGAACTGGAAGCCCTTCATCGACGCCGTCCCGACCGGTGGCCCCGAGCCGCTGATGCAGGACTATATCGCCATGCAGGACGCCGCGATCGAGGGCATTCAGGCGCTGATCTCGGATGAGGAAACCCCCGAGGAAGCCGCGAAATCGATCAATGACGGCCTGTCCGCGCTGAACTGATTAACCTACCGGGGGCGGCGCACCCGCCCCCCTTTCCCTTGCAGGAGCAGCCGATGGGCGATCTGAAACTGACCGGCGTGACCAAGGATTTCGGGACCGCACGCGTCATCCACCCGACCGACCTGCAGATCCGCGACGGTGAGTTCACCGTTTTCGTCGGACCCTCGGGCTGCGGCAAATCTACCATGCTGCGCATGATCGCGGGGCTGGAGGACATCACCTCGGGCACGCTGGAAATCGACGGCAAAAAGGTCAATGACCTGCCGCCATCCAAGCGCGGCATTGCCATGGTCTTCCAAAGCTACGCGCTATACCCGCATCTCAATGTCTTTGAAAATATTGCCTTTCCCTTGCGCGTCGATCGCCGCCCCGAGGCCGAGGTCCGCCAGAAGGTCGGCGCCGCCGCCGAGGTGCTGAAGCTGACCGAACGCTTGCAACACAAGCCCGGAGAGCTATCCGGCGGCCAGCGCCAGCGCGTCGCCATCGGCCGCGCCATCGTGCGCGAGCCTTCGGTGTTCCTGTTCGACGAACCGCTTTCCAACCTTGATGCGGCTTTGCGGGGCGAAATGCGGGTGGAACTTTCGCGTCTTCACGCAAAGCTGGCGAATACGATGATCTACGTCACCCATGACCAGATCGAGGCCATGACCATGGCCGACCGCATCGTTGTCCTGAACGCGGGCCGGGTCGAACAGGTCGGCAGCCCGTTGGAGTTGTTCCACCGCCCGGTCAACCGCTTTGTCGCTGGTTTCATCGGCAATCCGAACATGAACTTTCTGCCCGCTACCGGGCTTGGGACCACGCCCGAAGGCGTCGCGTTGCAGATCCAGAACGGGCCTCGGGTCACGATCCCGGTCGAGGGCAACGTCGCCAATGGTGCAGCGCTCAACCTTGGTATCCGTCCCGACGATCTGCGCCCCGATCCCGATGGCCTGCCATGCCGGGTAGATGTCGTCGAAAGGCTGGGCAACAGCACGGTACTGTATTGCGTGGCCCCCGGCGGCGGCCAGATCTGCATGGTCACCGATGGCAGCACCCGTGCCACGCCCGGTGAGGCGATCGGTCTGGGCTTCGATCCCAAGGCCGCGCATCTGTTCATCGAAAACGGGCGCGCCCTGCCCCGTCGCCATGTGCCGGTCGATCTGGACCGCATCCCGACCGCGCGCACGGCCTGAACTGCCATGAGGTTGCGCATGCTGAAACTGAAACTGCTGCCCCAGACCGAGGACGCGATTGACGCGGCAGCGCAGGTGATCGTCGATCTGGTGGCCGCTCAGCCCGACGCCGTGCTGGGACTGGCGACAGGCGGCACGATGGAGCCGCTTTACGCCCGTCTGGTCGCCGCCCATCGCGACGGGTTCAGCTTCGCGCGGGTCAGGACGGTCAATCTGGACGAATATGTCGGCCTCGATCCGCGCCATCCGAATTCCTATCACAGCTACATGGCCCGTCACTTCTTTGACCATGTCGATGTCGCCCCCGAGAACATCTTCATCCCGCGCGGAGAGATCGACCCCCAGTGCGCGGCGGCGGAATATTCGGCGCTGCTGGATCGGCTGGGGCCGGTGGACCTGCAATTGCTGGGGATCGGTGCCAACGGTCATATCGGCTTCAATGAACCGGGCACCCCGCTTGATGCCCCCACCCGCGTGGTCGAACTGCTGGCCGATACGATCAGCGCCAATGCGCGCTTCTTTGCCACGGGGGAAAGCGTCCCTTCTCATGCGGTGACGATGGGAACAGCGGCCATCCTCTCGGCGCGGCAGGTGGTGGCATTGGCGACCGGTGGGGCCAAGGCCGAGGCATTGGCCGCAGCGCTGGACGGGCCGGTCAGCGCGGATTGCCCGGCCTCGTACCTGCGGCTGCATCCGTCCTGCACGCTGATTGCCGACCGCGCGGCAGGCGCGCTTTTGCACGAACTTCCTGCAACCAGCGCCGCCTGATCTGCCACGGAAAACGGCAATCGCGCCGAAAGGCCGAAGGAACAGCTCCAACTTACCGTGATTTCGGGGAACCCCCGACCGCAAACCTGCCTTCTGACTGTGGGAGCGGATTGCGGAGGGCGGCGTGATGAATGCTGAGGGAAGCGATTTCATCCCCGAGGATGACGGCGTCCCCTTTTCCGCCGCGTCCTCGGGTTTCGAGGCCGCCGGGAGATCGGTCCTTGAGCATGGCCAGATCCAGACCTCGGGCTTTGATCCGCGCGCGGCGCGGTTCGAGATCTCGCAGACCGAACGCGAACAGCGCCAGTTCTATCAGGCCGCGCTGAAGGCCGACGCGGAAAGCGAACACATCACCACCGCGACGCGCTGGCTTCTGGACAATTACCACACCATTGCCGAGACCTTCCGTCACCTGCATCGCGATCTCAGCCCCGGCTTCCTGCGTTCCCTGCCGCGCGGACGCTATGCGGGGGCCGAGACCATCCCGCGCGTCCTTGCCTTGGCATGGGATTACGTCGCGCTGACCGATGGCGACCTGCGCGAGCGCAGCTTTTCCGACTTCATCTCGGGTGCGCAGCAGGTCGACTGGCTGACCATCGGGGAATTGTGGTCGCTGCCCTCGATGCTGCGCTATGTCCTGCTGCTGCGGATGCTGCGGCTGAGCGAGGAAACCGAAACTGCCCGTCAGGGTCGGCGCGAGGCCAATGCCGCCATCGACCGGCTGATGGCGAAAAACGAGCCCGGCCTTGAGGATTTCGATCAATCCGTATCGAGAGAGGCGCTGCAGAATCCGGCCTTTGTCGCGCAGGTCATCTACCGCCTGCATGCCCGGCTGGAGCGCAGCCATAGGCTGACCGAACATCTGTCAGCGCGGCTGGAATTGCACAGCACCACGGTCGAGCAAGCCCTGATCGCCGAACAGACGCGCCAGACCGCAAACAACGTGACCGCGGGCCATGTCATTCGCGCGCTGAAACGTCTGGAGGAAATCAACTGGCGCGAATGGTTCGAGGCAACCAGCCGGACCGAGGCGATCCTGCGCGAAGACCCCGACCATCTGCGCCTTGCTCCCCGCACCCGCAACCTGATCCGCAACCGGGTCGAGATGATCGCCCGCCATTCCCGGCTGTCCGAACCCGAGGTGGCCGAGCGCGCCCTGGCGGCCGCGGGG
>Ga0247819_10001843_pt1 | contig 11245 bp, 12 predicted proteins | sample 13C_Xylose_Day6_FD_193428 | JGI IMG/M metagenome (GOLD analysis project Ga0247819, IMG submission 193428) | Soil microbial communities from agricultural site in Penn Yan, New York, United States - 13C_Xylose_Day6 | ecosystem: Environmental > Terrestrial > Soil > Agricultural land | place: USA... | reverse complement strand
GGCGGACAGAGAGCGTGCGTTGTCAGTCATGACGCGATTATGACGGATTGGGTCGCAATGCGTCAAATCGCACGGATGCCGGCCCTCAACCGTGACGGAATGTTACACATTGCTCAGTCTGCGTCTCGCGAGGCGTAGTTCCCGGGAGCGAGCCGCTGGACGGGAGCGCTCTCGCGAATTTGTTGGCAAATCCAGCAAAAGACTTGCGCATCCCCTGGGAGTGCGCTTACCATCGCAGTCGAAGCGCTTCCGTGGAAGCGCTTCGACGAATCAGCAGTCGCACACAACGGAGTAGGCAATGGTGAAGATCAACGAGGTGGCCGAGGCCGCCGGCGTGTCGATCAGCACCGTCTCGTACGCGCTGAGCGGCAAGCGGCCGATTTCGGCCGATACCCGTCGCCGGATCGAAGACGCCGTCCGCGAGCTGGGCTACAGTCCCAACGCCGGTGCACGGATGCTGGCGGGCAGCAGGACGCAGATCTTCGCTTTGACCGAGCCCCTCCGCAAAGACACGCACGCGCCGACCCACATGGCATTCGTGCTCGCGACCGCGGTCGCCGCGCGCCGGAACGACTACGACATCCTGCTGCTGACCGACGAGGACGCGAAGGCGGGCATGGGTCGGGTCGCCGCCAACGGGCTGGTCGACGCGATCCTGGTGCTCGACGTCGCACCCGATGACGAACGCGTGAAGCTCGCGCGGGCCATCTCGACACCGACGATCTTCATCGGCGTACCCGACGACAACGATGGACTCATCTGCGTCGACCTGGACTTCGAAGCGGCGACGACGCTCGCGGTGGATCGGCTGGCCGACGCCGGTCACCGCGTCATCGGGCTCGTCGGACAGCCTGAGGTGAGCTACGAGAAGTCGAACTTCCCGCCGCGCGTGCGCTCGGCGTTCGAGGCTCGGGCCGAGGCCCGCGGCATGAGCGCGGTCTTCGGAGCCACCGGCGCGAAGCACACAAGCCGCACGGCGACCCGACGCACTGTGGGTCGACTGCTCGAGGCGGGCGCGACTGCGCTCGTGCTGCACTGCACGGAGGAGGCGCATGCGGTCGTGCTGGGAGAGCTCGCCGAGCGCGGGCTGACGGTGCCCGGCGACGTCTCGGTCGTCTCGGTCGGAGCGTCGTTCGATACGACCGCACTCGCGACCGCACTGGACACCATTCCGCTCATCCCCGAGGCGTCGTGCGATCTCGCGGTGGATCTTGCGATCCGCAGCCTCGGCGATGACCCCCCGCAAGCAGGTCTGCGTCTGATCGCGCCGTCCTATTCCGCGCACGGATCCGTCGCGAAAGCGACGGATCGTCCCCACGGCCGCGACATCCACTGATCCCGAACCCACATCCATCCGCTCCTTCATGCCCATCATCGAAGCGCTTCGACCGACAACTCAACACCATCCATCCCACTGCCCCGACCAATGCGGGTCACCCAGAAAGGAATGCCACTGATGGCACGCACCATTCGCACCAACACCAAGCGAGGAATCGCTCTCGTCAGTTCGCTGACGATTGCGGGCCTCGCGCTCGCCGGCTGCGCCGGCGGATCGTCCGGCGGCGCCGAGTCCGGCGACACACTGAAGCTCTGGCACTACGAAGGCGCGGACAGCGCCATGGGCAAGGCCTGGGCCGAAGCCATCAAGGTCTTCGAAGAAGAGACGGGCGCGACCGTCGAGTTCGAGGAGAAGTCCTTCGAGCAGATTCAGAAGACGGCCAGCCAGGTGCTCGACACCGACGCCGCGCCCGATCTGATGGAGTTCAACAAGGGCAACGCGACGGCCGGCTTCCTCGCCAGCACCGGCCTGATCACCGACATCTCCGAGACGGTCGACGAGTACGGCTGGGCCGACAAGCTCGCCCCCTCGCTCCAGACGACGGCGAAGTACAGCGAAGACGGCGTCATGGGCGGCGACGCCTGGTTCGGCATCCCGAACTACGGCGAGTTCGTCGGCGTCTACTACAACGAAGACGCGTTCGCGGCGGCGGGCCTCGAGATCCCCACCACCTACGACGAGTTCGTCTCGGTGCTCGACGCCTTCGTCGCGAAAGGCATCACGCCGCTCGCGGAGGCCGGCGCCGAATACCCGCTGGGACAGCTCTGGTACCAGCTCGCGCTGTCGGAGGCGGACCGCCAGTTCGTCAACGACTACCAGCTCTACGAGAACCCGGTCGACTGGCAGGGCGATGAGGTCACGTACGCGACCGAGACCCTGCAGGAGTACGTCGACAAGGGCTACATCGCCTCGGACGTCTCCTCGGTGAAGGCTGAGGACGCCGGTGTGTCGTTCATCAACGGCACCTCGCCGATCTTCGTCTCTGGCTCCTGGTGGTTCGGCCGCTTCGTGAGCGAGGCGACCGGATTCGACTGGACCCTGCAGGCGTTCCCCGAGTCGGACCTCTCGCTCGGCTCGTCGGGCAACCTGTGGGTCGTGCCCGAGAACGCGGCGAACAAGGAGCTCGCCTACGAGTTCATCGACATCACGATGCGCCCCGAGATCCAGGCCATCATCGGCAACAACGGCGGCGTGCCGGTCGCGGCCGACCCGGCTGACATCACCGACGAGAAGAGCGCCGAGCTGATCGCGACCTTCAACGGCATCCTCGACAACGACGGCCTGTCGTTCTACCCCGACTGGCCGGCGCCGGGCTTCTACGACGTGCTCGTCCAGGAGCTGCAGGGTCTCGTCACCGGAGTGCAGGACGTCGAGGCGACGAACGCGAACCTCGGTGAGCAGTACGACGAAGGAACCGCAGAGTTCCGTTGATCCGCCGATGGGGGCGGTGATCCGCGGATGCCGCCCCCATCCCCTTCCTTGGAGTGCGTCATGTCTGTTGACACCCGTCCGACCCGGAAAGCTCGAGCGAAATTGCCGCCCGAAGAGCCCTCCATCCCGCAGCGCAAGGGTGGAACGGGTGGCTACTGGCTCTATCTGCTGCCCGGCTTCGTCCTGCTGCTGGTCATCGTCATCGTGCCGCTGCTGTGGAACGTGTACCTCACTTTCACGAAGTGGCGGGGCGTCGGAACGCCCGAGTACATCGGGCTCGAGAACTGGCAGAAGCTCCTCACGGACGAAGACTTCTGGACCTCGTTCACGAACTCGATCTGGATGGTCATCGCGATGGTGGTCGTCCCCACCACGGTGGGCTTGATCATCGCCGCACTCCTGTTCGACGTGATCGGCCGCAAGTTCGGCGGCAAGGTCGGCAGCTTTCTGCGGGCGACCTACTATCTGCCGCAGATCCTCCCCATCGCCATCGCGGGCATCGTGATCGGCTGGATCGTGCGCCCCGGCAAGGACGGCGCGCTCAACCAGATCCTGGGGACGTTCGGCATTCCGCCGTACGACTGGCTGGGACAGATGCCCTCGGCCCTGATCGTGCTGATGGTCGTGCTCGTCTGGGTGCAGATCGGCTACCCGGTCGTCATCTTCATGGCTGCCCTGCAGCGTGTCGACCCGGAACTCTATGAGGCGGCAGAGCTCGACGGAGCGAACTGGTTCCAGCGCTTCTCGGCGATCACGGTGAGCATCATCCGTCCCGAGATCTTCGTCGTGACCCTCACCTCCACCATTGCGGCACTCAAGGTGTTCGGTCCTGTGTACGTGATCACCCGGGGCGGTCCCGCCGGCGCGACCCTCGTTCCCGCGTACTACGCCTACACCGAGTTCTTCACCAAACGGAACATCGGCTACGGCGCAACCATCGCAACGGTCCTGAGCATCGTGGTCGTGATCGTGTCGATCGTCTTCATCCGTGTTCAGAACTCGATCGAGCGGAAAGAAAGGGCGGGCCTGTGATGGCTGCCGGAGTCGTTCTCGCAACAACCCCTGCCACGAGCGAAAAGGCGCCGCGCCGCGGACCACGCGCACGCGGCGGCATGACCAAGAAGCGCAGTGTCGACTGGCTGCTCCTGGCTCTCGTGATCGTCGGCGCGATCGCCGTGATCGCACCGTTCTATCTGGTGCTCGTCAACTCGTTCAAGTCGCCGGTCGATTACGCCAACGGAGGGCCGCTCGCCCTGCCTCAGGCCCTCGACTTCACGGGGATCGTCAATTTCTGGAACCGCGTGAACTTCCCGGAGAAGGTCTGGAACTCGATCTTCATCTCAGGGATCGTCGCGGTGCTGGCCGTGCTCATCTCGATGCTGAACGCCTTCGCCATCGGGATCGGGCGGGTGAGGGGTCGTGCGTGGATCGTGCTGCTGTTCCTGATGGCCAACCTGCTGCCACAGGAGGTGCTGCTGTACCCGCTCTACTACATGTTCAAGTCGGTGCACCTCTATGACAGCGTGTGGTCGGTCATCATCGTCTTCACGGTGATCCAGGCCGCGTTCGGCACCTACCTGCTCTCGTCGGTGTACGGCACGTTCCCGAAGGAGATCCTCGAAGCGGCGTCGATCGACGGCGCAACCCGCTGGCAGATCCTGTGGCGAGTCGTCTTCCCGATCAGTCGCCCGACGCTGTCGGTGCTGCTCATCTTCTTCTTCATCTGGACGTGGAACGAGTTCCTCATCCCGCTGACCTTCCTGGCCTCGAACGCGAATCAGACCGTCCCGGTTGCGATCAGCGTGCTGCAGGGCGATCGGCTGATGGATGTCACGACCACCAGTGCGTCGGCCCTGCTGGGCATCATCCCGACGCTGATCTTCTTCCTCATCTTCCAGCGCACGCTCACGCGTGGCATCACGGCAGGAGCAGTCAAGTAATGAAGTTCACCGATGGGTTCTGGCAGCTGCGACCAGGAGTCACGGCGCTATACGCGCAGGAGGCATACGACATCTGGCAGACAGATGCCGCAGCCGACGGTGAGGGCTTGGTCGTCACCGCACCCACCACCGTGATCAGCCGGCGCGGCGACGTGCTGAACCGGCCCACGCTCACCGTGACGCTGTCCTCGCCGCTCGAGGGCGTCGTCCGCGTGCGGATCGCCCACCACACCGGCGGCAAGGACCACGGCGGATTCGACCTGCCCGGCGCGATGGAGGGTGGCGCGGGAGCGGCATCCGTCACCGACGAAGGGGGAGTACTCGACACCGGCCCGCTCGTCGCGCGAGTCGCCCCCGGCGCGCCGTGGAACCTGGCGTTCGAGGTCGACGGCACGCGCGTGACCGGCAGCGGCGGCAGGGCACAGGGCTACATCCAGCTCGCCGGCGACGCGCAGGTCGACACCGGCATCGTCGGCAACGCGCGCTCGGGAACGTCCGCGCCGCAGGAGCACACCTTCGTCCATGAGCAGCTCGACCTCGGCGTCGGCGAGCTCATCTACGGACTGGGCGAGCGGTTCGGGCCCCTGGTGAAGAACGGCCAGTCGGTCGAGGTCTGGAACGCCGACGGCGGCACCTCGAGCGAGCAGGCGTACAAGAACGTGCCGTTCTACCTGTCCAACCGCGGCTACGGCGTGCTGGTGAACGACCCCGGGCACGTCTCCTATGAGATCGGCTCCGAAGCGGTCGAGCGCGTACAGTTCTCGGTCTCGGGCGAAGTGCTCGAGTACTTCGTGATCGCGGGGCCGACGCCCAAGCAGGTCATCGATCGCTACACGGCGCTCACCGGGCGCCCGCCGATCGTGCCGGCGTGGTCGTACGGCCTGTGGCTGTCGACCTCGTTCACGACCGACTACGACGAGGCCACGGTGACCTCGTTCGTCGACGAGATGGCACGCCGCGAGCTGCCGGTGTCTGTGTTCCATTTCGACTGCTTCTGGATGCGCGAATTCAACTGGTGCGACTTCGAGTGGGATCCGCGGGTCTTCCCCGACCCGACCGGCATGCTCGCACGCCTGCACGACCGCGATCTGAGGGTCTGCGTGTGGATCAACCCCTACATCGCACAGCGCTCGCCGCTGTTCGCCGAGGCGGCGGCATCCGGCTATCTCGTGAAGCGCCCCGACGGCTCGGTATGGCAGTGGGACCTCTGGCAGGCCGGCATGGGGCTCGTCGATTTCACGAACCCCGACGCGACCGCGTGGTATCAGGGCAAGCTCCGAGCGCTCGTGGACCAGGGGGTGGACTGCTTCAAGACCGATTTCGGCGAGCGCATCCCGCTCGAGGTGGACTACTTCGACGGGTCGGACCCATCGCGCATGCACAACCTGTACACGCAGCTGTACAACAAGGCCGTGCACGAGGTGCTGGTCGACGCGAAAGGCGAGGGGGAGGCCGTGCTGTTCGCACGGTCGGCGACCACCGGGGGGCAGTCGATGCCCGTGCACTGGGGCGGCGATTCGACGTCGACGTTCGCGTCGATGGCCGAAACGCTGCGCGGCGGCCTCTCCCTCGCTCTGAGCGGCTTCGCGCACTGGAGCCACGACATCGGCGGGTTCGAAGGAACACCGGATGCCGGAGTCTTCAAGCGCTGGACGGCCTTCGGCCTGCTCGGCTCGCACAGCCGGTTCCACGGCTCGGGCTCTTATCGGGTGCCGTGGGTGTTCGACGAGGAGGCCGTCGAGGTCACCCGCATCTTCACTCATCTCAAGATGCACCTCATGCCCTACATCTACGCCGCGAGCCTCGAGGCGGCATCCAGCGGCGCGCCGATCATGCGTCCTCTGCAGCTCGAGTTCCCTGACGACCCGGCCGTCGCCTACCTCGACCGGCAGTACATGCTCGGTGCCGACATCCTGGTCGCCCCGGTGTTCTCCGCGACCGGCGACGTCGAGTTCTACCTGCCTGCGGGCACGTGGACGAACCTGCTGACCGGTGAAGAGGTCACGGGTGGCGCCTGGCGCCGCGAGCGGCATGGGTTCACGTCACTGCCGATCTATGTGCGTCCGGGCGCGGTCATCCCCTGGGGTGCGCGCAGCGACCGGCCCGACTACGACTACCTCGACGGACTGCGGCTGCGCGTGTTCGCCGGCGGTTCGGGCACGAGGGATGTCACCGTCGCGGCGCCCGACGGCCGGTCCGAGACGTTCGCGGTGGATCTGGCGGAGGTCACGGGGTGAGCCGTCGCCGTTGCGCGGTTCCCGGGAATCGCACAGCCAGGTCGCGCCCGCGTCCGCGGATCGGACGTAGCCTGTCGTCGTGACATCGCTGACCTTCACCCACGAACCCGACGCTTCGCGCTACACGCTCCACCGCGGCGCAGACCTCGTGAGCGTGCTGGACTACCGCGACGACGGACGCACGGTCGCGATGACACGCGCCTACACCGTGCCCACCTTCCGCGGGCACGGCTACGCCGGGCAGGTGGTCGACCACGCCGTCACAGAACTGGAGCGACAGGGCGAGCGGCAGGTGATCCCGGTGTGCTGGTACGTCGCCGACTGGTTCGCCGAGCACCCCGAACGGGCGGCCATCCTGCAGCAGCGCGCCAGGGCGTGAGCGCAAGCCGCGGGCCCATACACTGAGCCTCGTGGACTTCGAGACCGTCTTCACCTTCGTCGCCATCGGCTTCGAGGCGATCGGTGCGCTCTCGATGATCGTCGGCTTCCTGATCGCCATCGTGCTCGGCGGTCGTTCGCTCGCCCGCGGTGAAGGCGGTACGGCGGCGTTCTCGGTGCTCCGTACGACCCTCGGCGCCGCGATCCTCCTCGGGCTCGAGGTACTCGTCGCCGCGGACCTCATCCGCACGATCACCTCGAAGCCGTCGATGGAGGACGCGCTCATCCTCGGCATCATCGTGCTGATCCGCACGATCCTGTCGATGTCGATCCAGATCGAGATCGAGGGAATGCTGCCGTGGCGGCGGGCCATGTTCACCAGCGGTGGTCAGATGATCGGCCAGGCGGTCGCGAAGGACCGCGCAGCTTCCGCTGCCGCGCGCGCGGCGGGCGACACCACCTCGCTGTAGCCGGGGGTGCGGAAGGCGTCAACCCCCTGTGGGGATCGGCGCGTCTGCGAGAGTGTGGGAACGTCGATAGGAGACGCCATGAGCACGGATGGAAATCGGACAGAGTCGGGTCTTCCCCCGAACACTCCGGACGGATCGGATGCCACGGCTGATGCTCCCGGCACGGTCGAGGGCGATGCCGCCGGCCAGAATGCCGACCCCGACCTGATCACCGACGACGACCTCGACGGGGGCGACTCCTGATGTCGGACGCGTCGAACAGCGGGGCGGCTCGCGAGGACTCGGTCGGAGGGGCCGTGCACCAGGACTCCGCCGGTAAGGCGGGGGTCGAATCAGTTCAGGACGAGCCCGTGCTGGAGCAGAACGACGCGTCGATCCAGGACAAACTGGACGGCATCGCCGCCCAGACCCGGGTCGATCTCGGCAATGAGTCGCAGGACCGCTACGAAGAGGTGCTGCGCCAGCGGCTCACGGACTCGGGCATCCAGATCACCGACGACGAGGTGAGCAAACTGGCTCGACGATCGTCGCCGAGTTCAGGCGGAGGCGGCGTCTAGCTCAGGCGACGCAGGCCTCAGGCGCCGCGTGCGCGATCCCGATCGGTCGCGCCCACGCGGCTCGGGCCGTGGGGCGCGGCGCCACAGCGGCGATCGTGGCCACACGGTCGGCGCGTGATGCTGCCGCGCGCCGTTCGCGGATCGAGGCGAGCAGGGCGATCTCTTTGCGACGCTGACCGTCGTCGTGACGGAACTGCGTTTCAGCTGCGGTGATGGTGGAAAGCATGGCTCCTCCGTTGGTTCCGATGGTTCCAACGTAGGGAGGGGGTCCGACATTGCCGTCCGCCGCGGCATGGCAGGAATCAGCCCTCGTGCGCCGTTTTCACGCGTTTCTCGGCAGGGTGATCAGCCGTGGCGCACGAAGTCGCGGATGATCGCGGCGGCGGGGGCGGCATCCCTGATCATCGTCTCGTGACCGTGACCGACGACTTCGGCCAGACGCCCCTGCGGGAGTGCGGCGGCGACGAAGCGGCACCACGCGCGAGGACACACGTAGTCGTTCTCACCGCGGAGCACGAGCGCGGGGACGCGCACGCGCGGGTAGACGGTCTCGGGCCGGTGAACGAGCATCGCCCGCAACTTGGGCCGCAGCCGCGGTCCGGCGCGAAGCAACTCGCGCGCACCCAGGAAGATCACCCGGGGACTCTCGACGGCGAGATCCTGGGCGAGGCGGAGCACCTGCTGGGGGGCGGTGCGTTCGCGGCGGTTGACGGTCGGCCCGATGAGGACGACGCTCTCGACGAGCGACGGATGCCGCGCCGCGACTTCGATTGCGACCTGTGTTCCCATCGAGTGGCCGACCACCACCGCCGACGGGATGCCGCGCGCGCGGATGAACGCCGCGATCAGATCGGCGGTGCGCTCCATCGTGAGCACGCGCGGCGGTTCGGGTGCCTCGCCGTATCCCGGCAGGTCGATCGCGATCGTTCGGGCGGAGGATTCCCGGTCCAGATGCCTGTCGAGATCCGCGAAGATCGTGCGCCCCATGCCGATGCCGTGGATCAGGATGTACGTCCTCGAGACGGCGTCCGCGGCCCCCGATGTCTCGGCGACGAGCGTCGCACCCGCGTGCGTAAAGGACGCGATGTCGCTCACCTGTCGAGGCTAACCGCATTCCTTCCGGCTGCCCGCCGATGCGGAAGGGCCTTGATATCCGGCCGTACCCGGCCCGCGGGTATCCGGCTCGGCGATAGCGTGGGCTGAATGACGGACTCCACCACCGCGAAGACGTCCGCGGACACCGATCAGCGGCCCGCGAAGTCCAACGCGCACCCGCCGACGACCGAGATCGCTCTGAGCTCTCCTCAGCGGTGGCGCGCGTTCTGGGTGTGCGTCGCGGTCGCGGCGATCACGATCCTCGACCTGTCGAAGGTCAACGTCGCCCTGCCGTCGATCGAGGCGGCCCTGGGGGCGGGCTCGACCGAACTGCAGCTCATCGTGTCGGGTTATGTCCTCACGTTCGGACTGGTCCTCGTGCCGATGGGGCGGCTGGGCGATCAGCGGTCGCGGCGGGCGCTGTTCATCGTCGGCCTGTCCTTGTTCACCGTGACGAGCCTGCTGTGCGCGGTGGCCGTCAGCCCGCTCATGCTCATGGTCGCCCGGCTGCTGCAGGGCGTGGCGGCCGGCATCCAGATGCCGCAGGTGCTCGGTCTCATCCAGCAGCTCTTCCAGGGCAAGGAGCGCGGGCGCGCGTTCGGGCTCTTCGGCGCCACGATCGGCATCGCGACCGCGTTCGGTCCGACGATCGGCGGCTTCCTGATCCTCGTCGGCGGCGCCGCCGACGGCTGGCGGCTGATCTTCTGGATGAACGTGCCGCTCGGCATCATCGCGATCGCCCTCGCGGTGTGGGTGCTTCCGAAGACGCGCACGCGCTCGCGCAAGGCGCTCTCGTTCGACCTTTTCGGCGTCTTCCTGTTCGGCCTGGCCGTGCTGTCGCTGATGTGGCCGTTCCTGTTCACGACCGGCTCGCCGGACGACGACCCGCGTCGCTGGTGGCTGCTGGTCGCCTTCGTGCTGTTCGCGGGCGCCTTCGTCGCGTGGGAGCGGCACTACGAGGGGCAGGGCAAGCAGCCGCTGATCCGGTTCGCCCTGTTTCGGGTGTCGTCCTTCCGCAACGGCACCCTGTTGATCGCCGCGTACTTCACAGCGCTTCCCGCGTTGTTCCTTCTCACGACGCTGTTCCTGCAGACCGGCGTGGGCCTCGCCCCGGTGTACGCAGGCATGGTGACGATCGGCTTCGCTCTCGCGAGCGCGGTGTTCTCGTGGATCGGCGGCAACATCGTCGGCACGTACGGGCGACCGGTCGTGGTGTGGGGGCTCGTCGGGGTGCTGGCGTGTGTGATCGGATTGGCCGCGGCAGCGCTGTTCGTGCCCGCTGAATGGGTGGCGTGGGTGATGGCCGGCGTGATGGTGATCGGCGGCGTCGGGGGCGGACTCGTGATGTCGCCGAACCAGACACTCACTCTGGCCGACATCCCGGTCAAACAGGGCGGCGTCGCCGGATCGATCGGGCAGCTCGGGCAGCGGATCGGCACCTCGGTCGGCACGGCGGTCGCGCTGTCGCTGTTCTACGCGACGATCTACCGCGAGGGCGACGGCAGTGCGCCCGACATCGTGGTGTACCACGACGCCTACGCGTACGGCATGACGGCGGTCGCGATCTTCATCGCGGTCGCGTTCCTCATCTCGATCGTCGACCTCAGCTCGCGCCGCAAGAAGAAGTCAAGCAACTGAGCGCGACGGGCCCAAGGTTCGCCGCGCGGCGGGGTGCGGCATCCGTCCTCGCACGTTCGCCGGATTCGGAGGTTATGGCCGGCCTCGGCCGTCACCGGATTCGGAGATCGTCAACAGAATCGGATGCCGCGCCGCCCGGTGTCCGATTCCGCTGCGCCTA
>Ga0247819_10001840_pt1 | contig 11260 bp, 11 predicted proteins | sample 13C_Xylose_Day6_FD_193428 | JGI IMG/M metagenome (GOLD analysis project Ga0247819, IMG submission 193428) | Soil microbial communities from agricultural site in Penn Yan, New York, United States - 13C_Xylose_Day6 | ecosystem: Environmental > Terrestrial > Soil > Agricultural land | place: USA... | reverse complement strand
TGGTGCCGGCACCAGGAATCGAACCCGGGACCTACTGATTACAAGTCAGTTGCTCTACCATCTGAGCTATACCGGCGTGTCAGGGCGACGATTATAGCGATTGGGCAGGTTCTGTAAACCCCTGAATTCTGACTATTTTTGCGCAGGCCTCTGTTGCGGATTTCTGGCGCAGGCGGGTGGTCATCGCGGGTTGTAAAACGTCGTCCCCGAAGGGATGTCTTTGTTGACGAATGACATGGCTCCGATCGTGACGTTGTCCCCGATGTTCAGGGTGTCGGCGATGATGCAGCTGTTGGCGCCGATGCTGACATTGTCACCGATCACCAGGTCGTAACTGTCCAGGCCCAGGGTCTTGATGCCGATGGTGGTGTTTTGGCGAATGAAAAAATTTCGGCCGATTTTGACGCTGCCGGTGATCACCACGCCGGGCAGGTGCCCGATGCGAAAGCCTGGACCGATCTGGGCATCGATGCTGATGTCGACGCCGTACTTGAGGTTGAGTTTGCGCTCCAGCCGTTTGGCGTAACAGCGGGCAAAACTGTTACCGGAATAGAAGTACTGGGCCAGACGGAACATGAACAAGTAGCGCAGCGTATTGTTCTTGCGAATACGCTTGAGGATATTGCTGATAAGGCCGGTGCGGCTGCCACGTTTTTTCTTGTTGGAAACTTCCGACTGCCAATGCTCTATCAAGGTATTGAGATTCAAAACGTGGCCTCTGCTGAATCATTTGCCTGTGAGGTCACCGATACTAGCTGGTTGCCACTAAGGTGCCTACGATCCCGGTTGCCTTGGTTCTCACTTCAATGAGTGAAAGCTTGCGCATATTCCGCCCAAGCCGCCCCGAATTTGGCGGTTATGTCCTTTTGATCGAATGCTTATGCACAATGGAATTTGAGTTGCACGCGATTAGGTGAAGATTTGTGGACTCGTTCTCATCTATTCGCAAATCCCTGTTTTTCAGGTTCTTTATTCCCCTGTTCAAAATCTGAACACTTTAGTTTCACCTCTGAAACAGCTGTAAATATTGGATCCACGATAATTTCATCAACAGAGTTATCCACAGGCTGGCGTTGCTTAAGGGCGCTCTGCCAGGAATAGGAAATTGCGCGGCGTGAGCGGGCTTTCACAGAATGTTCCGAGGCGTACGGTGTATCCCTGCTCTGTGAGGAAAAGTGCCCGATCTAGCACCAGCCACAGCTCCAATGGGCGTCGGAAAAGTCCACGGAGCAGCTCAAGATTGCGCACATACGCCAAGCGTTGCCAGCCACTGGCTTCGCGGGCTGACCAATCTTGCGTAGCGATTGTGGATAACTCTTTGAGTTGGGCCAAATGCTGGCAGTAATCGGCGAAGGGTTTATCCAGCCAGGCACTGGGCAAAGACGGGGTTGGCAGGTAATCGTCAACGCCGCGCAGCTCGCGTTGCAGCAGGTCGAAGCCCAGGCGCCGGGCCATGGATGTATCGCGCTGCCGTCGCACGCGAGCGCCGGCAGTGACGGTTTCGCTCATGGGCAACGCGAGATCATCGAGCGACAGTCGCAGGCCTGAACCTTGGGCGGCGGTAGACATCGGCGCGTAATTGGCCAGGCTGATCCGGTTGTAGCAGCAGGGGGCGATGGCGAGCTGCTTGCAGCCTGCCGCACTGGCCAGCCGTATCAGCCGTACGTGCAGATCACCGCAGGCGTGCAGGGCAACGGGCGTGTGTTCAGCTTTCAGCAGCGCAGCCGCGGTGGCGGCGAGCACATCTTGCTCAACATGTAGCGCATGCAGGTGATGACGCTGGCTGAGGGCCTGGCCGCTGGCAACCAGCGCTGGGTCGTATTCCACACAGGTCAGCTGTTGGCCGGTTTGCAACAACCGGCGCCCAAGGTGTCCTTTGCCGGAGCACCAGTCCAGCCAGTGCCTGGGTGCATCGGCAAACTGCAAGCGACTGGCGAAGGCTTCGATCTGATGCCACTTGCGCCCAGGCACGTCGACGTTCAGTCGATGGCCCGCCGTTGGGAGCGCATGGGCTGGCAATTCACCCACGGCGCTCAGTGCAACGGACATTGCCGCTAATGAGGTGAAAGGCTCGGGGGCGTCCAGAAGAGCAGGTTGGTTGTGAGCGTTTTCCGCATCTTCCAGTGACCGCCCGCGTAGCCAGGCAGCCAGTTCCGGGTGGGAAGTTTCCCACGGCAGATGAAGATGCGTGAACGGTCGAGGCTTCCACAGCGCCTGATGCTCTGTAAGAAAAGTATCCAGCGCCGTGAAGCGGGCGAGTAGGGCCTCGCCCGTCAACACGTGGGATTCAACGCCCTTGGCAGGCATCGACGCGCAACCAGCGCTCCAGCAGCTTGAAGCCGCGCACCAGCACGTAAGCCATCACCAGATAGAACATGCCGGCGGCGAAGAAGATCTCCACAGGCAGGTAGGTCCGGGCAATGATGGTGCGAGCCATGCCGGTCAGCTCCAGCAGGGTCACGGTGCTGGCCAGTGCGCTGGCCTTGAGCATCAGGATCACTTCGTTGCTGTACGCCGGCAGACCGATGCGCGCGGCACGCGGCAGGATGATGTAAATCAGCGCCTTGGGTTTGGACATGCCCAAGGCTCGCGCTGCTTCGATCTCGCCCGGTGGAATCGCCTGAATGGCGCCGCGCAGGATCTCGGCGATGTAGGCCGCGGTGTGCAACGTCATGGTTGCCGTGGCGCACCAGAACGGGTCTCGCAGGTACGGCCACATCGAGCTGTTACGGATCACGTCGAACTGCGCGAGGCCGTAGTAGACCAGGAACAATTGAACCAGCAACGGCGTACCACGGAAAAAGAAGATGTAGCCGTAGGGGAATGCGCGGACCCACCAAAGCTTCGACGAGCGAGCGATACCCAGCGGGATCGCCAGCAGCAGGCCGGCGATCACGGCGATTGCGACCAGCTCCAGCGTCAGAGTCGCGCCCTGGGCCAGTTTCGGCAGCCACTTGATGATGACTTCCCAGTTCATTGTGTGCTCCTCGCGAAGCCGCGAGCGGCGCGTTTTTCCAGGAAGTGCATGCCGGTCATCGCCAGCACCGTCAAGCTCAGGTACATGAACGCAGCGACCATATAGAACGTGAACGGTTGCTTGGACACGGTCACGCCGATTTGCGCATGACGCATGATTTCTTCCAGGCCGATCACCGATACCAGCGCAGTGTCTTTCATCAGGATCATGAACAGGTTGCCCAGGCCGGGCAGGGCGATGCGCCACATCTGCGGCATGATCAACTTGGTGAAGATGCGCCATTTCGACAGGCCCAGGGCCACGCCGGCCTCACGATGGCCCTTGGGAATGGCGAGGATCGCGCCACGAAACACTTCCGTGGCGTAGGCGCCGAAGCACAGTCCCAGCGCAATCACACCCGCGGCGAAAGCATTGAGTTCAAGGTCGGGGTTGCCGAAGAACTCGCCCAAGGCACGCATCAGGTTGACCGTGCCGAAGTAGATCAACAGCACCCAGAGCAATTCAGGGATGCCGCGAACCAGGGTCGAATAAGTGCCGCCAAGCCATTGCAGCGGCTTGTACGGGGAAGTCTTGGCCAAGGCGCCGAGCAAACCGAGCACCAGCCCCAGGCACAGGGCCGAGAGTGCCAGTTTCACAGTCATCAGCGCGCCCGCGGCGAGCGCCGGGCCGAATCCGTAGAGGTCGATAATCATGGATTTCTTTTCAAATCGCGGCAGGCAATGCCGGGGACCGGCGCCCTCAGAGGAGGGCGCCGGTTCGGCAGGTCAGGATCAATAGATGCTGAACGGGAAGTACTTGTCGTTGATCTTCTTGTAGGTGCCGTCAGCAACGATTTCTTTCAGCGCGACGTTCAGCTTCTCGCGGATTGGATCGTTTTTACGCACGGCGATACCGATCTTGTCGCTTTCTTCTACCGGGTCACCTTTGAATTCATAGGATTTGCCGGCGTCGCTTTTCAGCCACTCGTAGTTGACGTATTTGTCGGCGAGGATGCCGTCCAGGCGACCGGAAGTCAGGTCGAGGTAGGCGTTTTCCTGAGTGTCGTAGAGTTTGACTTCAACGCCTTCCATGTTGTCTTCAAGCCAGGTACCGGCGAGGGTTGCACGTTGTGCGCCGATCACTTTGCCTTGCAGCGCAGCCTTGTCGGTTTTGAAGTCGACGTTTTTCGGTGCGATGAATTGCAGCTTGTTGGAGTAGTACGGGTCGGTGAAATCTACCGCCTGCTTGCGCTCGTCGGTGATCGACATCGAGGAAATCAGGAAGTCGAACTTCTTGGCGTTCAGGGCCGGGATGATGCCGTCCCAGTCGGAGGTGACGACGGTGCACTCGACTTTCATCTTGGCGCACAAGGCGTCGCCGATCTCTTTGTCGAAGCCGACGACATTGCCACTGGCATCTTTATTGTTGAACGGCGGGTAAGCCGCTTCGATGCCCATCTTCAGGGTTTCGGCCATGGCACCGGCGCTGAACGCCAGGGTGACGGCGGCAGCCAGGAAGACCTTTTTGTAGTTCTGCATGCGGGTAGCTCCGTTAGCGGTTGCTGGACATGAATTGTTTGCAGCGCGCCGAAAGCGGGTTTTCAAACACCTGCTGTGGCGATCCTTGCTCTTCTACCAGGCCCTGGTGGAGGAACACCACCTCGCTGGAGACCTGACGGGCGAAGCCCATTTCGTGGGTCACGAGCAGCATGGTGCGGCCTTCTTCGGCCAGGGCGCGGATGACATTAAGTACTTCCTGGACCATTTCCGGGTCAAGCGCGGAGGTGGGCTCGTCGAACAGGATGACCTTGGGTTGCATGGCCAACGTGCGGGCGATGGCTGCGCGTTGTTGCTGGCCGCCGGACAATTGCGCGGGGTAGGCGTGGCGCTTGTCGGCGATGCCGACCTTGGCCAACAGGGCTTCGGCGACTTCGATGGCTTCAGCCTTGCTCTGGCCGAGCACCCGGCGCGGGGCTTCGATGATGTTGTCGAGCACGCTCATGTGCGGCCACAGATTAAAGTTTTGAAACACAAAACCAATCTCGCTACGCAGGCGGTTGATCTGTTTGCCATCGGCGGCAACCAGTTCGCCGTTCTTCGCGGCCTTGAGCTTGAGTTCTTCACCGGCCACCAGGATCTGCCCCTGATGCGGATTTTCCAGCAGGTTGATGCAACGCAGGAACGTGGACTTGCCGGAGCCGGAGGAGCCGAGGATCGAGATCACGTCGCCGTCGCGAGCGGTCAGCGAGATACCTTTGAGCACCTCAAGCGAGCCGTAGCGTTTGTGCAAGTTGCGGATTTCAAGCGCGGGCGTGGCCTCAGCCATGTGCGTTCCTCATTGTGTGTTTCGCTCCTGCTGTTGGCGGCCTTCCTGGCGTGGCGGCCAAGCTAGCATAGCGTTTCAAGGGCAGCCAACAGCGCTACGGGAAGTAAACGGGTGGCATATGGCAGGTTGTCGCATCGGCACAGCAGACTGTCGCCCCATCAACAACCGAACAGCCGTTTGAACCTGGCTTTCAAACAAAAAGCGCAGCGGCTGTCGCAAAAAGGGCGCGATGTTGCCAGCTTTGGCGGGGGGTGGGAAGCGCTAACCGGCCAAACGCACTTTTATTGTGCGTTGAGCATTTTTGGGGTGTGTTTCGGGTGCCTTGGTTCGTCCTTAAAGTGGGTCGCAGGGTAACGCTCTGGCAAATTGCCATTAATCTCAATGACTTGCGATGACTGTCCGGTCAGGAGCAGAGCCCCGCTGCAGAGGGTTTTGAAACATTTTGGCGCAATTATTGCGTGCAGAATCCGGAACGCCCCGTTGGTTTCTTTTTACGAGAAGGATCGCTAAACGGGATGCACGCATTCGCTTCTCCTTACAAAGGTAGTTTTAATGAGCAGTACCCCAAGCTCTAATGGCCTCGAACAGGGGCTCAAACCGCGCCACGTGACCATGCTGTCGATTGCCGGTGTTATCGGCGCCGGCCTGTTCGTTGGCTCGGGTCACGCCATCGCTGCTGCAGGTCCGGCTGTTCTGTTGGCGTATGCCGCCGCCGGCATGCTGGTGGTGTTGGTGATGCGCATGCTCGGCGAAATGGCCGTGGCTTCGCCGGACACCGGTTCATTTTCCACTTACGCCGACCGCGCAATCGGTCACTGGGCCGGTTTCACCATCGGCTGGCTCTACTGGTGGTTCTGGGTGCTGGTGATCCCGCTGGAAGCCAACGCCGCCGCCACGATCCTGCACGCCTGGTTCCCGGGTGTGGACATCTGGGCTTTCGCATTGGTCATTACGATGCTGCTGACCGTGACCAATCTGTTCAGCGTGAAGAACTACGGTGAGTTCGAGTTCTGGTTCGCCCTGATCAAAGTATTGGCGATCATCGGTTTTATCATTCTTGGCCTGGCGGCGATCTTCGGTTTCCTGCCGAACAGTCAAGTCAGCGGTGTTTCGCACCTGTTCGACACCCAAGGCTTCCTGCCAAACGGCATGGGCGCCGTGTTGGGCGCAATCCTGACCACCATGTTCTCCTTCATGGGCACCGAGATCGTGACCATCGCGGCCGCTGAATCGAAAGACCCGGGCAAGCAAATCTCCAAGGCCACCAACTCGGTGATCTGGCGGATCGGCTTGTTCTACCTCGTGTCGATCTTCATCGTCGTGGCCCTGGTTCCTTGGAACGACCCGATTCTGGCCAGCGTTGGTTCCTACCAGACTGTGCTTGACCGCATGGGCATCCCGAACGCCAAGATGATCGTCGACATTGTGGTGTTGGTTGCGGTGACCAGCTGCCTGAACTCGGCGCTCTACACGTCGTCGCGCATGTTGTTTTCCCTGGGCAAGCGCGGCGATGCGCCAGCGGTTTCCACGCGCACCAATAAAAGTGGCACGCCTTACTGGGCGGTGATGTTGTCCACCGGTGCAGCCTTCCTTGCCACCTTCGCCAACTACGTGGCGCCTGCGGCGGTGTTCGAATTCCTGCTGGCCAGTTCCGGTGCCATTGCACTGCTGGTTTACCTGGTGATCGCGTTCTCGCAGCTGCGTATGCGCAAGCAGCGCATTGCCCGTGGTGAAAAAATCGCCTTCAGCATGTGGCTGTTCCCGGGCCTGACTTACGCGGTGATCGTCTTCATCGTTGCGGCCCTGACCATCATGCTGTTCCAGGAAGCCCACCGTGTGGAAATCATCGCCACAGGGTTGTTGAGCCTGATGGTGGTGGCTGCCGGCTTGCTGGTGGCCCGCCGTCGTCGCCATGAGAAACTGGTCGCGGCAGTCGCGCGCTAAGTACTCTGGCTGAAATAAAAACGGCCGCTGTCAGTGATGACAAGCGGCCGTTTTGTTTGCCGAAGCCAAGTGGTTACTCGGCTTTTTCTTCCGGCGCTGCCTGAGATCGGCTGTAGACGTCCAGGGCATCGCCGAAGTCGGTGATGAATTGCGGCTCGCTGAGCCAGGCCTGGGCGGTTTCGCGGTCCATGCCGTCGGCCCACATGCGGTAGTCGATCAGCATGTCGGCGGCCAGGTGGGTGGCGGCCATGCCTTCGTCGTCGGCGTTCTCCATGTCCAGCAGTTCTGGATGGTCGATGATGATGAAGGCCAGGTTCGTCAGCAGGACCGAGAGCATTTCGCCGCGGCTGACGGCTTCGGCGTCGCGCATTTTGCTGAACATCGCCAGGGTGTATTCCGGGATCGGCTCGGCAAGGTGACCAAGGTCATCGTCCAGTTCGGCGGGCTTTCTGCCGTGGATGTTGATCTGCTTGGCTTTGGCTTTTGCACGCTTGGCGCGTTTCTGTTGCTTGTTCAGGGAGGCCATGGGAACTCAGTTCGGTTTCTGTTGGTTTTGTGCTGCGATGACTTCGGACGCCGTTACGTAGTCAGTCTGGAACTCCGGGGATTCGATCCACGCCAGAGCACTGGCTTCATCCGCTTCGGTAGACCATTGGCGATACTCGATCAGCGCCGCGATGATGAAGTCTGTCGCTGTTTCTTCGCCCTCCTGCTCCAGCACCAGTGCAAGCAGCGGGTGCTCAAGAAAGGCTGCGCACATGGCTTGTTGGCTGATCTTTTGCGCATCGAGCATTTCTTTGAACAACTCGGTGAGATCGACCGATTCAAAGTCAATGCGGTCATCGTTCGGGTCCAGCTCGACCGGCGCGGCAGCGCGTTGGTTGCGGTTCTGCTTGGCCTTGGCCTTGGCGCGGGAGGCGCGTTTTTGCTGCTTGTTGGCGGAGGCCATGGGTGTTGTTCCGTTATGCGTTAATTGGGGTGGCTGCGCGGTATTGTCCGCCCGGGTGTGTCAGGGGGCAGCTCACCGTTCTGCAACCAGGACAATGCAATGGGCCATAGTGTGGCTTGGTATGCGCTGCGAAAAAAGGCGAAATGTCCAACTTCCGTTTCGCCGATGTCTTCGGGCGTTATGCGCAGGTGTGTCCTGGAGCTGCCGGTGAAGTAGGCGAGCAGGCGTTCGATGGCCGCAATAGTGCCGTAGGGATCGTCGCTGATGCTGATCGCCAGGGTATTCGCGGTGACGTTGGCGAAGGGCAGGTGATCGTTGATTATCCGACCGCTGGGACGCGTTTCGTAGCGGGCGGTGGGCGTGCTCCAGTCACGGACCACCCCGGCGGGCGTGTCTTCCAGCCAGCCAAGGCGTTTGCCGGGAAAGTAACCACAGATCTTCGTCAGCAAAGGCATCACCACGTGCCACTTGCCAAACATGCGCCAGCGATGGGCGGGCGCGTAATCGCGCCAGTAAGCGAATTGCGCGCCGACCGTCACCAGGCGTCGGATGATTTGTCCGGAGGCTCCCAGGCCCGCTGCGCAGCCGCCAAAGCTGTGACCGACCACATCAATCGGCTGACCGGGAAACGCTTGCTGCGCACGTTGGAGCATCGCCTCGAAATCCAGGGCGCCCCAGTCGGTCCAAGTGGCTTGTAGTCCTTTGATTGACGCCGGACGCGATTCGCCGATCCCTCGATAATCATAGGTAATGACATCGAAGCCGTTAGCGAACAGGTAATCGGCGAAACGCGAGTAGTGTCGGCAGCGGACCGAGGTTGCGGCGTTAATGACGACGACCGGGCGAGTGGAGTCCGCAGCCGCATGCCGCCAGGCGAATCCGCCGAGGACGAAGCCATCGGCAGCGGTTTGCCTGAAGGGCTCGCCAAGCGCATCACTGGTTAACGGAAGCTCGATTTGTACGGGAGCAAGTAGTGGTGTTTCCTGCAAATTCATCGGCGCCAGACCTTTGCGGGTAGTTGCCAACGATAGTCTTCACGCAGCCGATGAACAATCCACCGCAACCATCACGGCTTTTGATCGAGCCGCTCTTCCAGAACTGCCCGCTCTCGATCCAGTTCCGCGCGAAACTCTTCCTCGCTCGGCAATACCAGCTGATATTTGCTGGCAAACAATTGTTCATTGCCCTCCAGCACCGAGTAACGCACCACGGACTCATCTTTCTGGGCGCAGAGAATGATGCCAACGGTGGGGCTGTCTTCATCTGCGCGCTTGAGGTCGTCGTACATTCGCACGTACATATCCATCTGCCCCACATCCTGATGGGTCAGCTCACCGCGCTTGATATCGAAGATGACAAAGCACTTGAGCAGGTAGTTGTAGAACACCAGATCGATGTAGAAGTCCTTACTGTCAGTGCTGATGCGCTGTTGGCGGGCGATGAACGCAAATCCTTTGCCCAGTTCCAGCAGGAAGCCCTGAAGCTGCTCGATCAGCGCCTGCTCTATTTCGCTTTCTTGAAGTCTGCCCGCGTTGGGCAAGCCAAGAAACTCCAGCACTACCGGATCGCGGATGAAATCCCGAGGGCCGGCTTTCATGTTCTGAATGTTGGCAGCGGCCTCCTGCTTGACGCTGCCGCGATCGCGGCTTGCCAGCAGGCGTTCGTAGTAAAGCGTGTTGATCTGGCGTTCCAGGGCGCGGCTTGACCAGTTTTGGGTGGCTGATTCGTTCATGTACCAGAGACGAGCACTATCGTTGTCGACCCGAAGCAGACGGCGGTAGTGGGTCCAGCTCAATTCGTGACGCAGTGCGTCACGAATTGGGAATGCTTGATAGAACAGGCGCATGTAGCGAAGGTTGGAGGCGTCAAAGCCTTTGCCAAACTCCGCTGTCAGCACCTCTGCCAGGGTCGACAGCAATTGTTTTCCGTAACCCGCGCGCCGAGCCCCTCCTTGCTCGAACTCGAAAATATGCCGACCGATCTGCCAGCAGGTTTGCACTTGAAGGGTGTCGACCGCACGCAACACTTTTTGACGTGCTTGGCGGATCAGTTCGCCAAGATTGCCAAGTAGTGAAGCGAGTTGTGGGTCTTGGGTGTCGCCGGGTTTGAGAACGCTCATGAAGTCTTCCGCGTGGCGTTGAACACGCAGAAGAGAATCGCAAACGGCCTGGGACAACGATGCCGGCCGACACTGAGAAGTCGGCAGGAAATACCGGTTTCTCTCGCAGGACCGGGCGTATATCAGGTCAGATCCGAGGAGTGATTCTCGTAGTACATTTCGTACTCAACCCAAGACTGAATCATTCTGAAACTCGTATCTTCGCCAAGAAATCAAAACACAGGTAACGAATGGGTTCTGTAGAGCCCGGGAGTCGCCACTATGAAGAACTTCCATTCACTGATATTGCCCATCGCCACGGTCGGCGCGTTCATGTTTTCTGCGATGGCACCTGCTGCCAGCGTTGAGCCTATCGACAGCTCAGGTGTGCAGATTCAGCGGCAGGAACAAAACGGCATTACTTACCTGTCCGGCGGGATTGGCGAGGATGAGGCAAAGGCCATCCAGCAAACCACGGGCTACAACCTGCACATGACCTTCGCTGTCGGCGCGGACAACAAATACATCCCGGACGTGGACGTGGTCATTGAAAAAGCCCAAGGCCAGACCGTCCTGACGCTGAATAACGCCGGCCCGTTGGTGTATGTGCAACTGCCGGCCGGCAAGTACACCGTCATCGCCACACGCAATGGTGAGGTGCGGCGTGATGTGGCGGATATCGGCAGCGGCGCGGCCCGTAACCTGGTCTTCCATTGGAATGGCGAAAGCTAGGGAGGGCTCGCGAACAAAAACCCTGAATCCAGCGATCCAGGGTTTTTTATGGCCTGTGGCAATGGCCGATTTTTTGATGGCTATCAAATCGCAGGCATAAAAAAACCCTGAATCTTGCGATTCAGGGTTTTCGGTATTTGGTGCCCAGAGACGGAATCGAACCGCCGACACGGGGATTTTCAATCCCCTGCTCTACCGACTGAGCTATCTGGGCAACGGGGCGCATTAAACTGGTTTTTCAGGGGGTCGTCAAGCA
>Ga0247819_10001835_pt1 | contig 11269 bp, 13 predicted proteins | sample 13C_Xylose_Day6_FD_193428 | JGI IMG/M metagenome (GOLD analysis project Ga0247819, IMG submission 193428) | Soil microbial communities from agricultural site in Penn Yan, New York, United States - 13C_Xylose_Day6 | ecosystem: Environmental > Terrestrial > Soil > Agricultural land | place: USA... | reverse complement strand
GCACCGACCCATCGCGGCGTTTCGCCATTGGGAGCTATCGGCCAAATCAATCGTCCACAGGAGGCAGCAATTGACGCTAAGAGCGGCCATGGATCCGAACTGGACGAGGCTTTCGATTACACCTGCGAATTGACCTGTGAAGCGTCAAATCCAGATCCTGAGGCGTTGGAGTTTGTCGAAGACTGTTTATGGTTGACGCACGCGAGGGCAAGATCATGAGGATGAGTGGAGCGACCCTGCGGTGCACACATTCCAGGATCATGAATCTCTACGGTCCTAGTGATCAGCGGTCGAGGAGTGCATCACAGGTACTTTTTGAAGCTTCGGGCTGTGATCGCAATCGCTATTCCGAACAGCGTCGCACTTGGCACCACGATTATTCCGGCCGCTACGCTAACTGGAATGGCGAGGTAGATAATCCACGGTAGCGTTGCCAGAGGCATCACGCAGGCTTTGGCTCGGTGATAGAGATATCCAGACTCGCGACCTGCTCCAAAGCGACGGACATCTCTGCAGACCAATCCATCTATCAGCCCCACAAAGGCCGCAAGCACGAATAGTGGCAGAGAGAGAAACAACACCAGCAGTCGAATGACGAACACCAGTATGGTGTAGGCCGCTGCGATCAGATTGCACTCCAGATGCATGTAGAACGATCCCGCGTAGTAGCGAGTGTTTCGTGCACTGTCGGTGTGGGCCGTCCGAGCCCGTTGCGATGTAGCCTTGGCTGACCCTTCTAAACCCGAACGGATCATCACCACGTCGTAGGCAATCAAAACCAGTGTTTGGGCGGTTCGCCCTGGTTCCTGAACCATCGCACTGTGCTTGAAGTCTTTCGATAGCTGGCCGAGCTCGAAAGCATACATCTGCTGTGAGTGTCTCCAGCCGTCGTCAGGCCAGAAAAGGTACATGCCGACGCATTCAATGACGATGCTCAGCAGCAGCGAGCCGAACAGCACCGCTATGAATCGAAAGGGGAGCGTCAGCATCCCAATGACAAAACCTTGTTGGCGTTGCTGTTGCCGTTGAGCAGTAGCGGCTGGATCGCTCATGCGGCCCCACCTTCACTTTGCGCAGTGTCATCGAGCATGTCCTTTGGCCGTGGAGCATTTTGATCCTGGGTTGGCGCAGGGCTCCACCATTCATCTGCCGGTACGTAGCGTTTGCGCATGTAGCCAGCCATTGTCTGTAGGTCTGCCGGCATTTCCTCATCAGGATCGGGTGCCGGCAGCGGCATGCGGATCTTCCAAAGCTGACCACCTTCGATCAATCCGAAAGCTTGGCCTTTGGGTAGAGCAACCACGTGCGCTGGCTCGATCATGGGGACGCTCGTGGCCGCAACCCGGTCGTGAGTGTTGGAGGTGAATGCCGTATTACCGTGTGGATCCGAGCTGTCCGTGGCACCACTCATGACCGAGGCGCTGTAGACCTCCACGTTGGGGAGTTGCTTGGTAAGCAGCTCGGCAGTTGCCGTCTCTCGGACTCTAAGCATGAACAGGTTGTTGAAGTTGCCAATGACTTGGCCGGCTTTTGCCCGATTGCCGAGTCGCGCTTCGATGTCACTCATTGTCTGGGTGTACGCCGTGACCTGGATACCGGCGCCGCCGCCCTTGTTGATCATGGGTATGAACTCATCACCCATGAGCTCGTTGAATTCGTCGGCGTGCACGTTGATGGGGACTTTCTCGCCAGACGCTGCCTGTGGTAATCCGTCATCGACCCCAAACTTGTAGATATGGCCGGCGACAGACACCAGGTCTGCGAACATGGAGTTTCCGACTGCCGATGCCACCTCAGAGTCAGAGAGTGCATCAAGCCCGACGTAGACGATGCCACGTTGACGGATGACCTGCATCCAGTCGAAGATCAGGCGCGGGTCATCCAGGTCCGTGTAGTCCGGTGCCAAAAGCTGTGCGATATCGCCGGTGGTCAGCTTTTCGAGCAGTGGTAGAAGAGAGGCCACAATCTTGTCGAAGTAAGTCCGATCGTAGCGTACGGCGGAGCGCAGGCCATCGAGTACGGGATCATAGAGTCGCGCGCGTTGCACGTACTGCTCGATAGCGATGACGCGTTTGTCGCGCCCAACCATGTTCTTGGGGGTGTTTTTCTCCGTGATTTTCGCTTCGATTTGAGCAATGACTTCCCAAGCTTCGCTATCGTTTTGGGCGAAGAAGTGTTCCGCGTACTCGATAAAGAGGGCGTCGATGTTGATCACATGGCGTTGAATTAACAGGTAGTCTGGACGTTGGCCCAGTTCGACTAATGCCCGGGCAATGATGTTGACGAACCGCCAGGCAAACTCCCTGAACGCTGCAGAGTTACCTTCCCCAGACAACTGGCCCGCTATGCGCGAAGCCACCTCAGTGATTCGCCCGAAACGACCGATTGCGTTGTAGCGAGATGAAATCGAAGGCTGGCCCAGATGAAACACGTAAAACTCGCCCTCACGTCCTGCACGCTTGGCTTCGACGTACATGCGCTTGAGCAGGTCGGCATCGCCCTTGGGGTCGAACACGATGCAGATTTCCAGGCGGCGAATATCCTGGGTGATGAATAACTCCGCCAGCCTGGTTTTCCCGACACGAGTTGTGCCCAGCACCAGGGTATGCCCGACTCTTTCTGCGAGAGGAAGGGTAACGTCGATTTCGTTTGGGTCGACGGCATGTAACCTGGGTAAACCTCCAACAGCAGGCAGTGGCCTGACAGGATTGAGAGGGTGATCCCAGGCCGTCACCCGGAGCAATAGCTTGAAAGGCAGTGGAAGAAACTCCAGTTGAGCTTCAAGCCTGCGCGCCACCTGGTAGAGCTTCGAGGGCTCAACATACCGACGAAACTCAGGCCGGTATGTCTGCATGAGTCGGTGCGTGTGACGTTGATCCCATCGAAACCCCTTACCGACAAATAGCCTCTGATGACTGACGGGAATCTCCCGGCTGGTCATCACGTAGCGCGGCAGCCGTCTCATCTGCCGTCTGTAACGCAGTACGACGCTCGCTTGCCTGAAGCGAATGGCGCCCAAGATTGCGCAGCAACACGCGCCACTGACGCCGACGGAGGGTGTTAAAGCAAGCGACCATGGGGCGAACAAGCACAACGCTGCGGCTGAGCAGCAGGCCGCAACGCTATACAGTTCGACTGCGGGTCGTAGCAGCGTTTCAACCGCATGATGCTGCGACACGTCTACTGCTCAACGCTGTCTGCGGTGATCAGAACAGGGTAATGATCCAGGTTCAGACGCTGCGCGAGATCATCGGCTGCCACCGGAGAAAGTGTCAGTTGGGGGGCCAGTTGTCTCAGGTTTTCAAGTCCCGTTTTGGATCGAACGTTGACGACCAAACCCACGGCATTGAGCTTGGTCAGCCTGATGATGTTTCGCTTCAGCCAGGTGCGCGAGAGTGGATCATCACCCATCAAGAAAAACGCCGGCAGACCTGCTGCGTCGAGCCTTCGTGATTGAACCGAGCCAGGCGATACTGCTTTGGATTCGACCGGCAGAAAGTCTTCTTCGCTGTAACGTGCATCTGCGTGTACAGGCTTGGTCACTTCGGCCACTCCTGTGCCGCAATGAGCGGCCCAGGCGACGATTATCCATGCAAGTGTTGGTTTCATGGTCGATTGCCCTCCGGCTGTTTCAGCTTGCCCAAGTGGCGTCGTAAATGGCGTTGATAACGGTTTGCCCTAGGCCCTCCGGCCGGACGATGAAAGCGACCCGCAGCCATCAGCCAGTCTTCACCGGAGCGGTGTTGCTCACTTAGGAGGGTGGCTGCCACTTCAAGGTTTTTACGTGGGTGTAGCAATTCGCACGGTTCGCGATAGAAGCGTCGTTGGTGACCCAGGTTAATCTGGGTCAAGCCAGCGTCTATTCGAAATGCAGGATGCATCACCAGTGATGATCGAAGTGACAAGCAGGCTTCGTTGTAACTTGCAAAATAATGAGCGCGCCCTGCGATGTTCAGTGTCCATGGCCAAGGCAAGCGCTGGCCTCGAATGGAGATACCACTCTCTTGCAGCGCCACGGCAAACAAAATGTCTGGTGGGATGCCTGATCGCTGCGCTGCAATGTTGTAGGCCGGCGGAGGGAGGTCATTGGGTTGCGCAACGTACGCAGGCGCAGCGGTGGAAAGCGTTGCATAACTCAGCAGGCCGAGCATCGTGCAGGACCTGGTCATCGCGGCACCCATTTGCCGTTCACCTTATGCAGCACTGCCGGTAGCTCAGTGGCGGTGCCGATCGCTCTCCAGCGTCCGTTGTCATGATTGATGGTGATAGTGCCGTCGCGCACCTTGACGGCATCAATCCCGACGAGTTGGACCCACTGACGTATCCGTCTATCGTCTTGCTGGCTGTTGACCATGTAAAGGTCGAACGGTGAGCCAGACTCCTGTAAGGCCCTAACCGTCCTCTCACAACCAGGGCATTCGTATTGAACGAAGACTGCAACCCGTTTTACCGTATTGATCATCAGAGGACTGTTGATGGGCGGCAGGTTGATCAGCGACATGTCTGGATATCGTTCTTTCCAAGCATGGTCATAGGCGCGTTGATAGACGAGGAGCTTTTCCACGCGAGCGGCTTCGGCTTCAACTTGCAGTCGTGCGTACCGCTGCCGCTCGGCCTCTGTCCGCGCTTCAATCCCCAATGCGCTCAGAGGGTCGAGATTGGGAGAGTAAGTTCCCAGTGGCCCCTGCATGAGCGTTCGATACCGGTCTAGCTCTTCAGTTTTCAGTCCCCACTGCTGAGAGAGGCGCGTGTTTTTGTCTGAATTGGTCGAATCAAATGTGTGTTTCGAATGGGCTTCAACGGATGCTCGCTGAGCGTGGTCGTTTGCCTGGGCTGAGAGACAAAGGCAGAGCAACCATGTTGGCTGGGCGATTAGACGTGACATGGCAACTCCTAGCGAATGTGCAGTCGATGGGTTTGCCCATTGGCACTGAACACCGCTGTGTCTTGCTCGATTACATCCAGTCTGAAACCTGCGTAGGACTCGCCAATCCGAATGAGCCTGCATTGATCGAGGGATTGGGCGTTCAGCGGACCTACGGAGAGAAACCGCTCGCCACCTCGCAATTCTTGCCCGAGTACCTGTAGGTCAGGCGTGACCGCTGCCTGAGGCTTGCGAACCGGTCTTTTGGGTTTGGGAGTGGGAGGGGCACTCAATATGCTGGGCTTTACTTCGAGCTGCTGAACCCGTTGTTGCAAAGCATCCAGGTCGGTTTGGCTGGCGACGTCCGCCATGGCACTGGATAGCTCGATGATGCGGTCGTTGAAACTGTCATTGAGCTGATTGAGCTCTGAGTAGCTAACACCATTTTGGGTCTGCGGCACCGTCGAGTAATGAGCCTCTAGCGTTGCGACTCGATTCGTAAGTCTTTGCAGGTTGATGGCGTCCGCCTTGTCCGCCAAATGCTCAGTCAGCCCAGAGAGGCGCATCTGATGTGACGCAAGTGCACAAAGCGTGAGGAAGAAGAGCATTGGGGTGGTCCAGCTCGCCAACCGCCTGCGGAGCTTCGGCGCGTCTGTCAGTGGATAGATCATGGGGTTGTCTCCAGGGCCGCGGATGTCAGTTGAAGTGCGTTTGTATTCGCGCGTTTGATGACCGGGATGAAACACACCTGTCTGTGCTGTTCGTTCGTTTGTAGGATCCATGCAGGACCCGCGAGCATCTGAAGCGCCTCGCGCAGTACGATGGGGCCGAGTCTCAAATGAGCGGCCGGGAGTGGCAGGTCAAACAGCGCAGCGATTTCAGCAGTACGCTCGCAAAGTCGATAGCCGGAGCGAAGGAGCACGTAGTGCAGGCCATCCTCGACGGAGGCAGACCAGGTGCCAGGTAGATCAATATCGATCACTTGGAGCAGGAGATCCTGTTTGGCCGCTGCAGAGTCGAGCTCCACTAGCGTGTAACGGCCGTAGCGCTGAACGGGGATGTATTGGGCAGAAGACGATTGCGTTGGGTGGGCAGCGGCTGTTTTTGGATACGGCTGCTGTAAGGACAGGCATCCACTGAGCATTGTGCCTAGGAAAATGATTGGAAGAGGGTGTCTGTGAAGTGATGGCATTGAACGGGCTCTTGAGGTGGGTTCCTTACAAGATCTCAAGCAGGGCGTCCGTAATCAGCCAATTAACAGGTATTCAAAGGCTCCACTTTGGTGGCCGTGTTAATGAAAAACGGCCCCCGGGGAGGCCGTTGAGATCAAGGTTTGACGTTTACTGCTGCCTGACCGCAGGCCTCAGTATTCTTCAGGAAGAAGAATGGTGGTAACGCTGCGATCAGCTTCAGTGATGATCCAGATCTTGAGGTCTTCTGCGACTTTGTACACGGACATCAAACGGAGGCCATCAATCAGCGCCTGTTCGTTCAAACCCCGGTCCTCGTCACAGATATCTCCCCAATCGCCCTGCATGTGACGGGCGAGGAACCTGAAGGGATCTAATCGTCGCTCTCTCATCATTGCATCGGCGCCTTGGGTTATAACAAGAGCGCCGAGCTCAGACATTGCTGTTGATGACTCATCAAATTTGAAAACGATCATGGTCTGCTGCCTTTTTTCATGAGGGGCCATGACATCCCCCATGGGCGTCAAGGCCCAGGAGGGAATGGAAAACGAACGTCGATCAATACGAAGTAGAGAACAACCAAGACCCGGTACCGGATCTGAGAGCAGAGGTTGAGTCCAGCGCTATGGCTAGAGCCATGAGCTCAAGGGTGTTGTGAAGTCGTTCCGCATGTGCGATCGAGGAAATCCAGCCTGTTACCAAGCGTGGTTGTGCACGATTAAAGCGGCCAGAACGTCTCTTTGTTCGACGTTTAGCACGCCAAGATCGGACAAGCCTTTCACGCCCGATTGTTTGAGTAGATCACTACCGACATCAGTGTCGAAAAAGCTGACCATTGCCGCCAGAAAGACTCGCTCCTGATGGGTCAATACCTCGAAAAGCGTACTGATCACACGCAGGTTGGGGCGCAAGTCCCATCGACAACTAGCGTTTTTGTAACTGTCCAGACTGCCGTCGCTGAAGTAACGACAGCCCGCGAGTTCGACGCCTTTTTTCCAAGCGAAAAAGAAGGCTTCTGCCGGGTTGCAGACGCTTGGCAGGAGAGTGTTCTCGGACGGTGTTAGCGCCTGAGCGGGAAGTCGAGCAACTGCTGAAGTGTTCATTCGATTACTCCTTGTGACGAGATTGAACGCAAGTTCTGTGAGGCTGGAGATGGCATCAACGCCGAAAAAGCGTGTGTCCGCGAAACGATGCTGTGCGGACGGGGTAGGTCAGCGTGATTCACTCACGACGCAGTCTTGAAGACCTTGACTGCCTGGGCAGGCACTGATTTGGAGTCAGTGATGCGTAGCCAAAGAATGATTCGCGCGTCCTGACCTGTCAGTGATCAATACCTCCAGGCGTTGCCCCGGGTTTTGATAACGCACGAAGCAAGCGTTTTCCTATCCAGACCAAGCAAGGAACGGCCATGGTGTTGCCGATGGCGCTGTACCGAGGTCCGTCAGAGACCATCAGCATCCAGCCATTTTCTGTGGCGTCCCACAGATCGGCAGGACGAATGCGACTGATGCTTCGTGTTGAGTAATGGCGGCGAGGAATTCGGGTGTACCCACTGGGCAATCCCTGAAGACGTTCGCACTCCTGGGGTAACAAACGTCGTGCTCGGTGCCTAACCCTGCGGATGTCCGTCGATGCACATGCCGAACTACCGCCTTGTTCTGTCGCATTGAGGAAGTCGTCTGGCTCTTCTTCGCTTCTGCATACGACAAAGGCGACGTCGTGATTGCAGGTGAGGGTAGGGCAGCATTCCAATGACGCTTCAGCTGCGCCTTGACCACTGGCCATGCCGTACGTGTTGAGAAAGGCAAGAGATTCGGTCAGGTCGCCGTGTCCTTGAGTACCTGCTCCAGTAGCGTGGGCAACGCCCGGTTGCGGCGTACGGCGCGGCGCAATATCCCGGCGCGCGCCTTCGGACTCAAAAAGTATCGCGGCGGGATCAAACCCTTCTCGAGCACTTGCGATAAGAAACACACGACGGCGTCGTTGGGCCACGCCGAAATATTGGGCATCCAGCACACGCCACGCGATTGTTCTTTGGGGACCAAACACAACACCTGCGTGCGACCATGTTTTCCTTGTGGGGCAAAGCTCGCAGTCTTCGCCAGCCAGTGCTGCGAGAAAGCAACCGAAGGCATTTCGTTTGTCGGAGAGCACGCCGGGGACATTTTCCCAGACGATGATGGCTGAGGGTTCATTGCGAGCGGTTCGGGCTTGATCGATGGCATTGGCTAACTCCACGAATTTTAGGGTAAGAGCACCGCGTGGTGCTGCCAGACCGGCACGGAAACCGGCGACACTGAAGTCCTGGCAAGGTGTCCCTCCGATGAGAATTGGTGGTGCCGGGACGTTTCCTGCAACAACCCGCTCCGCGATCAGCGTCAGGTCGCCCAGGTTAGGAACTTCAGGGTAGTGGTGGGCCAAAAGGGAACAGGGGAATGGAGCTATTTCGGAGAACCAGGCAGGAGTCATACCGAGCGGCTGCCAAGCGACACTGACGGCTTCGATACCACTGCACACGCTGGCGTACTGCAGGTCTGTCTGAGGTTGTTTCATAGGGTATGTCCTTCACAGTTGTGCGCACAGCCGTCGGCACTCAACGCCGATGCAGCGCAATCGGGGGAAGGGACAGAGGGGCCGAGGACGGGCCTCGGCTAGAAGAAGGAGCCTGTGGTTGGGCTGTTAAACGTGTGACCTGTCAGCTCTGACTGGCGCCGTCAGAGTTTTGAGCCATTTTTGTGGTGCGGATTCTTCGCAATGAATTCGGACAGCGAAGCTAACGCTGGTCTTTTGACATCAAATGACGGCGTTTTTTAGTGGATGTAGCGATATACATCCGGGGCGCTGAGACCTCCACACCTCGACAATCGGGATATCGCATGCAGCGCCAGAACACGCCATTTTTGTTGATTCGTTGCCGCATCCACGCACCGCATAGCGGACAGGTCGGTCCGTTTGGTGTGTGCGTTCCTAAAACTGTATTGCTGCGCGGGCTGTCATCGAAGTTAGACGAGGGGGGCGGCTTCAAGTCAATTTGAGTCATCACGGTATGTCTCCCCGTCGACTGTCCTCGCATAGATCATCGATAGCGTTGACAGGAGCGACGTTGGAGTCGGGCAGTTGCGCAGTGATTAGTGGGTCATTGTCGTGTTCCAAATGCGGACCACGACGGAGCAGTGGCGGTGCGAAAGGAGACCGACGTGTACCGTCGAGGATGTCCGCAGCGACTTCACCGAAGCGTTGTTTGGCTTTCACTGCTGCCGCAGTGTTAGCCCGATAGTCATCGCGTTGCAGACCTGAAGCCTTGTATTGCTGAGCCAAGGCAAACAGGCTGCGAAGTGCGTGTGATCCCTCGTCGAGGCAGCTTGCGAATGTACGTCGACTGATCAGCGCTGTGTGATGGGCCAGTATCAGGTCTCGGACGATGGCGTCAAAATCCGCCAGCAGGTATACAGCCAAGAATCCGAGTTGAGCATTGACGAACAACGGTATTTTGACCGGTTGTACATTGAGGTTCTCGCTCAGGCTGAGCGCTTCAGGGAGCTCGGACATGACCAGATCAACCTGTTCACGCATAACCCTGAAGCATTCCTTGGTCTCGTGTAGCTTGTCCTCGATTCGAAGCATCCAGGCATCTGCGTAAGGGTCGTCGAGCTCTGCGCCTCGCTTCATCTTGTTCATGACTACAAGAAAGCCATTCAATCCAATGATGGAGGCGCGTCCCTCTGATGTATCCCGGCCATGCCATATTCGAAAGGCATGATGGGTGTGCAGGGTTAGCTGCATGCTGCTTCGCAACGTCCCCAGGTTGAGTTCCAATTCGTTCGTCATGGCCGGCACTCTGAAAAATGGGTGAGTGCTCAGCTTTGAGGGATAGGCCTCTGCTTGTCAGTCAACAAAGCGCAGGTGGGGCGAGCCTGCTTTTCAATCGTTATCCCCAGGGGATAGCGAGCTGTAGCTTCCCTCTCGGGCGCTGCTAACCGTCCTGAGGTGAGTGCTGTTTTCTCGTGTCATCAGAGCAGTCCTTGAGCTATCCACGACTGCAGGCTTGACCAGATGACAGACGCTGGGAATGAAAGCTCCTGTGCTAAATCCAGGGTCAACTCCAGCAGGGCTTTCTCGTCACTGGTATTGATATCCCGATTTTTGACCTGGAGGTGCAATCGCTGCCACAGCAGAGTGTCTTGCTCCTCACTGAGCACCGGGTGGCGCCCTTTGCGTTTGGGTAACCCGAGTACACCTCGACGAAGAGCGACCTCCTGGTGGGTTAAGCCGTAAAACTTGCTGACCATATCAGTGCTCGCACCCAAGCGAAGCATGCGATCAATCATCGCTATTTCGTGTTCCACACCGTCTATCTGGGTGAGTATTCGCTGGAGCACGGTGCGGTTGATCTGGACGGTGCACCAGGGAACGCGGGCATTGAGGAGCACACTGAGCAGGGCGGGTTCTTTGAGCGCTGCGAGATCTTCATCCGCAAAGCCCATGGTTTTGCATCGCCGCAGTTGGCCATTGCGCAAGTCATGCAGCGCCTGAGCGATGACGGCTTGATTGATAGGGTGTGGGATCGTCATATCGCCTCCAGGGAAGGGGCTAAGGCAGTGTCGTTCCCCGTCTCAAAATCTATGAGCCGTCGAGCCAATCGGATCAAACGGAATAACTTCATGAGACTGGAATCACTCAGGCGGTCTATCTGCGGAGAGGGTAGCAACGAGCCCAGAAGGAGGGGACGGATGTCGACCGCCGATGGAGTGCCAGTTGTTAATGTTTCCAACAAACCGATCAGGCCAGAAGGTTGATCAGGTGCTACATCGGTACTGCAGAGAAATCCGATGCCGTCGTTGACCTCCGTGATGAGGTCCGCCTGCGCCACGTCCTGGCAAATCTCGCGGGCGAACTGACTGATATGGGTCCTTAGCTGCACTGGTTTATCCAATGCCGGCTCAATGCTCCAGATATCCGAGATCGTGAAGAGGTTTTCCTGAGCCGGAGGCGAGTCAGCGATTGTCTCTGTCGGAGCTTCCCCGTCCTGTTTGGCAGCTGTCACCTGGGCGAATACGTCGACTGGAGGATCAACCTGGTGCGGTTCCATCAATGGGTTCTCGTTAACGCTTGGCGGACTGGCCGCATGCTCGGCTTCTTGCATACTGACTGCAGAAAAATCCAGTAAGGTCGGGAACGGAGCTGAAGCCGCATAAGGGGTAGCCAACAACACTCG
>Ga0247819_10001833_pt1 | contig 11280 bp, 9 predicted proteins | sample 13C_Xylose_Day6_FD_193428 | JGI IMG/M metagenome (GOLD analysis project Ga0247819, IMG submission 193428) | Soil microbial communities from agricultural site in Penn Yan, New York, United States - 13C_Xylose_Day6 | ecosystem: Environmental > Terrestrial > Soil > Agricultural land | place: USA... | reverse complement strand
TGTCGGTGGTGGTGCTGGAGAAGGGTTCCGAGCCCGGCGCGCACATCCTGTCGGGCGCCATCATGGACCCGAAGGCGCTCACCGAGCTGATCCCCGACTGGAAGGAAAAGGGCGCGCCGCTGAACGTGCCGGTCACCGAGGACATCTTCCTCTTCCTGTCCGAGCGCAGCGCGATGCGCACGCCGAACTTCCTCCTGCCGCAGAACTTCGCCAACCACGGCAACTACATCGTCAGCCTCGCCAACGTCACGCGCTGGATGGCGCAGCAGGCCGAGGGCCTGGGCGTGGAGATCTTCCCCGGCTTCCCGGCGGCCGAGGTCCTCTACAACGAAGACGGCTCCGTCAAGGGCGTGGCGACGGCGGACATGGGCGTCGGCAAGGACGGCCAGCCCACCGAGAACTTCCAGCTCGGCATGGAGCTGCACGCCAAGTACACGGTCTTCGCGGAAGGCTCGCGCGGCCACCTCGGGCGCCAGCTGATCAGCCGCTTCAAGCTGGACGAAGGCTGCGATCCGCAGAGCTACAGCATCGGCATCAAGGAAGTGTGGGAGATCGACCCGGCCCGCCATACGCCGGGCCTCGCGCTGCACAGCGCCGGCTGGCCGCTGGACGAGATGACGTACGGGGGATCGTTCCTGTACCACATGGAAGGCAACCAGGTCGCGGTGGGCTTCGTGGTCGGGCTCGACTACAGCAACCCCTACCTGTCGCCGTACGAGGAGTTCCAGCGCTTCAAGACGCACCCGAACATCCGCTGGTATTTCGAAGGCGGCAAGCGCCTGGCCTACGGCGCGCGCGCGCTCACCGTGGGCGGCCTGCTGTCGCTGCCCAAGACGGTGTTCCCGGGCGGTGCGCTGGTGGGCTGCGACGCGGGCTACCTGAACGCCTCGCGCATCAAGGGCAGCCACGCCGCGATCAAGACCGGCATGCTGGCCGCCGAGGCCGCCTACGACGCGCTGGGCGAAGGCCGCTCGCACGACGAGCTCACCCGCTATCCGGAAGCCTTCGAGCGCTCGTGGCTGCGCGCCGAGCTGCACAAGGCTCGCAACTTCAAGCAGTGGTTCAAGAAGGGCCGCACCGTGGCCACGCTGATGACCGGCGTGGAGCAGTACCTGCTGGGCGGCAACGTGCCGTGGACCCTCCACCGCAAGAAACCCGACCACCTGTCGCTCAAGCCCGCGGCCGACTGCAAGCCGATCGCCTATCCCAAGCCGGACGGCAAGCTCACGTTCGACCGCCTCTCCTCGGTGTTCATCTCCAACACCAACCACGAGGAGAACCAGCCGGCGCACCTGACGCTCAAGGACGCCTCGGTGCCGGTGAACGTCAACCTGCACAAGTACGCGGGCCCCGAGCAGCGCTACTGCCCCGCGGGCGTGTACGAGTTCGTGAAGGAAGAAGGCGGCGCCGGCGAGCGGCTGCAGATCAACGCGCAGAACTGCGTGCACTGCAAGACCTGCGACATCAAGGACCCGACCCAGAACATCGTGTGGGTGGTGCCCGAAGGCGGCGGCGGTCCGAACTACACGAACATGTAAGCCGCGCGAAAGCCCCGGCGCTCTGCTCTCCGTAGAAGCCCGGTGGCGGTCGAGCTCATGGCCGGGCATGCTGCGCCCTTCCCCCGGATGACTTCCCAAAGAAGGATATGCAGATGAAGTTGAACAGCTCCCTGGCCCTGGCCGCGCTCGGCCTGTCCGTCGGCTTCGGCGCCGCCGCGCAGACCACCACCCTCAAGATCGGCTACGCGACCACCCAGGCATCGCACTACGGCGTGGGCTCCACCGTCTTCTGCGAGGACGTCGAGAAGGGCACCCAGGGTCGCTACAAGTGCCAGCACTTCCCGAGCTCGGCCCTCGGCGGCGAGCGCGAGATGATCGAGGCCGTGCAGATCGGCACGCTGGACCTCGTCAACACCTCCACCGGGCCCGTGGGCAACTTCGTGCCCGAGGTCAAGATCGTCGACATCCCCTTCCTGTTCCGCGACTACGACCACGCGCGCAAGGTGATGGACGGCCCGATCGGCCAGGACATCCTCACCAAGTTCCCGTCCAAGGGCATCGTGGCGCTGGCGTGGACCGAGAACGGTTTCCGCCACATGACGAACAACAAGCGCGACATCGTCAAGCCGGCCGACGCCTCGGGCCTGAAGATGCGCACCATGGAAAACAAGGTGCACATGGACGGCTACCGCACCTTCGGCATCCAGCCCACGCCCATGGCCTTCCCCGAGCTGTACGGCGCGCTGCAGCAGGGCACGGTGGACGGCCAGGAGAACCCGATCCCGGTGATCCTGTCCTCCAAGTTCGCCCAGGTGCAGAAGCACCTCTCGCTCACCGGCCACGTGTACTCGCCCGCGCTGCTGCTGATGTCGCCCAAGACCTGGGCCAAGGTGTCGGAAGCGGACAAGAAGGTCTTCCTCGAAGCCGCGAAGAAGGGCGGCATCGCCCAGCGCAAGAAGGTCAACGACGACGAGAACAGCGGCATCGCCCAGCTGGAGAAGGACGGCATGAAGGTCGTCAAGAACGTCGACGGCAACGCCTTCCGCGAAGCGCTCAAGCCCGCGTACGCCAACTACGCCAAGGAATTCGGCGCCGACAACATCAAGAAGATCCAGGACGTGCGCTGACCGGCGCGTCGTCCCCCGCGACCGCCCTGCCCGGGCGGTCTTTTTTTTTGAACGAACCCCGCACGGATGACAACGTGAAGCAATTCGAACGCTGGTTCCTGGCGGCCAACCGCTGGGCGCTGATCCTGCTGCTGGCGGCCATGGCCGTCATCATCTTCACCAACGTGGTGCTGCGCTACACCACCAACCAGTCCCTCGAGTGGGCCGAGGAAGTGTCGCGCCACATGATGATCTGGCTCACCTTCCTGGGCGCCGGACCGGTGCTGCGCCACGGCGGCCACATCGCCGTGGAGAACCTGCAGGACGCGTTGCCGCGACAGGTGGCCGTTGCCCTGCGCCTGCTGGTGGCCGGCCTGCTGTTCGCGCTGTTCGGCTTCCTCATCTGGGAAGGCTGGCAGTACGTGCAGCGCACCCGCTTCCAGCTCACCGCCGCGACGCAGATCCCGTTCGCGTGGGTGTACAGCGCGCTGCTGGTGGGCGGCGTGCTGATGACGGTGCACTGGCTGCTGGTGGTCAAGGACTACGTGCGCGACCGCAGCTTCGTGCAGGACGACGGCTTCGACGCCGTGGCGAGTGCCTCGCTATGAGCCCGAGCCTGCTCCTGGTGCTGGCCGCCTGCGGCTACCTGGCCATCGGCGTGCCGGTCGCGTTCGCGCTCGCCCTGGCCACCATCACCTCGCTGGTGGCGCTGGACGCCTACCCGCTGGTGGTGGTGCTGAAGGAAACCTTCACCGGCATCGACAGCTTCCCGCTGATGGCGGTGCCGTTCTTCATCCTGGCGGCCGAGCTGATGAGCGGCGGCTCGCTCACCGAGGTGCTGCTGAAGTTCGCGGGCCAGTTCGTGGGACACCGCCGCGGCGGGCTGGGCTACACCAACGTGGTGTCGCTCACCTTCTTCTCGGGCATCTCCGGGTCCGCGCTGGCCGACGCCGCCGGTCCGGGGTCGATGCTGATCAAGATGATGGAAAAGGCCGGCTACGACCGCTCGTACGCGGCCGCGCTCACGGCATCCACGGCCATCGTGGGACCGATCATCCCGCCGTCGATCATCATGATCATCTACGCGCTGGCGGAGGAACAGGTGTCGGTCGGCGCGCTGTTCGCGGCCGGCGTGGTGCCCGGCGTGCTGGTGGCGCTGGCGATGTGCGCGGTCAACTGGCACGTCTCGCGCAAGCGCAACTACGTGGGCGACGGCGAACGACCGGGCTGGCGCGAGAAGCTCACCACCACCTGGAAGGCCCTGCCCGCGCTGCTGCTGCCGGTGGTGATCCTGGGCGGCATGCGTGCCGGCTGGTTCACGCCGACCGAAGCTTCGGTCGTGGCCGTGTTCTACGCCCTGGTGTGCGGCAAGTTCCTCTACCGCACGCTGGAGTGGAAGGCACTGCCCGACATCCTGGCGCGCTCGGCGCTGCTGTCGGCTTCGGTGCTGATCATCATCGGCCTGTCGGCGGCGTTCGCCTGGGTGCTCACCATCGAGGGCGTGCCGCAGGCGATGGCCGACTGGATCATCGCGCAGCAGATGTCGCCGTGGATGTTCCTCATCCTGGTCAACCTGCTGCTGCTGGCGTTCGGCATCTTCATCGAGCCGCTGCCGGGCGTGATGGTGCTGGCGCCGATCCTCGCGCCGGTGGCCGTGAAGCTGGGCATCGACCCGGTGCACTTCGCGATGGTGGTGATCTTCAACCTCACGCTGGGGATGATCACGCCGCCGGTGGGCAGCCTGCTGTTCGTGACGTCCAACGTCGCGCGCGTGCCGCTCACGCCGCTGGTGCGCGAGCTCAAGCCGTTCTTCCTCGCCCACGGCGCGGTGCTGGTGCTGCTCACGTTCGTGCCGGTGCTGAGCACCTGGCTGCCGCGCATGCTCGGCTTCCACCACTGAGCACGCCACGCTCATCCGGCGGCGGCCACACTACAATGCGGCCGTCGTCAGGAGAGTGCTTCCATCACGCGAAGCCGCCGAAGGCGCAGGCAACCGCCGAACGCTCAGGCACCCAGGACTGATGGCCGCCCCGGAAACGGGGCGTTGCCTTGCTGGAGAGAGGCGCCGGGCCGCAAGGCCCGCGTCCACCGAAGGAGCAAACCCCGTGTAAGGGGTGAATCTCTCAGGTAAAGCGGACAGCAGGGGCTCCCATGGTTTCCGTACCATGGATTCGAACGCCCCTGCCCATCGGAGAGCCGCCTTGTCCGCCACCGCCACGTCCGTCCTTCGCAGCACGCCGCTGCATGCCCTGCACCTGGAACTGGGCGCCCGCATGGTGCCGTTCGCCGGCTATTCGATGCCGGTGCAGTACCCGGCCGGCCTGATGGCCGAACACCTGCACACCCGCCAGGCGGCCGGGCTGTTCGACGTCTCGCACATGGGCCAGCTGCGGCTGGAAGGCCCCGACGCGGCGAAGGCGTTCGAAAGCCTCATGCCGGTCGACGTCCTCGGCCTCGCGCCGGGCAAGCAGCGCTACGGCCTGCTGCTCACCGACGAAGGCACCGTCATCGACGACCTGATGTTCGTCAACCGCGGCCAGGACCTGTTCGTGATCGTGAACGGCGCGTGCAAGGAAGGCGACATCGCCCACCTGCAGCAGCGCATCGGCTCGCGCTGCCAGGTGATCCCCATGCCCGAGCGCGGGCTGCTCGCGCTGCAAGGCCCGAAAGCGGCCGACGCGCTGCAGCGCGTCGTGCCCGGCGTCGACAAGCTGGTGTTCATGACCGGCGGCGCGTACGACTGGCAGGGCGCCGACCTGTTCATCACCCGCAGCGGCTACACCGGCGAGGACGGCTTCGAGATCTCGGTCCCCGCCGACCGCGCCGAAGCCTTCGCCCGCACGCTGCTTGCCCAGCCCGAAGTGCTGCCCATCGGCCTGGGCGCGCGCAACTCGCTGCGGCTGGAAGCGGGCCTGTGCCTGTATGGCAACGACATCGACACCACCACCACGCCGGTGGAAGCCGGCCTGAACTGGGCGATGCAGAAGGTGCGCCGCACCGGCGGCGATCGCGCGGGCGGCTTCCCGGGTGCCGACAAGGTGCTGGCCCAGCTGGACGGCCGCGAGCCCGTCGCCCGCAAGCGCGTGGGCCTCATCGCGCTGGAGCGAGTGCCGGTCCGCGAGCACACCGAGCTGCAGGACGCCTCCGGCCGCAAGGTCGGCGAGGTCACCAGCGGCCTGCTCGGCCCCACCATCGACAAGCCCGTCGCGATGGCCTACGTGGCCCCCGAACACGCCGCCCCCGGCACCCGCCTGAACGCCATCGTGCGCGGCAAGCCCGTGCCGATGGAGGTGAGCCCCATGCCGTTCGTGCCGCAGCGCTACCACCGCGGCTGAAACCATCGATCAACGAAGAAGGAGAAGCGAACATGACCGTGAAGTACACGCAGGAACATGAATGGATCCGCCTGGAGGGCGACGCCGCCGTCGTGGGCATCACGGTGCACGCGCAGGACGCGCTGGGCGACGTGGTGTTCGTCGAGCTGCCCGAGGTCGGCCGCCGCTACGCCAGGGGCGAGGTGGCGGGCGTCGTCGAATCGGTGAAGGCCGCCGCCGACGTGTACATGCCCGTGACCGGCGAAGTGACCGAGGTGAACGAGTCGCTGCGCGCCGACCCCGCGCTGGCCAACAGCGACCCGCTGGGCCAGGGCTGGTTCTTCAAGGTCAAGCTGGCCGACGTGTCGGAGACCGAAGGCCTGATGGACGAGACCGCGTACGACGAGTTCTCGAAGAACGCCTGACCCGCCCCGCCGCCCCCTGCCGCTGAAAGTTCCAAGATGCTGATGCAATCCGCCCGCCCGCTCGGCGAGCTCGAGAACCCCGCCGAATTCATCCCGCGCCACATCGGCATCGACGAACAGGACGAGAAGCTGATGCTCTCGGTCATCGGCGAGGCTTCTCGCCGTTCGCTGATCCAGAGCATCGTGCCGCGCTCGATCGCGCGCGCCACCGACATGAAGCTGCCCCACCCGCTGGGCGAGGGCCAGGCGCTGCTGGAGCTGCGCGCCATCGCCGAGCGCAACAAGGTGCTCAAGAGCTTCATCGGCCAGGGCTACTACGGCACGTTCACGCCCGGCGTGATCCTGCGCAACATCCTCGAGAACCCCGCCTGGTACACCGCCTACACGCCCTACCAGGCCGAGATCTCGCAAGGCCGGATGGAAGCGCTGGTGAACTTCCAGACCATGGTGTGCGACCTCACCGCGATGCCCATCGCCAATGCGTCGATGCTGGACGAGGCCACCGCGGCCGCCGAGGCGATGACGCTGGCCAAGCGCAGCGTCAGAGCCAAGTCGAACACGTTCGTGATCGCGGGCGACTGCCATCCGCAGACCATCGAGGTGATCCGCACCCGCGCCAAGCCGCTGGGCATCGACGTGGTGCTGGCCAATTCCGCCGAGGAATGGGACAAGGCCCTGGACGGCGAGTTCTTCGCCGCCCTGATCCAGTACCCCGCCAGCAGCGGCTGGGTGCACGACTGGGCGCCGGACGTGCAGCGCATCCACGCCAGGCAGGCCGCGGCCATCGTCGCCGCCGACCTGCTGGCGCTGGCGCTGCTGGTGCCCCCCGGGGAATGGGGCGCCGACATCGTGGTGGGCACCACCCAGCGTTTCGGCATGCCGATGGGCGCGGGCGGACCGCACGCGGCCTACCTGGCCTGCCGCGACGAGTTCAAGCGCTCCATGCCCGGCCGCCTGGTGGGCGTCAGCGTGGACAGCCACGGCAACCCCGCGTACCGCCTCGCGCTGCAGACGCGCGAGCAGCACATCCGCCGCGAGAAGGCCACTTCCAACATCTGCACGGCGCAGGTGCTGCCGGCGGTGATCGCCAGCATGTACGCGGTCTACCACGGGCCGCAGGGCTTGAAGCGCATCGCGCAACGCGTGGCCAGCTACACGGCCATCCTGGCCGCCGGCCTCGAGAAGCTGGGCTGGTCGCGCGCGAAGATGCACCACCAGACCGCGTTCGACACGCTGTGCTTCCACACGAAGGAGAAGACGCAGGAGCTGCAGGCCCGCGCGGTGGCGCTGGGCGCCAACCTTCGCCAGGCGTGGACCGAGTACACCTGCATCTCGCTGGACGAGACCACCACGCGCGGCGAAATCGAGCTGCTGTGGAAAGTGTTCGCCAAGGACGGCGAGGCGCTGCCTTCGGTGGCCGACTACGAGAAGGGCATCGAGCCGCTGATCCCGCAGGAGCTGCGCCGCACCAGCGAGTTCCTCGCGCATCCGGTGTTCAACACGCACCACAGCGAGACCGGCATGCTGCGCTACATCCGCAGCCTTTCCGACAAGGACCTGGCGCTGGACCGCACCATGATCCCGCTGGGCAGCTGCACCATGAAGCTGAACGCCACCAGCGAGATGATCCCCATCACCTGGCCGGAGTTCGCGCACGTGCACCCGTTCGCGCCGGCCGACCAGCTGCGCGGCTACGCCGAGCTCGACCGGCAGCTGCGCGAGTGGCTGTGCCAGGCCACCGGCTACGCGGGCATCAGCCTGCAGCCCAACGCCGGTTCGCAGGGCGAGTACGCCGGCCTGCTGGCGATCAAGGGCTGGCACGAGAGCCGCGGCCAGGGCCATCGCAACGTGTGCCTGATCCCCTCTTCCGCGCACGGCACCAACCCGGCCAGCGCGCAGATGGTGGGCATGCAGGTGGTGGTGACCGCGTGCGACGCCAACGGCAACGTCGACCTCGCCGACCTGAAGCGCAAGTGCGAGCAGCACAAGGACAACCTCGCCTGCATCATGATCACGTACCCGAGCACGCACGGCGTGTTCGAGACCGAGGTCAAGGCGCTGTGCGAAATGGTCCACTCGTTCGGCGGCCGCGTGTACGTGGACGGCGCCAACATGAACGCCCTCGTCGGCGTGGCGGCGCCGGGCGAGTTCGGCGGCGACGTCAGCCACCTGAACCTGCACAAGACCTTCTGCATCCCGCACGGCGGCGGCGGTCCCGGCGTGGGCCCGGTGTGCGTGGTCGAGGACCTGGTGCCCTTCCTGCCGGGCCACCAGGCCGGCGGACTGAAGGAGCGTGCCGTGGGCGCCGTCTCGGCCGCCCCGCTGGGCAACGCGGCCGTGCTGCCGATCAGCTGGATGTACTGCCGGATGATGGGCGCCGAGGGCCTGCGGCAGGCCACCGAGGTCGCCATCCTGTCGGCCAACTACGTCAGCGTGCGGCTGAAGGACCACTACCCGACGCTGTACGCCAGCCCCAACGGCCACGTGGCGCACGAGTGCATCCTGGACCTGCGTCCGCTCAAGGACACCAGCGGCGTCACCGCCGAGGACGTGGCCAAGCGCCTGATCGACTACGGCTTCCACGCGCCGACGCTGAGCTTCCCGGTCGCGGGCACGCTGATGGTCGAGCCGACGGAGAGCGAGACGCTGGATGAGCTCGACCGCTTCATCGACGCCATGATCGCCATCCGCGAGGAGATCCGCTGCATCGAGCGCGGCGAATGGCCGCAGGACGACAACCCGCTGAAGCACGCGCCGCACACGGCCGCGTCGCTGCTCAAGGGGGAGTGGTCGCACGCCTACCCGCGCGAGGCCGGCGCGGCGGTCCTTGATGAGCGCCGCCACGCCAAGTACTGGCCGCCGGTCGGTCGGGTGGACAACGTGTACGGGGACCGGAACCTGTTCTGCTCCTGCGTGCCGATGTCCGCTTACGAGTAAGCACGGTTCGTCGTCCCCGCGGAGGCGGGGACCCAGTGCTTCCGGTTCCTGCGTCGCGCCCCCTGGATCCCCGCCTTCGCGGGGATGACGGGGCACCCCTCTTGAAATCCCCGCTGCCCGCTCCTAATTCGTCCTCGCGCGGCCCCGCGCCGCGCGATCACCTGACGAGACACCAAGGAGAGCAGCGATGTTGCACGCATCATTCCGACCTGCCACGGACGTCTTCGGGGAGCTCAACCGATTGCAGAGCGTCCTCGACCAGGTCTTCCGTCCGATGGAGCGGTCCAGCATCCGGGCCCTGGCCGGTTCGGCCTTCCCGGTCATCAACGTGGGCGCCACGCCCGATGCCATCGAGATCATGGCGCTCGCGCCGGGGCTCGACCCCGCACGCCTGCAGGTCACGGCCGACCGCGGCCTTCTGATCCTCGCGGGCGAGCGCGCCGCCGCCCTGCCCGAGCGGCAAGGCCTCAGCGTCTACGCGCAGGAGCGCTTCGCCGGCAGCTTCCGCCGCGTGGTCAGCCTGCCGGAGGACGCCGATCCCGCCCGCATCGACGCCAGCTACCGCGACGGCATCCTGCGCGTCACCGTGGCGCGGCGCGAGTCGGCCAAGCCGCGCCGCATCCAGGTCCAGTGAACGGGAGGAACACCATGAGCAGCGAACTGCAGACCAGCGGCAGCAACGCCCCCGCGCCCCATGTGGTGCCGCCGGTGGACGTTTTCGAGGACGAGTCCGGCATCACCCTGCTGGCCGATCTGCCCGGCGTCAGCCGCGAGCGGCTGGGCGTGCGGGTCGAAGGCGACAGCCTGCTGATCGAGGGCACGGTCGACGTCGCCGGTCCCAGGGAGATGGACATCGTGTACGGCGAGGCGCAGGTGCCCGCGTACCGGCGCGAGTTCACCCTCAGCCGGGAGCTGGACGCCTCGCGCATCGAAGCCCAGCTCAAGGACGGCGTGCTCCGCCTGACCATCCCCAAGGCCGAAGAAGCCCGTCCGCGCCGCATCCAGGTACGCGTGGGCTGACGCCCGCGTGCGGCGGGTCCTGCAGCCGCATCCCCGGGGCCATGCGGGATAATCCCGCGACCCCGAGGGAGCGACATGCAGGAGCCCGCCATCCTCGTGGTGGACGACAACCCGGACCACCTCGAGCTCACCGTCATGGCCCTGGCCGAAGGCTGCGGGCAGAAGCACATCGGCACCGCCTCCGACGGTACCGAAGCGCTGGACTACCTGTTCGGGCGCGGCGCCCACGCCGGCCGCGACACCAGCCGCCAGCCGCGGCTGGTGGTGCTCGACCTGAAGCTGGTCCGCCTGCATGGCCTGGAAGTCCTGCGCACCCTGCGCGCCGACCCGCGCACCGCCGCCCTTCCCATCCTGGTGCACTCCTCTTCCACCGAGAGAGGCGACATCGCCGCATGCTATGCCGCGGGCGCGAACGCCTACGTGGGCAAGGCCACCGACTACGAGGAACTGCGCCGCCGCATGCGGCACGCCTGCGAGTTCTGGGTGACGGTCAACGAGCCTTGCCAGCCGCCGCCGCTCTGAGCCTCAAGGAAAGTCGACGCTGATCCCGGCCATGAGGTGGAAGGTGCGCAGCGGCGTTTCCGCCCGGCCGCCGGCGATGTCGACACGCGCCTTGCCGGTGTTGTACTTGGCCTCCGCGAACACCCCGGTCCGCTCCGTCATCCGGTAGCGGAGGCCGGCGAAGGTCTGCGCACCGAAGCCTGACGACCGGTAGCCGGTCTCGTGAGGCAAGCCGCCGACCGTGCTCTCCGCATGCGCCAGGTAGTACGCAGCGCCGAGGCCGACATAAGGCTGCAGATGGCCGGCCCATTGCACGTCCGGCCAGCGATACACGCCATTGAGGCTCAACATGTTGACGCCGTGGGAGATCTCGAATCGCTGCACGAACCGGTCCAGCGGAACCACGGCCGAGACCGGCGCACCTTGCGAGGTCCCGGTTACGGAGACCTGGCGATCCGTTCTCGCGTAGATCTTGTAG
>Ga0247819_10001830_pt1 | contig 11285 bp, 17 predicted proteins | sample 13C_Xylose_Day6_FD_193428 | JGI IMG/M metagenome (GOLD analysis project Ga0247819, IMG submission 193428) | Soil microbial communities from agricultural site in Penn Yan, New York, United States - 13C_Xylose_Day6 | ecosystem: Environmental > Terrestrial > Soil > Agricultural land | place: USA... | reverse complement strand
TGCTTGCGCTTCACCTGCCGGCAAATGCTGCGGATGCGCGCCACAGTCAGGCCAGATTTATCGCTGATGTAGAGCGGCGCATCCATGATCCTGTTGACTGCGGAGGTCAGGCGCGGCCAGTCATCATCCTGGAGTTGTCCATCGTCGAGTCTGCGAAGATCGATGCTTCCAATGGATGCCAGCGCACGGTTACCCAGTTCTTCCTCGGGCATTTCCAGCGAGAACACCATGCCGACACCGGCGCCGCTGCACGCAACGTGCTGCGCGATCTGCAGACCGAGCGTGGTTTTGCCGCTGCCAGGCAGGCCGGCCACGATCGTTACCGTCTTCTTGCGTAGGCCGCGGATCAGTTTGTCCAACTCGGTCAGCCCGGTGGAAAGCCCGGTTGGCGCTATGCCGTTGAACTTGGCGTCGATGATGTCGACGTTTCGGGTGATAACCTCGTTGATGTGCTTGTAGTCCGGCTCCCCAGTGTCTAGGTCCCGCAAGTCAGCCATGGCCTGCTGGGCGCTGGCGATGATCTCCGCCACCGGCCGGTTCTCGCTGGCAGAATCACGCACAGCATCAGCAGCCTCCACCAGGCGCCGCAACACGGCGCGATCACCCACGGTGCGGGCGTACGCTTTCCAGTTGGCGGTGCTGGGCGTGTTCTTCGCCAGTTCCCCGGCGTAGGCCATAGTCATGTTGCCGCTTGGCAGGTAAGGCTTGAAGCCGTGCAGAGTCACCGGATCGATCGGGGCGCCGGAGCCGTGCAGGTCGATCATCATTTGAAACAGCGCGGCGTTCTCCGGATCGTGGAAGTCCGCCGTCGATACGCTGGTGGTGATCGAATCGAACAGCTCGCCATCCAACATTAGAGCGCCGAGCAACGCGTGCTCCGCTTCGTCGCTATACAGCTCGCGAAACGCATTCATGCGCGAGCCCTCATCGAGGACCAGGTGAAGCCGACTGCCTGACCGCCGTTCTGGCGTAGGCGGTCCAGCGCCCGTTCACCAATGAACTGGCCGAGAGTATGGGCGGCGAGGTTCGAGACGACGACAGTAGGCCGCACCAGTTGGTACCGGCGATCAATCACTTCGTGCAGCAGCCCCAGCTCGTAATCGCTGCCCTTCTGCGCGCCAACCTCATCGATGACGAGCAAGTCGATGCTGGACAGTTCGGTGATCACGTCGCGTTCGGTGTACTCAGCGCCTCGGACCATCGACCCTTTGGTGATGCGGATGATCTCGGCAGCGGAAACGATCACCGCCACAGCACCCAAGCGGCGAATCACGTGCTGGACCATACCGCTGGCCAAGTGCGTTTTACCGGTACCGACATTGCCGGACAGGATCATCGAGCGGCCGGCGCGGTAGTGATCCTCGAACTGCTCGGCGTAGGCCTGGCAAGTCGTGAGGGCCCGGACCTTCGCCGTCTCGGCCCCGGTGATGAAATTGGTCAGAGTGCAATCGGCGAACCGCGGGGTGATGCCAGAGCCTATCAGCAGTTTGTTCAGGTTCTCGGCTTTGCGGCGGGCCAGGGCCTGCGTATGAGCCTCGCTCTTCGTGTCAGCGGTGTTCATCGCCTCCCACTGGCATCGGCGGCAGATCCGGGTCTGGAACGATCCGTCGAACTGCTCAACCTCGGCGCCAGCGACCGAGCCATGCACCGGACATTGAGTGTCGAAGAAGCGCACTTCTGGCGACCGGCTGAAATTAGAAATTGGTTTGGCCATGCGGCACCTCCGGATAAGCGTTTTCTTCGTGCTGGGGAAGCCCAGTGAAAGCCGAGGAGCGGCCGGTGGCTGGTTTCAACTCGTCGTGCCAGCGTTCGCCGTTGAGCCAGGTGGCGGCGTTCGGCACATACCGACCGCCGTCTTTGGTCCAATCCTCGGAGACGCAGTGGCCTGCCAACGCCGTGATCAGCGTTTGGCGCAGCTCGGCGCTCGGCGAAAGCTTCGCCCATGCCTTGGCGGCGTCCTTTCGTGACTTCTTCTTTGGGTACAATTTCCAGAACTGATCGAAGCCATCAACCTGATCAGGAATGCACGTAGGTTTAGGTTCCTTGACTGGTTCAGAAGAGTGACTGATTCTGGGGGCAGCTCCTGCCCCACCCCCTAGGTCACCTACTGCCCTAGGTGGGTTATCTCCTGCCCCACCTCCTAGGGCAGGATCTGCCCCACCATCAAGCGACAAATGAAAAACATTCGACTGGTTCAACTCGCCCTTTCGGCGGTACTCGCGACGGAGAAAGCCGGCCTTTTCCAACTCTCGAACGTGCAGCTTCACGGTGGAACGGCCGATTTCGCACTGGTCAGCAATGTGCTGGTAGGACGGCCAGCACTCGCCCTGATCACTGGCGTTGTCCGCCAGCTTGACCAGCACCAGCTTGCGCAGCGGGTTACCGACCCTCGTCTTCATGGCCTTGACCATCAAATCCATACTCATGGTCAGATCTCCAATTCGGCGCAGACGCGACGGACGAAGGCGTCATAGGACTCGGCCATCACCAGCCCCTGGTCCTCCAGCGCCTGACGCAGCGCTTTCGCGCTCGAGTACATGACCCAGCGATCACGCTCGGGCAGTCCTTTAAACGCGGCGTAGCTTGGCCACGGGCCGGCGATCACCGACACCGGACCTTTCTCGGCGGTTGTGGTTTGAAGGCGACGGTTCATTGCAGCGTCTCCCCGTCCGGCTTGGCCAGCCCGTAGCTCACCATGTGCATGTGGTTGACCTTGCCCTTGGCGTAGCTCGGATCCATGCCGATCAAGCGGCGAGTCAACACGTACAGCGCGATCGAAGCCTCGGCCAGCGAGCAAGCGACCTCATGGCGGTTGTATTCGAGAATCTCCTCGTCGAACAGGCACTCGACATAGTCGTCATGCAGGCGCCAGGCGAAAAAAGCCAGCTGGTCATTTTCGAATTTTTCAAAGTAGGCCTCGTCGCGCTTCTCGATCACGGGTGGCGACTCTGGAGTAGTCGAGTTCGTCATTGGGCACGCTCCAGACGCTCAACCAGGTTGCGCAACTTCCGCTTGAGTTTCGTGGTGAAAGCCCGCTGATCAAACCAGCGACTGTAAGCGCCCTGGGTGAATTCAATGACACCCCGATACGCAGGGTCTTCAAAGTCGAAACGGGTGCGATCGCCATTTCCTGGCCGGCCGTGCGCCTGAAAATAAGTCGCGTACATCAAGCTAAGCTCGCGCTTCAGCGAGTTGCGAAAGATCTCGGCCTGCTGGAAATCAATGGCCGCCTCGGCGATCAGAGTCATGAGCTGTTCGTGGGTTTGTTTTGTGGTCATGGTCGACCCTCCAGCAAATCTTGGTCACGTTTCGCCCATAGCTCCTGGATTTTGGCGAACCCTTTTCCAGTCACTCGGCAGGTGAATTTGGTTTTGCGCTCGCCCGTCTCTTTGTCCCTGTAGTAATGAACGGACGCCACGAGATAGCCGGCTTCGATCTTGGCTTGGTACGGCTGGTTGTAACGGTCAACCCACCGTTTCTGCTTGAGAAACTCAAACAGGCGGTTCTGGCCAGTGCCGATGGATTGCGCCACCTCACGCACGTAGTGAACGCCATGAGAAACGACGAGCTGGTCGTGGAACTGAACCTTGGGCGCATCGGCGACTACCTTTTGCTCGAGCAGCAGGTTCTCGCTGGACAGTTCCTTGTTGTCAGCGTTGAGAGCCACGACCTTGCCCACGTTCTCCAGCAGCAAGCTTTGCAGCACGACAGGATCGCTGAGAGCGGCCATGACGCTGGCCTGGGGGTTGGCCAACTGCTGCTCCAGCTCGGTCATGTAGTCGAATACTGCGGCCTGCAGGTCGTAGCTGTATGACATGGCCATCAGGCACGACTCGCGTTTGGGGAAGCGATAGCAAGGCGCAGACCGAAATCCGCCGCGCGGCCCTGGCACTTCATATGTGGCGGAAAAATTTCCGGCACATGCGCCAAGAACCTTCGGCACCTTTTTGAGGAGGTCTGCATGATCCAGAACCGGCTCGCACCCGGCGCGGCGCCCGTTGATGAATTCGACCAGTTCCAGACTGGTCATCGTGATGACGGGATCGCCGCCTTGGAATTTGGCGATGGTCATTGCACGCCACCTGCATCAATCGCATCGTGCGATGCGCCGGCCAGGCGATGCGGCCAAAGAAAATTGCGAGTGTCGAACGTTATCGACTCCAGCCGCCATTCGATCTCGGTCGCCAGCGGGTTCTTCCAGCCACCATCGAGCGACGGCACGATCTGCGCCAGCAGGATTGACCGCAGCTCGCGGAAGGTGGCGCGCGCGGCGTTCAGCTTGGCCATTTGCTCGGGGGTGACTGTCACGTCGGCGAGCAGTTCGCCTTGGATCGCCGGAAAGGTATGGGTGATGTTCATTGTCCGCCCCCCACACTCGAGTCATGACTTGTCTGATCGAGCTTCTGTGATGCGGACTCGTGTAGCACCTTGAACTGATCAATCGCGGTTTCGACCCCGCTGAATCCGGTGTCGCTGAGGAATTCGGCCAGTTCGGCCAGGTATTTCGCGGCTCTCCCGCGCCCGTGGGTGTGGTCAAGCTGGATGGCACTTGCCAGGGCTGTGAGCCAGTTCAGCTGATCCGTCGCGGCCAGGAGTTGAAACTCGGCCTCGGCGGCCAGCTCGGGCATAGTTGGGATGGAAGTGCTCATTGCGCGGCCTCCTGCGGTTGCTCCGCAGCTTTCTGCACCGACCAAACGAGTGCACTGACTGTTTCGGCGAGGAAGCCCAGCGCTGCCATACCGTCGCAATAGGTCAGCTCGCCAATATTCAGGCTGTCATGCATGTGACGACAGATCTGCCCGAGGCCCGAAGACAGGACCTTGGCAGTTTCAAGTGCATCCTCCGCGGCGGAACCGGCCGCAACACTGAGCAAATGCATTCCGCGGTTATCGATTGGGGTTTCGCAAAAGCCGACGTGTCCGGTCAGCAATGCTTGCGCTACTGATGTCGCAGTGCTATTTTTTGGGTGCATGAAATCGTCCTCCAACAGACGAAGAAGTACTGAAGCACTTGTCCAACCAAGTGCTGGTTAAAGAAGCCCGCCTCCAACAGCGGGCTTTTTTGTGCCTGGCGTTTAGGTTTCCCCATCATCCACGACACAAAAAATATGCAACCCCTCCCCTGAGAGGGCTGATGTCTACCCTGGGCGGGCGGATTGAATTGATGTCTGCGGGCGCATATCACACTTCCTTGAAAGCGCGATAGGCGCTTTTTTGCGGGGGGTACAATTCAAATTAACGTCCGAGTCCAGCTTTCCAAGGCCGAACGAAACTTTTTTTCGCTTGGATCACAACAAGCGAACGGTTACTGCACCGATGGCGGAACACTCGTGGGGTGATGGCGCTTAAACAAGCGAAGCCAAGCATCCGGGCCTGCGGTTTCCCCGTGGAAAACGCCCCAATATGAAACAGGCAAACTCCAGCCAGATGGAAGTCGCAGAATGGGGGCTGCTGAGGGCTAGCCCCTCCGCTGGTACGAAGGCCACTCATTAAACGAGGGCCTCAGGAGGATTGAATTTCGAGATGTCACTGGATGGATTATCAGGTACGTCTGTACATGATGCCTCAGACCCTGCGGGATTATGATTCTGGTGCTGCTTCGAGAAACCTTGTCGCCGCTGACTAGGAAAAGGCCGTTCCTCTAAGGCTGAAAGCTGCCCATCAGAGCATTCAACTATGAAAATTGAACGGCCTTCTCGAATCGCTTTGCTTAACGACCCTTGGCTCATACCCAATTTTTTTGCGGTACTTGCATGTCGTTTTGCGGCGTATTGAGCAAGAGGAAATCGTTGCACTGGATGGCTCCACAATTCTTTTCACGAAGAATAGTGCCGCCGGGACTAGTCAAAGTCAATGCCTGCGGGATTTGAAAATCAGTACCGCCAGCCATAAGGTAAAGTATGAAAAAGAAAACTCTTACTGATGAGCAGCTCGCTGAATGCGCGAAGCTCAAAAAAATATTCATTGAGAAGCAATCCGAGCTGGGCCTAACGCAAGAAAAGGCCGCGGCGGCACTGGGAATGAACCAGGGATCATTTAGTCATTACCTTAATGGTCGAAATGCCCTCAATGTTGAATTTGCTTCAAAAGTCGCCCGACTTCTAAAAGTCAACGTGGTTGACTTCAGCGTTCGCTTGCAGCTCGAAATTTACAGTCTTGCTACCGCGAATGCAGATATTCCTGGCGTGTCGGCCATGCGCAAAAGCCTCGCGTTCGAGGAAATCCGAAAGGACTCGAAGCTGCAAAATGGCGAAATGTACAAAATGGCATCTTGTTTTCCCGTAGGTAGCTGGGAAATGGGTCCAGACGAGGTCGAAAAATATCGTTACTTGAATGAGGTTGGCCTCTATTCCACCGTAGATGCAGGACCCCGTAGCTACTGGCTTGAAGTCAAAGGTCCTTCAATGGCGGCGCTTAGAACTCCCAGCTTTCCAGAAGGCACGATGGTTCTGATCGACAAGGATGACATCGACCTTATCAGTGGTAAATTTTACGTCGCACGTCGGGAAGATGGAGAAACCGCGTTTAAGCAGTTGCTCATCGATTCAGGCAGGTCTTTCCTCGTCTCGCTGAATACAAGTTTTCCTCCAGTAGAGTTGACCTCGGAATGGAAAATTGTCGGGAAAGCCGTTGACGCACGAATAATTGACCTCTAATTAATCCCGCAGGCATTGACACGGGAAAATCCCGCCGGCACTATATCTCCACTATCAACGAGATGTGGAGGCTCATCATATGGAAATCGTCAGCTGCGGATCATGGCAGGGATTTTTAGGTAACGGCCTTGCAGAGCGAGAACTCGCATGTTTACTCGCAGTTGCCGCAGGCCATACTGATAAAGAAATTGCCAAGCGCGACGGCCTCTCCCCTCGCTCCATTAAAGGCCGCATTGAATCCGTTATGTTTAAGCTGGGTGTCTACAAGCGACCAGCTCTCATCGCTGAGGCAATGCGCCGCGGGCTAATAACCCCTCTGGTTATCGCTATATGCGCAGTTCTCGTCGGCCAGACCACGATGAGCGAAAACCATTTCAACCGAACTCGTCGAAATGACGGGCGTCGAGTTGAAGCTCGCCTTGCATTGCGGCGCATCGAAGTCGCGCTCACCGCTTAACTCCAACCTTTTTTTGCGAAAGCCAACAACGCGGCCGGGATTCGTTCGGCCTGAAAAAGGAGCAACAAATGTTGATTCTCACCCGAAAGCCAGGCGAAACGATCCGTATCAACGATGACATCAGCGTCACAGTTCTCGGCGTCAGCGGGCAACAGGTGCGCCTGGGTATTGCGGCGCCCGATACCGTCGACGTTCACCGCGAAGAGATTTACCAGCGCATTCAAGCTGGGATTTCAAAACCGACAGCGCCTGACACGCAGTCGATGCACATCGACGACCGCGTGAAGATGATCGGCGCTGAACCTGCCTTCATGACAGTTGTGTTCAAGCTGCCAAGCCTCAATGACGCGCAAGCGCTGATCGATAAACTGCCCTACCGCGAAAAGGCTCTCGGCACCGAAGCCCAGGTGTTCGGCTACTCGGCCGGTAACCTCATGGAGGAAAACCCATGCGTGCAATGATCTCGATCGCAATGCTGCTGATTGCCGGCCTGTCAGTCGCGAACGAGCAAGTCATCAGCGTGCAACACGACAGCGATCGCGGCGTCACCTGCTGGATCTTGAACGACAAGGGCATCAGTTGCTTGCCTGATAGTTCGCTCCCACAGATTGCCTCCCCCTCAAGCGAGGCGACGCGGGCTGCTGTGGCTAATGATCATGGTCAAAACGAGCAGTTCAGCACCAGCCCGCTTCCGCAGGTCGAGAGGTTCCAGTTATGACGACCACACACCTGCACCTGCAGAATGATTTGGAGAAGCTCGGCGAGCGCCTGATCCGATTCGGCCAGGCTCTCAAAAGCCCTGACACCACCGTGGGCCAACTGACCGCACTGGCTGGTTCCTGCGGTTTCAAGTTAAAGCTTCGCGCGGTGGCTGAGTCGGAGGGTCGCAGCGATGAATAAGCCTATGGACGCGACACAAAACGAGAATGACAAAAACGTGTCGCAACACGAAGTTAGGTGAAGCCATGCGTTATGTGACCGTCAGGAAATTTGCAAGCGAGTCTGGCTACACAGAAGACGCGATCCGCTCAAAGATCCGTGACGGCATCTGGCGGCTCGGTGAGATATGGATCAAAGCGCCGGATGGCCGGACGCTTCTCGACATAGAAGGATATGAGTCATGGGTAGAGGCGGGAGGGGAGTTCGGGCGGTCTCCGATACGAGTATCGAAATCACGTTCATGTATCGGGGCGTCAGGTGCCGCGAGCGGATCACACTCAAGCCCACCGCCACTAACCTGAAGAAAGCCGAGCAGCACAAGGCGGCTATCGAGCATGCGATATCGATCGGCACTTTCGACTATTCGGTGACGTTTCCAAGATCTGCCCGGGCGGCAAAGTTTGCGCCTGAGACATCGCGAGAAACCATGAACGGTTTTTTGACCAAGTGGCTTGAGGCGAAGAAGAAGCACGTGGCCAGCAGCACATTCGATGGATACCGAAAGCTGGTCACCCTTCGGCTGATCCCTGCCCTGGGCGACACGATGCTGGTAGATCTGAAGCGAAAAGCCGTGCGGGACTGGCTCGACACACTTGAGGTGAGCAACAAGACGCTCAGCAACATCCAAAGCTGTCTGCGCTCCGCGTTGAATGACGCGACCGAGGAAGAGTTGATCGAATTGAATCCTATGGCGGGCTGGACCTACTCCCGCAAGGCTGCCCCACCGAAAGAGGATGATGTTGACCCCTTCAGTCCAGAGGAGCAGCAGGCGGTGTTGGGTGCCCTCTCGGGCCAGGCTCGCAACATGATGCAATTCGCCTTGTGGACCGGTCTGCGTACGAGTGAGCTAGTTGCTCTGGACTGGGGCGATATCGACTGGCTACGCGAGGAGGTGATGGTCAGTCGAGCAATGACCCAGGCCAGCAAAGGTACGGCTGAGGCGACGAAGACCGCGGCCGGACGTCGCAGCGTGAAACTACTCAAGCCTGCAATGGAGGCGCTGAAAGCTCAGAAAGCTCATACGTTCCTGGCTGACGCCGAGGTGTTCCAGAATCCGCGCACGTTCGAGCGTTGGGCTGGTGACGGGCCTATCCGGAAAACCATGTGGGTGCCGGCGATGAAAAAGGCTGGCGTACGATATCGGCGGCCATATCAGACCCGGCACACCTACGCGTCAATGATGCTGTCTGCCGGCGAACACCCAATGTGGGTAGCTAAACAGATGGGGCACACAGACTGGACTATGATTGCTCGGGTGTATGGACGATGGATGCCATCAGGCGAGCTGGAGGCCGGAAAGAAAGCGGAGAAAGCATTCTCGAATTTAGCTAGAGAAGGAACTACCGCCAAGGCCTAGAACTGGCAAAAAGCCACTGCCAATGCTAGATTCCGTCCTTCGCTTATAAAGTGTAAACGGCATATTGGCCAACACCGAAATTTCTTACTTTGATATGAAAAAGGATTTCAAATGCTCCAGAGTGGCTACCTCAATTTTTTTAACGTTAACAAGTGCGGCTTATATCGACTTTTTAGCGACCAACCTAAAGCACTTGAACTATCTGAAACTTTCAAAAAACTTGAGGAATGGAGATCAGGTCGAAACTTTGAAGCAACGAACCCATGGGACCCAGCGAGAAACAGAAATAAGACTGCCTGCTACTTTAAAGCATGTCATCATGACACCACAACTGGAGACTATTTATTAATTCTATGGAAAGGCGACTCGGATCGACACGGCCCGCTTTATGGCATTACCATTAACCCCGACGGAACTACAGGAGATGCTGTAAAGCAAACTCAGACCAACTCAAAAACACCAATGGTTTGGGGTAGACCTTGTTATTACTGGGTAATTCCGGAAGTAAACTGCATCGCCTCCATTAAGTTCGAAAATTCGAGATGCGACTCCGCTATGTTTCAGGACTGGGTCAATGGATGCATGTCGCTCAGAGTTCCTTTAGACGAGTTCAAACAAGTAAAAACTGAGACTGGCCTTAGAAGAATCCAGTTCCCTGATGAAGAAAAGAACCCATTTAGATATTCATTCCAATTTGACCTATCTTTGAGGACACTGTCCACTGCAGCAGCCAAAATGACGGAACTTGCACAAAGAGTTACGCATATTATACGCCGCGAAACAGTATCTATTAAAAACCAGGACAAGCGTAAGGGATGGGCAAAATTCTTTAAGCGTTTTGACGTACCTTTTACGTCGGCCATTGATAACTCAACTCGACGAGTGGAGCTCAGAATTGAAGCAAAACCTACAGTCGCCGAGCTCAAAGAGATCATCGACGAGCATGTAATGGATCATGAAAACGGAAGCTGGGAAGACACAGGCTTTGTTCTTGATAATTCATCAAGAACTGTATGGGCTGGCACATACCGATTAACTGAAAATATCGCTATCGAAGATCACGGCATTCCTGTTTTAGACGCAAAAAACTTGTACAATAAGATCTTGGAAAATCGTGCTAAATACATAGCTCCGATTTTAAAAGATAATCATTTGACCGAGCAGGCCGCAGCTAATGCTTAAAATATTCATAATGGCCCTAACATCATTCTTTATGTTTGGTATGGCGTATCATTATGAACTACGTTACAGCTATTCCGACTTCAAGGATTATTCCAATACCCTTCTAGCCGTTTCCGGCATGGTTTTTACGATCATGGGAATATGGATAGCATTCGTATATCCAAATGCTATTGTAAGACTCCAAGATCCCGACAAAATAAAAACAGCTGATTTTAGCCAAACCATGAGTGACACTCGTAGATTGGAAAATATCGTGGGTAGTGTTATGGAATCTGGCTTTGTAGCCACCTGCATTACACTTCTTTACCTTTCAAAACTTGTGATCTCGTACACTCCCATCTACCAAGAGTATCTGGTTCCTATTAAAGCCTTCGCGTTAGGCGCGATCGTATTCCTAACGCTAGTCCAAAGCTCAGCGGTATTCAGTGTTATCTATTCGAACTATCTCTTTGTGGACGACCTGCACAGCCGACGTGAGACAAAAGAACGTGATAACGATTTCTAGTTTTAAATGACAGCAAATTGGCAACTTGAAGGCTGGAAGCCACGTAACACGGGGTTTGGATGCGGGTTCAAATCCCCCCGGCTCCACCACTTCAACATCTAAAGACGTCCACGGACGTCTTTTTTTGTGCCTGGAATCCCGTGAAATCAAGGGTTTGCATCGCTTTTGAGTACCACAACGGTTTTTTGAG
>Ga0247819_10001829_pt1 | contig 11287 bp, 10 predicted proteins | sample 13C_Xylose_Day6_FD_193428 | JGI IMG/M metagenome (GOLD analysis project Ga0247819, IMG submission 193428) | Soil microbial communities from agricultural site in Penn Yan, New York, United States - 13C_Xylose_Day6 | ecosystem: Environmental > Terrestrial > Soil > Agricultural land | place: USA... | reverse complement strand
TGCACACCCCGATGGCCGCGACCGCGGCCACGGTCGCGGCCATCGGGGTGTGCATCAGTCGCATACGGGACGAAGGCTTCGACCCGGCGGCATACAGCACCGCCGAGAATGCGGCCGACTTCGCCGACCTGCGCGTCGCGCTGGGCATCGACGAATGGAACGTCTACGGCGTCTCGTACGGATCGCGGCTCGCGTTGTCGTACTTGCGCGATCACCCCGAAGGCATCCGCAGCGTCGTGCTCGATTCGGTGTCGCCCCCGAACGTGAACATCGCCGAAGACTGGTGGACGGCCCCGGCGAGCTCGTTCCGCGCGATATTCGCGGCCTGCGCCGCTCAGCCGTCGTGTGCTGCGGCCTATCCCGACCTCGAGGCCGACTTCTTCGCGACGGTGAACCGGCTGGCCGCGACGCCCGAGGTGGTGCAGACGACGGATTCCGCAGGCCAGCCGATCACGGTCAACATCGACGCCTTCCCGTTCCTTTACGCCATCATCATGGCGAGCGAGCACGGCAACGCGTCGGGCGTGCCGAAGATGATCGATGACATGACGAAGGGCGATACGGCGTCCACGGTCGAAGCGGTGCTGGCGCTTCAGACACCGGACTTCTTCCTCGGCCTGGGTGGATGGGGTCTCGCGATGACCGTCTTCTGCGGCGAGAGTGCGAACATCACCACCGAGTCGGCATACCTGGCGCGGTCGAGGGAGGTGCTGCCCGAATTCCCCGACGCGGTGTTCGCGGTACAGCCCAAGCAGGCGCGGCTGTTCCAGCAATGCCCCGTGTGGGACGTGCCCGCCCGGCCGGACCTCGGCGAGCCCGCCGTCAGCGATCTGAACGTCCTGGTCATGGAGGGCAGGTTCGACGCCGCAACCGCGCCCGCGTGGGTCGAAGAGGTGACGCCGCACCTGTCGAACGTGCAGGTCGTGGAGTTCCCCTTCACCGGCCACGATGTGCTGGACAAATCGCAGTGTGCGAAAGACGTCATGTCCGCGTTCCTCGACGATCCGTCGGCTCCCGTCGACGGGTCGTGCGCGGCGGAGATCGAGCTGGTCTTCACTACGCAGTGAGGTGCGAGGAATCGCCCTGAGCCAGGATCCCCCTCAGCCGAGCGGCTCAAACTTCTCGCCTCATGGAGCACCCAACAGGTGGTCGAGACCTCTACCTGACGAGCCGTGGATCTTGACGGGCCCGGAACATACTCGCGTACCGAGCCCTGCCCACGGGCATCCGGCGGAGGTACTTGAATCACGGCCGTTCCAGGCGCACAGTGGACGGAGAGAGGGAGGTCCTATGCGCGACTGGATGGCTCGCCCGGATGTGATGCCGATACTCTCCCCTGGGCGGCACCGCTCGCCGTTGCGCGGGGCCTGCTTCATGGAATTCGCGTCGTACCTTGCGGGAGAGCGTTGGAGCGACCATCCCGCGTGTACGAACGGCACACTCGCGCATCTCGCACGGATGGTGAACGACAGGACGAGCGACGCCGGCCGCGCGCGGCTCACGCCACTCATCCCGACAGTCGTCGGTCTGACGAGCGAGGACCCGCAGCTCGACGTCCTGCTCGCCCTGCGCGCTGCCAGCGCCGCACTGCCTATCGCCGCTGAAGAGCGTCAGCGCTCCCAGGCGGTGGGGGTGCGCGTCGCCCTCAGGGTCATAGGGGAACCAGACGACGAGCTCACCGCGGAGTTGCGCGACCTGGCGGAGGCCGCCCTCCGCGCCGCGCCTGCCGCCGATGCCTGGGCGATCCAGTTCATGGAGAAGGTCGGTCCGGGCCCCGCGGACATGACCGTGCGGCAGTGCCGGGATATCGTGACCGGCGCCGTCGATGGGATCGCGCGGGCGTGCGGAGGGGACCCCGACGAACGACTCATCGCCCTGCTCACCGCCGCCGTGTCGGACACGGAACGCTTTGTTGGCGCGACTCGTGACAGCGCGGACGTCACGCGATTGTCGCCATCACGCGCTCATGAGGCAATGCTCGCTTGAGGTTCGTGACCAGCATCGGTTCCCGGGCAAGACGAAGCCCCCGCGCGACTGTGTCGGCGGGGGCTCGCTTTGGTACCTCAGGAATCGCGGGTGCTCATAATCTGTCCTTCCGTAGGGAACAGGGAAAATCTAACCAGCGATTGAACCCCTGACAAGACATACCGGGCCAGAACTGGGGGCGCCTTGTGCTACAGGCGCGGCCTTGCCGCCGCCATCGCAGGGGCGTACCGTGACCGGCATCCGCCCACGCACCGCAGCTGACGGTGGCCGACAGCGGGTCGGAAGTCAGATCGCAATGCCTACCGCTCTCGAACTCGCCCGTGTCGCATACCAGGAGCACCGGTGGACCGATGCTCGGGACGCGTTCGGCGACGCGCAGCTCCAAGGACAGCCGCTTCCGCGCGACCTCGAACTGGCCGCGACCACCGCCTTCCTGCTCGGGCGCGAGACCGATGGGCTCGACACGCTCACCCAGGCTCACGAGGCCTTCCTCGCCACGGATGACATCGCCGGCGCCGCCCGATGCGCGGCCTGGCTCGGGATCTACCTGATGAACGCGGGCGACCGAGCGCGTGGAGGCGGATGGCTGGCGCGCGCGCAGCGCCTGGTGCGCGGGCGTGGCGAACCGGAGGGAGCCGAGGGGTTTCTCCTGATCCCCGTGGGGCTGGGCTCCCTTTACTCCGGCGACGTGGATGGCGCGCTGCAGGCGTTCGACCAGCTCGCCGACTTCGCGCAGCGCTTCGGAGACCGCGACATTCTGTGCCTGGCGCAGCTCGGCCAGGGGCAGGCACGCATCATGGCCGGTCGAGTCGAGGAGGGGATGACCCTGCTCGACGAGGCCATGGTCGCAGTCACCGCAGATGAGATCTCCCCCTTGCCGGCAGGCATCGTCTACTGCGCGGTGATCGGCACGTGCCATGTCGCCTACGACCTGCGACGCGCCCACGAGTGGACGGCCGCGCTCGACCACTGGTGTGCCGCGCAGCCCGACATGATCCCGTTCAGCGCGCAGTGCCAGGCCCACCGCGCGGCGCTGTACCGCCTGCACGGCGCGTGGTCGGAGGCGTACGGTGCCGCGCTGCTCGCGGAGGAACGGTACGGGCGGGGGGATCGTGACGCGGCCTACGGGGCGTTCTATCAGAAGGGCGAGATCGAGCGGCTGAGGGGGGAACTCGAGACCGCAGAGGCGTCCTACCGGCGCGCCGGCGAGACGGGGTTCGAGCCGCAGCCCGGTCTTGCCCTTCTCTCACTGGCACGCGGCCATGCTGACGTCGCGCTGGCCCTTATCCATGGCGCAGTCGAGGGAGCCGATCCTGGAACCCGGCGGCAGATGCTCCCTGCGCTGGTCACCATCGAGCTGGCCTCAGGACACCTGGACGCAGCCCGGGCGGGCGCGGACGAGCTTCGCGCCGTCGCCGACGACAGCCGGATGCCGATGCTCAAGGCCTCGGCGAGCCATGCGAACGCGGCGGTCCTGCTCGAGGAAGGCGACGGCCTCGCTGCGCTCAGCGAAGCCCGCCGGGCGAGTGCGCTCTGGCGGGATCTCGACGTCCCCTTCGAGCTGGCGCAGTGCCGCGCGCTGATCGCCCGCGCTCACCGCCTGCTCGGCGATGAAGCCTCTGCCGAGGTGGAATTCCAAGGCGCGCGTGCAATGTTCGCCGCGCTCGGTGCCGGCCCGAGCGTCGCGGGGCTGGACGCGCTCCGACGCCAGCCCGGCGACTCGCCGTTGACCGCACGGGAAGTCGAGGTGCTGCGCCTGGTTGCGTCCGGCCTCACGAACAGGGCGATCGCTGGGGAGCTGTATCTCAGCGAGAAGACCGTCGCCCGGCACCTCAGCAACATCTTCGCAAAACTGGATCTGCCCTCACGGGCGGCCGCGACCGCCTACGCCTACCAGCACAGGCTGGTCTGATCCCCGCCCATCCTGTGCCGCGATGCGCGAAGCAAGATGCTTGGCGTCCCGTACGACTCCGGGAAGGGTGCCCGACGCGGCAGCGAACAAGAACTGCTGCCCGAGCAGGTAGAGACCGGGAACACTGGACACGACACCGCGCACCTGATCGGGTCGACTCGCCGATGCGCCGGGCAGATCCAGAATTCCGAAGTCCTCCCGGTAGCCGGTGCACCAGATCACATTCGCCACATCGAGCGTCTGCCCGTCCGCGGTGGACGGCCGGCCGTCGACGACGTCCGTGATCCGCTGCACGCGCGTCACGCCGGCGGCAGCGAGATCGCGCAGACGGGTGCGGATCAGTGGCGGGCCGCTGAAATGTGCGGCGGCCTTCCGACCCATCGGCGTCGCCAGGGTGAGTACTCGCGTGCCGGCGAACCGCACCAGTGGCAGCGCGAACCGCGCCGCGTTGCGTCCGTGACGGAAGGGCAGCTCCCCCACCGGCTCGCCGGCGAGCAGAACCGACCGGTGGGCGCTCAGTTCGAGCGCGATCTCCGCACCGGAATTCCCGACGCCCACGACGAGGGCTGCGCCGGCGCGCAGTTGACCCGGGTCGCGGTAGGCGCTGGAGTGCAGCTGAACGATCGACTCGTCGATCCGATCTGCGAACGCAGGCACGAACGGCACCTGCTCCCCGCCCATCGCGAGCACGACGCTGTTCGCCCGCCATCGCCGGCGGCCCGCTTCGACGATGAATTTCTCGCCGTCGCGCCGCACTCGGTCCACGCGGATGCCGGTGCGGACGGGAATCGCGAATCGCGTGGCGTAAGCCTCGAGGTAATCGGCCTGCTGATCCTTGGTGGGGAAGGCCAGCGGGTCGCCCGGGAACGGCATCCCTGGGAGACCGTCGTACTTCGCGGGGGTGAACAGTCTCAGCGAGTCCCACCGTCTGCGCCAGCCATCCCCGACCCGGCTACCCGCGTCGAGGATCACGAAGTCCCGATGCAGACGTGCCAGGTGGTAGCCGAGTGCGAGTCCAGCCTGTCCACCGCCGATGATGACGATGTCAGCCGACTCGGACGTCGGGAATGATTCCGTGTCCATCGCTTTCCTCCTTCTCTCGTGCTTCGTCGCCATGCCGGCGGCGATGCGAACTCCATGTCTCGACGCTAGGAATGCCCGAGGACTGCGGAATCGGGCGGATGACGCATTCGGCTTCGACGCGGGTGGGCATTTCTTCGCATGCCGCGACGTCACCGACCACCGGCAGGTGGACACGCCAAACGGCCATTGCCGGGAGGTAAGTGCGGGTGGGAGCCTGGGCACGTGCGCGTGCTGTGTGCGACAACGGCCAACGACGGCCATTTCGGGCCGCTGTTGCCGTTCGCGCGAGCCTTGGCAGAGGCGGGACACGAGGTCCGGGTGGCTGCTCCCGCGTCGTACGCAGGTGTGGCGAAGGCGGGTTTGGCACACGAACCGTTCGCCGATGCGCCCCGCGAGCTGATAGGCCCCGTCATGGGCAGGTTGCCGACCTTGGCGTTCGAGGAGGCCGACGACCTTGTCATCCGTGAGGTGTTCGCCCGGATCGACGCGCAGGCCGCGCTGCCCTCCCTCGTGGAGACGGTCGAGCGTTGGCGTCCCGATCTGATGCTCCGCGAGACCGCTGAACTCGCCTCGCTCGCCGCGGCCGAGCGGGCCGGGGTTCCCCATGTGCAGGTCTGCATCGGCATGCACGAAGTCCTGCCTCGATTCGCACAGGCCGTCAGCGATCCACTGGAGGAACTCGGTCGGCTGGCCGGTCTGGTCGGAGGTCGAATGACCTCCGCGCTGGCCTCCGAGACCGTTCTCAGCCTGGTGCCCGAGGTCCTCGACCACCCGAGTGGGCAGGTCCCGTCGGGAAGCGATGAGTTCCTGCGGTTCCACGAGCCTCGGCCCGCCGCCGGCGCTCACCGCCTTCCCGATTGGGGCGACCCGCAACTCCCGTTGATCTATGTCACTTTCGGTTCGGTCACCGGATCGCTGTCGCCGTTCGCCAGCGTGTTCAGGCGCGCACTGGATGCCTTGGCCGATATCGAGGCGCGCGTGCTTTTGACGGTCGGGCGGAAGGTCGACCCGGCCGGGCTTGGACCTTTGCCTTCCAACGCTCACGTGGAACAGTGGTTGCCCCAGGATGCCGTGCTCGGGCAGGCCGCGGGAGTGCTCGGGCACGGTGGATTCGGTACGACCATGGGCGCCCTGGCCGCCGGAGTCCCCCAGGTGGTCGTGCCGCTCTTCACCTTCGATCAGGCCGTCAACGGCGACCACGTGGCGGCGACGGGTGCCGGACTCACTGTAGAGCGGGGATCGTCATCGGTGGAGTTCGCCGCAGCACAGGTACCCCGGCTGCTCGCAGATCCGATCTACACCGCGTCGGCGCGTCGAGTCGCGGCAGCGATCGCCGACCTGCCCTCGACCGCCGAGGCCGTCCACACCCTGGCCCGCCTGGTCAGTTGAGGGGCGCGCGGTAGCCAACGGTCGTCGGACCAGCCGCGGGTGAGTTGTCGCCCTCGGGCATAGCCTCAACCTCATTCAGTCAGGGAGTGCCGGCGCCGTCGCCGGGCGGTTCTGCGACGGCGAGGATGGCGGCCCCGAACGCTTCAGGCGCCTCGGCGGGGAGGTTGTGTCCCGCGTCGGGCACCTGGCGGTGTTCGCGAGGCCCTGTGAAGAATCGATCGTGCTGAGATCCGTCGGTGGCAGGGAAGTTGCCGTCGGCGGTTCCCTCGAGTGTGATCGTCGGAACGCTGATGGTCGGTGTTTGTGCCAGGCGCTGCTCGAGCTCCGCATGCTGCGGCGCTCCCTCTGCGAGCCCGAGGCGGTGCCGGTACGAGTGGACGACGACGTCGACGTAGTCGGGGTTGTCGAACGCGATCGCCGCTTGGTCGAGCAGCGTGTCGTCGAAGGTCCACGCGGGCGAGTTCCGACGCCAGATGACCTCGGCGATCTGCCTCCGGTTTCGTTGAAGTCCGGCGACGCCGCGCTCGGTGGCGAAGTACCAGAAGTACCAGAACCCGGCTTCGAGGTCGGGGGGTAGCGGCGTGCGCGCGGCGGAGATGTCTTGGATGAGGTATCCGTTCACGACGACGAGCCCGGAGATGCGCTCAGGCCAGAGCGCGGCGACGACGCATGCGGCGCGGCCGCCCCAGTCGTAACCGGCGAGGATGGGCTGTTGGAGGTCCAGCGCGTCGATGAACGCGAGGAGGTCCGCGCCGAGCGCTGCTTGCTGGCCGGAGCGGTGAGCGGCGGGGTCGAGGAACCGGGTCGGCCCGTGGCCGCGCAGATATGGCACCAGGACGCGGAACCCGGCCTCAGCGAGCAACGGGATGACGTCCGTATAGGCGTGCACGTCGTAGGGGTATCCGTGCAGCAGCACGACGGATTCTCCGGATGGGTCCCCGACATCCACGTACGCGACGGAGAGTTCGCCGGCGTCGATCGTCTTCGTGGGGAGGGTGGTGAGCGTCATCGTCTTCTCCTACCGGTGGGGTGGTTTGCGGGTCGACGGAGAGGGAGCTCCGAGCTCGAAACCTGTCTCGAAGCTCCCTGACCCGGCTAGGCGGCGGACGTCGTCAGTCCGGCGACGTATGCCTTGGCGGCGTCGATGATGGTGGCGGCGACGGCCTCGGGCTGCGAGACGGTGATCGCGTGCGATGCGCGGGCGATCTCTCGAGTGCCCTGTGATCCGGCACGGTCAGCGCCGGCGCGGTGGACCGCGACAGGGATGTTGAGGTCGGCGTCACCGAACACGAACCATGACGGGATGTCCTTCCACGCCGGGCGCTCGGATGCGAGTGGCTCCGAGAGTGCTGCCTGCGTCACGGGGCGCTGCGTCACGGCCATGAGGGCGGCATCCGATTCCGGGACGTCGGCGGCGAACTGGCGGGGGAAGATCTCCTGTCGAATCGCGAACTCGTTGCCTCCGGTTGCGACGGGGTAGGCCGCGAGCGCTTCTCCGAGGGTGCTTCCCGGTGCGCTGGTCGACAGGTCGAACGCGCTCTGACCGGTCTCGGGGACGAAGGCGGCGGCGTAGACGAGACCCACCACGGCAGGGTTCTCCGCGGCGGCGGCGGTGATGACCATGCCACCGTAGGAGTGCCCGACGAGGACGACCGGTCCACCCACGGATGCGATGACATCGCGCACGTATGCGGCGTCGCCCGCGAGGCTGCGGAGGGGGTTGGCTGCGGCGACGACGTGCACGCCGTGGGACAGCAGCTGGGCGATGACGCCGTCCCAGGACGCGGACTCTGCGAAGGCTCCGTGGACGAGGACGATGGTCGGCTTCTGATCGTGCATGATGCTCCTGCTTCCTTGAATTGGTCCTGACTCAGGCGATGCGAGCTCGTGGAAGATCACGCCGCTATCAGCAAGGACCGGATGCGCCGGGCGGTTGTGACAAGCCCGGGGTGAAAGCCACGGCGATGCCAGACTGAATCGAGCCGACTTTCGCGAGCGCGTCACAAAAAACCCTGCTGGCTTGTCAACAATGCAACGCGGGGTCGCGACGGCAGTCGCTCCCTCACCCCGGGAAGGGCGGACGACGGTGCCAGACGACGCCAGCACGCAGGACTTGGCCGAGGCGACGGAAGCGTTCGAGCAGTGCCGGCGGCGACTGTTCGGCATCGCCTATCGCATGCTCGGCAGCGTCGCCGATGCCGAAGACATCCTTCAAGACGTCTGGATCCGGTGGCAGTCCACCCGCCGTGACGAGGTCATCGAGCCGACCGCGTTCTTGTCGACCATCACCACCCGACTGTCGATCAACTCTCTGCAATCAGCCCACACGCGACGAGAAACCTATATCGGACCATGGCTCCCGGAGCCCGTCAACACCGCCGACGACCCGTCCCTCGGCGCAGAACGGGGCGAAGCGCTTCAGTACGCGATGCTGATCCTGCTTGAGAAGCTGACACCCACCGAGCGCGCCGCCTACGTACTCCGCGAGGCATTCGACTACCCGTACGACCGCATCGCAAGCATCGTGCAGACCACGCCCGCCAGCGCTCGGCAGCTCGTGAGCCGCGCACGGAAGCACCTCGCCTCGGAGCGGCGTGCCACCGTCGCGACTCGCGAACAACGCCGCCTGCTCGAAGCGTTCCTGTCCGCCGCGCAACGCGGGAACGCCGACGCCCTGGAAGAGCTCTTCGCCGCGGACGTGGTCAGCTACACCGACGGCAACGGGGTCAAGCTCGCCGCGCGCATCCCCGTCATCGGCCAATCCCGGGTCGCGAAGTTCGTCGCCGCATTCTCGAGCCACTTCTGGTCGGGCAAGACCATCGACTGGGTGGAGGTGAACGGCCAGCCCGCCGTGACCCTGTCCGAGGACGGCGTCATCACCACCGCCCTCACCGTTACGGCCACCCCCGACGGCATCCGTCAACTGCTCTGGATCATGAGCCCCGACAAGCTCCGGCACGTCACGACGGTGGGCGCATGACATGGCGGTGCGACTCGTCCCGGCACCCGGATCCGAAGGCGAAGGCCGCGCAGCAGCGTCGGCACAACGAGACCGTGCACGCTCTCGCGGGCGCGTGCGAACAGCGTGACCCTGCGCTGATCGCGCGAATCCTCGCCGCCGATGTCGAACTCGTCATCGACAGCGGTGATGCTGTGTCGCCCCTCGCGCAACGCGCAGAGGGAGCTCGCGCATCGTCCGACCTGATGGTGCAGATCCTCGAGCAGTACTCGCCCCTCGCCCTCGATGAGCATCCCGTCAACGGTGCGCCAGGGATCCTTCTCCGACAGGAAGGCATTCTCGTCGGGGTTCTCAGCGCCGGGATGCAGCGCGACACGATCTCTCACATCTGGGTCGTCCTGAACCCCGACAAACTCGTTCGCTTCGACCTCGACTGAGGTGTCACAGACACGACCCGCGTTTGGTCATACCTAGTGAGCGCCACCCTCCGCGCTCTTCATCGAAAGGGAATGACATGGCAAAGATCGTCGTCATCGGCGGCACGGGTCTCATCGGCTCCAAGGTCGTCGCAAAGCTGACCGAGCACGGCCACGACGCGATTGCGGCCGCACCGAACACCGGGGTGAACACCATCACCGGCGAAGGAGTCGCTGAGGCACTCGCTGGTGCTGACGTCGTCGTCGACGTCGCCAACTCCCCCTCGTTCGAAGAGAGCGCGGTCCTGGAGTTCTTCACCACATCCACGAACACGCTGCTCGTCGCAGAAGCGGCAGCCGGCGTCGGACACCACGTGGCGCTCACCATCGTCGGCACCAACCGACCGCAGAACATCCCCTACTTTCGTGCCAAGATCGCCCAGGAAAAGCTGATCCGCGAGTCCGGCATCCCGTACACGCTCGTGCATGCCACCCAGTTCTTCGAGTTCCTCGGAAGCATCGCCGACATCTCCACCGACGGTGACACAGTCCGCCTCCCCGGCGCACTCATCCAGCCGATGGCCGCCGACGACGTCGCGACAGCGGTCGCGCGCGCAGCCACCGGCACCCCGGCGAACCGCGACCTCGAGATCGCCGGGCCGGAGCAGTTCGGGCTGGACGAGTTCATCCGCCGAGGCCTGACTTTCCGCATGGACTCCCGCACGGTGGTGCGCGATGACACCGCACCCTACTACGGCGCAATCATCGAGGAGCGCACCCTGCTCCCTGTCGACGGCGCCCAGATCGCCGAAACTCGGCTGCAGGAGTGGCTCCCACTCAATCCGCCGCGTAAGTGAGGAATCTCTGAGGGCGGCCGTTGATCTTGTCATCCAAACCGCAGTCGTCCCGAGGAGCGGGAAGTGCGCCCGACGACTCGAGTCAGGGCGATGTTGTCGAGTCTTTTGCTTCGGCGGCTTCGACCTGAGGAGCTACCGCGTCCACTTCGGCAACCGCCTCGTCGCTGGGGCTGAGCACGTGCGTCTCGCCACCGAGCTCGGTCAGCTTGTTCATGACCCCCGCCGCCACGGAGGACTTCACCAGCGCTCCGACAGCAGCCTGGCCGTTATCCAATGCGGTAGACAGGCGCTCACGCTCGTCGCTCTCGATCCCGAGCCCCTTGTGATGCAGTGCACCGATCAGGCCGCCGCCGATGGCGCCGGCCAACAGCCCCACGGGGGTCAGCGCAGCCAGGATCACACCGATACCGGCACCCTTGCCCCAGCTTCGACGACCCAGCTTCTGGGTCTTGACCTGACCGTTGTCGTCGAGGACGAGCACACCGATCGCGTTCAACTTGACGTCGTCGTCGAGCTTGTCCCACTCCTTGAGGGATTGGGCAGCAGCGTCGGCTGCTGCTTCATTCGGAAAGATTGCCAATACGACCTGCTTCTCGCCCATCGGGTTCTCCTATCTCGTTCGCTTGCAGCGCTCTCGCAGAATGGCCGACGGCCTGTGTTACGTCAAGCGCTACGGTCCCTGTTC
>Ga0247819_10001828_pt1 | contig 11296 bp, 9 predicted proteins | sample 13C_Xylose_Day6_FD_193428 | JGI IMG/M metagenome (GOLD analysis project Ga0247819, IMG submission 193428) | Soil microbial communities from agricultural site in Penn Yan, New York, United States - 13C_Xylose_Day6 | ecosystem: Environmental > Terrestrial > Soil > Agricultural land | place: USA... | reverse complement strand
CTGCTGCGCGCACAAGACGCTCGCTAAGGGGCCGGAATCGCCATTGCCAAAAGGCGTGGGGGATCGTTTGGCGCCAACCTCGGCATGGGCGCTACATCGGACATTCCTTGCCAAAACAAAGAGGTCGTCAGCGATTCAGTTACGCATTTGAGCGGGCAAAAAGCCGATTCATGTAGTATAACTACAAGCTTGCTACATCTCCGGCACCTGCCCATAACAAAGAGTCCAGGCCCTTGAATCTGCTGCAACACATCGCCCAGTCACGTCACCTGTTACGCAAGTCGGAGCTCAAGGTCGCCGACCACGTGCTGCTTGACCCTGCGGCGGTGATGCACAGTTCCATGGCGGACCTCGCCCACAGCGTGGGCATCAGTGAACCGACCATCGTCCGTTTCTGCCGTGCCATCGGTTGTTCCGGGTTCCAGGACTTGAAACTGAAGCTGGCGCAGAGCCTGGCGGCGGGGGCGAGTTTTGGCCAGTTTGCGATCCATGAAGACGATTCGGTCGCCGACTACAGCCTGAAGATTTTCGACACCACCCTGCACACGTTGATGGAGGTTCGCGAGAAGCTCGATCCGGTAGAGTTGCAGCGGGCGGTGTCACTCATGTCCCAGGCCCAGCGCGTCGAGTTCTACGGCTTCGGGGCATCGGGTGCGGTGGCGGCGGATGCCCAGCACAAGTTCTTCCGTTTGCTGCTGACGGCGGCAGCGTATTCCGACCCGCACATGCAGGCGATGTCGGCAGTGACGCTCAAGCCCAGCGACGTGGCGATCTGCATTTCCCAGTCGGGGCGTTCCAAGGACCTGTTGATCACCGCGAACCTGGTGCGCGAGAGCGGCGCCTCGCTGATCACCCTGTGCCCGAGCCAGACGCCGCTCGCCGAGCTGTCGACCGTCAACCTGGCCATCGACGTGCACGAAGACACCGAAATCTACACGCCCCTGACCTCGCGCATCGCCCACCTGGTGGTGATCGATGTGCTGGCCATGGGCGTGGCCATGGCGCGTGGGCCGAGCCTGGTCAACCACCTCAAGAGCGTCAAGCGCAGCCTTCGCAGTTTGCGGCTGTCGCCCAAGGCAGTAAAAGCGCTGGACGACTGACGTTGGCGCCTGGTCGTTCCCACGGGAGGTCTCGGTCAACGGTGGGCGTCAGCCCGCTCGCGATGACGTCCTCCCCACGATAACTTTCATCAGTCTGTAACCCGCCCGCCGCCAAACGGTCATCCCCTGCGCCCATTCTGTAACTCCCGTACTCGCCTTGGGAGACTCGAAATGGCCCAGCCCTACGAAGAACGCAACAGCGCCGTCAGAACCCGCCGTCAGCAGGAAGATCAGCGCCGCATGGAATTCCGTCGTGCCATCGAAGATCGCTGCGAGCGCCGCCAGCTGATGGCCGAGATCGGTGATTTTCCAGAGCTGGAGCTCAACTACTGGCAGGCTGCGCCCGCAACTTCCCGTCGAAACGCTCAACCAGGGCGCTGATCTGCACCCGTTCGCTGCGGATGAACGCAAGGAATGCGTGGGCCACCGGCGACAGCCGCTTGGCCTTGGCCTGCACCAGGCACCAGCTGCGGAACAGCGGCAGCTCCTCGACCGGTAATTCGATCAGGCCACCGGTCGCCAACTCCAGGTTCAGGGCGTGACGCGTCATCAGCGCCACGCCCAGACCCGCCAGCACGCACTCACGCTGGGCTTCGGCCGATGAGACTTCCTGTGTCTGGTTGAAGTGCACGCGTTTCTCCTTGAAATACTCCTCGCACGCCAGGCGTGTGCCCGAGCCTGGCTCGCGCAGCAGCAAGGTGTAGGGCTCAAGGTCCTGCAGGCGCAACGCGCCCATGTGGCACAGCGGATGATCCGGCGGTGCCACGGCCACGATCGGGTTGTTGAGAAAGGGCAGGAACTCCAGCCCCATGTCCTGCGGAACCATGGACATGATCACCAGGTCGTCGCGGTTGTCGGAGAGGCGGCGGATGACCTGCCCGCGGTTGACCACCGTCAGTTGCAGGTTGACCTCCGGATGCTGGCGCTTGAACGCGGCAAACAGGTGCGGCACGAAGTATTTGGCGCTGGATTCGATGGCCAGTTTCAGTTGACCCTGCAAAGATCCCTGCATGTCCGACAGTTGCATGTCGAGGTTTTCCAGGCGGCCGAAAATATCCCGGCTTGCACGCTGAAGCGCTTCAGCGGCTTCTGTCATGTAGAGCTTTTTACCGACGTAGTCGAACAAAGGCTGCCCGATCAGCTCTTCGAGCTGACGAATCTGCAGGCTCACGGCCGGCTGCGTGAGCGACATTTCGTCGGCGGCGCGGCTGTAAGAGCGCAGATCACAGACTTCATTGAAAATTTGCAGCTGACGCAATGTCATACGCATCAATGACTTACGCATTATTTGTCCGCTCCCGCCCCTGGCTGATGTTTCAACTATAAGTCTTTACTTATGCCTGACCCAATTATTAATCATTTTTGTTAATCCCTTGTGCGGGCTAGTGTGGGGCTGCGACCAAATTGAAACATTTGGTCACGCGTCGACCTGGTCTAAGAGGTCGTGGGTACCAGCGGCTCAAGGGAAACTCCAAGTGATAACAAAGATCCTGATCGCCAACCGTGGTGAGATTGCCGTACGCATCGTACGAGCCTGCGCCGAAATGGGCATTCGCTCGGTGGCGATTTATTCCGACGCCGACCGTCATGCCCTGCATGTGAAGCGTGCGGACGAGGCCCACAGCATTGGCGCCGAGCCACTGGCCGGTTACCTGAACCCGCGCAAGCTGGTGAACCTGGCGGTGGAAACCGGTTGCGATGCCTTGCATCCCGGCTATGGTTTCCTCTCGGAAAACGCGGAACTGGCGGACATCTGCGCCGAACGCGGAATCAAATTCATCGGTCCATCGGCTGAAGTCATTCGCCGCATGGGCGACAAGACCGAAGCGCGCCGCAGCATGATCAAGGCGGGCGTACCGGTCACCCCGGGCACCGAAGGCAACGTCTCGGGCATCGAAGAGGCGCTGACCGAAGGCGACCGCATCGGTTACCCGGTGATGCTCAAGGCCACCTCCGGTGGCGGCGGCCGCGGTATCCGTCGCTGCAACAGCCGCGAAGAACTCGAACAGGCGTTTCCCCGGGTGATTTCCGAGGCCACCAAGGCCTTCGGTTCGGCGGAAGTGTTCCTGGAAAAATGCATCGTCAACCCGAAACACATCGAAGCGCAGATCCTCGGCGACAGCTTCGGCAACGTGGTGCACCTGTTCGAGCGTGACTGCTCGATCCAGCGTCGCAACCAGAAGCTCATCGAGATCGCACCGAGCCCGCAACTGACCCCTGAACAGCGCGCCTACATCGGCGACCTGTCGGTGCGTGCAGCCAAGGCCGTGGGCTACGAGAACGCCGGCACCGTGGAGTTCCTGCTCGCCGAGGGCGAGGTGTACTTCATGGAAATGAACACCCGGGTGCAGGTGGAACACACCATCACCGAGGAAATCACCGGCATCGATATCGTCCGCGAGCAGATCCGCATCGCTTCCGGCCTGCCACTTTCGGTGAAGCAGGAAGACATCCAGCACCGCGGCTTTGCGCTGCAGTTCCGGATCAACGCCGAGGACCCGAAAAACAACTTCCTGCCCAGCTTCGGCAAGATCACCCGTTACTACGCGCCCGGCGGTCCCGGCGTGCGCACCGACACGGCGATCTACACCGGCTACACCATTCCGCCGTTCTACGACTCCATGTGCCTGAAACTGGTGGTCTGGGCGCTGACCTGGGAAGAGGCGATGGACCGTGGCTTGCGCGCCCTCGACGACATGCGCCTGCAAGGGGTCAAGACCACCGCCGCGTATTACCAGGAAATCCTGCGCAACCCGGAATTCCGTAGCGGCCAGTTCAACACCAGCTTCGTTGAAAGCCACCCTGAACTGACCAACTACTCGATCAAGCGCAAACCCGAAGAGCTGGCCCTGGCCATCGCCGCCGCCATCGCCGCCCACGCAGGCCTGTGAGGAATAAAACAATGTCCAAGAAGATTCACGTAACCGACACCATCCTGCGCGACGCCCACCAATCGCTGCTCGCGACCCGCATGCGCACCGAAGACATGCTACCGATCTGCGACAAGCTCGACAAAGTCGGCTACTGGTCGCTGGAATGCTGGGGTGGCGCGACATTCGACGCCTGCGTGCGCTTCCTCAAGGAAGACCCGTGGGAGCGCCTGCGCCAACTGCGTGCCGCGCTGCCGAACACCCGCCTGCAAATGCTGTTGCGTGGCCAGAACCTGCTGGGCTACCGCCACTACAGCGATGATGTGGTCAAGGCCTTCGTCGCCAAGGCCGCGGTCAACGGCATTGACGTGTTTCGCATCTTCGACGCGATGAACGACGTGCGTAACCTTCGCGTGGCCATCGAAGCGGTGAAAGCCGCCGGCAAACACGCCCAGGGCACCATCGCCTACACCACCAGCCCGGTGCACACCATCGAGGCCTTCGTGGCCCAGGCCAAGCAAATGGAAGCCATGGGTTGCGACTCGGTGGCGATCAAGGACATGGCTGGCCTGCTGACGCCGTACGCCACCGGTGAACTGGTCAAGGCATTGAAAGCCGAGCAGTCGCTGCCGGTGTTCATTCACTCGCACGACACTGCCGGCCTGGCCGCGATGTGTCAGCTCAAGGCGATCGAAAACGGCGCCGACCATATCGACACCGCGATCTCCAGTTTCGCCTCGGGCACCAGCCACCCGGGCACCGAGTCGATGGTTGCCGCCCTCAAAGGCAGCGAGTACGACACCGGCCTGAACCTGGAGCTGCTGCAGGAGATCGGCCTGTACTTCTACGCCGTGCGCAAGAAGTACCACCAGTTCGAAAGCGAATTCACCGCCGTCGACACCCGCGTGCAGGTCAATCAGGTGCCGGGCGGGATGATTTCCAACCTGGCCAACCAGCTCAAGGAGCAGGGCGCCCTGAACCGCATGGGCGAAGTGCTGGCGGAAATCCCGCGTGTTCGCGAAGACCTTGGCTTCCCGCCGCTGGTCACCCCGACCTCGCAGATCGTCGGCACCCAGGCGTTCTTCAACGTGCTGGCCGGCGAACGCTACAAGACCATCACCAACGAAGTGAAGCTCTACCTGCAAGGTGGCTACGGCAAGGCGCCGGGCACGGTGAACGAGAAACTGCGTCGCCAGGCCATCGGCAGCGAAGAGGTGATCGACGTGCGTCCGGCGGACCTGCTCAAGCCGGAAATGACCAAGCTGCGCGAAGACATCGGCGCGTTGGCCAAGTCTGAAGAAGACGTACTGACGTTCGCCATGTTCCCGGATATCGGGCGCAAGTTCCTCGAGGAACGCGCAGCTGGCACCCTGACCCCGGAAGTGCTGTTGCCGATTCCGGAAGCAGGCAAGGTCGCCTCCGCCGGTGGCGAAGGCGTGCCGACCGAGTTCGTCATCGATGTGCACGGCGAAACCTACCGCGTCGACATCACCGGTGTCGGCGTCAAGGCCGAAGGCAAGCGTCACTTCTACCTGTCCATCGACGGCATGCCGGAAGAAGTGGTGTTCGAGCCGCTGAACGAATTCGTCGGCGGTGGCAGCAGCAAGCGCAAGCAAGCCACTGCACCGGGTCACGTCAGCACCACCATGCCGGGCAACATCGTCGACGTGCTGGTCAAGGAAGGCGACACCGTCAAGGCTGGCCAGGCGGTGCTGATCACCGAAGCCATGAAGATGGAAACGGAAGTCCAGGCCGCCATCGCCGGCAAAGTCACGGCCATTCACGTGGCCAAGGGCGACCGGGTCAACCCGGGCGAAATCCTGATCGAGATCGAAGGCTGAGTTAACAGCCACGATCACAACGCTTTAATCCTCGGGGGAGCAGGTGCTCCCCTTTTTTTTGCCTGTCGTTTGGGCGCCAGCCCACTCAATCCCCTGTGGGGGTGAGCCGGCTCGCGATGCGGTCATGCGCCTTGCGAAGGCAACACGCGTTCAGGCAATGATCAAAACGCCAGCTGCCATTGCCCCATGACGCCGTAGTTACGTGTGTCACTGCCTGTTTCGCTGGTCAGCGCCAGCCCCACGGTTTGTTGGCTGGACAGCGCCAGATCGACGCCGGCATCCAATGCCAACAGGCTACGATCTCCCGCGTTTGCCGAGACTTCAAAGCGCTTGCCTCCCTTGACCAACTGCTGTTGCGTGTCGCTCTGGAGGTCGCCATAGGTGTGTTTCCAACCCGCGCTCAAACGTGGTGTCAGCTGCATGCCGTTGTCCAGGACGTTCAGTTTGGCAACACGCAGGCCGAAGGTGCTGCTGAAGTTATCCTGGCTTTGCCCACGGACTTTCAGCGCGGCGTCCCCGCCTTTCTCGGTGTAACTGTCGCGCTCGTATCGCTGATAGCCGAGGTTGGCGAATGGCTCTACGGTCAAGCTGCCACGGCCGACATTGAGACCTGCCTCAATAAACGCGTGCTGGGTACTGGCGTCGTGACGACCTTTGAGACGGTCGCTGAAGCCGTTGAACGCCACCCGGCGCTTGCTGGTGGCATCGTGGCTGGCATGGGTTGCGCCCAGGCGCAGCGCGAAGGGGCCGTCCTGGCGTACGGCATAAACACCCAGATGCCAACTATCAAGCCTGCCGTCGAATTGTCTGGCGTCGAGTTTTGTCTCTGAGCGGCCGCCGAGCACGCCGACATGCCATTGCTCAGCCAGCCGCCAATCGGCGCCCAACACCAGACCCTGAGTGAAATGCTTGAGCGGGTCGTCGAAGTGGCTGTCGACCCTGCCGCTGTTGCCAAGCGCCTGAATCCACACGCGGCTCTTATCGTTGCGGGCAGCAATCTGTGGTGCGTTGTTCATTGCACTCCCGCTCAACTGACGCATCGCCGAGAGCATACTGGCGCTGACCGGGCTGGCACTGTCCCGGGTGGCTTTGGCGAGGTGGGCGTGTTGACTGGCCGTCAGTTGTTCAATGGCCGCGGAAGCATCGGCCATGTTGCTGCCAAGCAACGCACGGACAGAGCTGTTCGCCTCGGCAGCTTCAGGTGTGTCGACGCTGCGGGCCAGCGCTTTTTCGTTGGGTGATTCGACCGTCTCTTCGATGGCCCGGCTGTTGCGCGCATAGGTCAGAAGGGCTTGGGTTTCGTTATGGGTAATGGACGGTGTCATGAATGCGAGGCTGCTGGTCACGGCACCGAACTGACCGTCGATCTTTCCTGCATTCACCAGCACATGCTCAGTTCGGGTGGCGTAGTTTCCCGGCATTGCAGCAATGTGTACCTGTGCCCCACCCAATGACGCGGTGCCCGCAACCGACAGGGCGGATGGGCCTTCGGCAGGTGATACGGCATAGGTCACGACCGCACCCTTGTCCAGCACCAGATCGCCAGCGATGACCGGCGCATTGTTCTCCGACACTTGCAGCGCACCTTCCACGTAGAGGTTTCGCACAGCGCCAGGACCACCATAGGTGGCGCGACGGTAGACATGGGCATCACCGTGAATCGATCCCTGGTTGAACAACGATGCCCCTGCCAGGACGTGTGCATCGCCCTCGAACGAATGATCGAGTGTCCAGTGGCCGCGGGCTATGCGCATGTCGCCAAAATGACGGACTTCGCCGATTTTTCCACCTCGGGTGGCGTTGAGCAGCAGCACATTCCGCCCGGCGCCGCCGTCCAGATGTCCGCTCCATTCTGCGCCATTGTTGACCACCAACAGGTCGTCCACCTCCCGCAGTTGCACGCTTTCGAGTGGCGCAGAAAGGAGTGTATGTTGAGTCGTCCAGGCATCCTTGAATTGTTTGAAAGGGTCTGGGTCGGCCGTTTGGGCATCTGTAATCCCCTGCCCGAACTCTAGCGCGGAATAAAAATCGTCATCAAACGCGACCGCCTGCTCCCTGGTGCGCGGCACAGTGGGTGCGAGGGGGGCAATCGGAGCGGACTTCTTTACGCCCACAACAATGCTGTTCGGGGCGGTAACAGGCTTTACGGGTTTCTTGCGCGTTTTCGCGGGCTTCGCGCGAGCACCTGATTGCGCCGCCGGTTCTTGCGCCAGAGAAAACTCCGAGTAACCCATGGCGAGAGCGACAGACAGTACAAGATGTTTCAGTCGGTAAGTCGGTTGAGCGGACATCGATACGGGCCTCTTTTACGGGAGGCCAGAACTCTAAAAGTGGGTCGATGTGAGCGATGTCAGCTCGTTCCGGTGGGCTCGCACGTAGCGTCGGAAGATGTGCGGGAAAAACACTGGCGGGGGTGGCAGGACAGGTCTTTTGCCGATGTCGCGTGGGGACTTTTGCCTACAGCAAAGTCAGGGATCGAGCGAAGGCCAAGGGAGTATTGGGTACGCCCTCGGCACATGCGCATCGGTGAATTACTCCCGACACTCCACCAGCGTCTTCACCTGTCCCGATCCTGCCTGATTCTCATCGCTCAACCAGCGCTCAAACCCCGCGGCCACTGCCGGCCACTCCGAATCCACAATCGAATACCACGCGGTGTCGCGGTTCTGTCCCTTGACCACCATGTGTTGGCGGAACACCCCTTCGAAACTGAAACCCAGGCGTTCTGCCGCGTATTTGGAGCGGGCGTTGCCGTTGTTGCACTTCCATTCCAGGCGCCGGTAGCCCAGGGCGAACGACTCCTTCGCCAGCAGGTAAACTGCCTCGGTACTTTTCGGTGAGCGTTGCATCGGTGCGCCGAAGGTCACATGGCCGATTTCGATACGGCCCTGGGACGGGACGATCGACATCAGACTGAGGATGCCTTGCACGTCGCCGCTGGCGCGATCGATCACGCTGAAGAAGTAGGGGTCGCTGTTGGCGGCGTGGTTGTTCAGCCAATCATTGAAGGCACTGCGTTCCGGGAACGGGCCGTAGGGCAGATAATCCCAGAGTTTCGGGTCGGCGCCGGGACCTTGCAGGGCATTGAACAAGGCGTCGCCGTGCCGCGCCGGGTCGAGTTTTTCCAGGCGAATGAATCGCCCCTCGAGGGTTTGCACGGTGGGGGCGGGGGCGCCTTTCCAGTCGGCGAGTGAAGTCGACATGCTGTTCTCCTTGAACTTTAAATGGCTTTGCGAAACTGGATGAAACCGGGGCGCTCGGCGATGCGCTCGTAGAGCTGGATCGCGGTGGCGTTGGTCTCGTGGGTCAACCAGTGGACTTTGTTGCAACCGTCGGCCTTGGCCGTGCTGTAGACGAATTCGATCAACCTGCGCCCGACGCCCGTGCCACGGGTGTCGGGCGCTACCAGCAAGTCTTGCAGGTAGCAGGCGTTTTCGATGGCCCAGTTGGAACGATGGTAGATGAAATGCACCATGCCCACCGCCTTCCCATCGGCCCAGGCCAGCGCGGCGTGGGTCGGTTCGTTCGGGTCGAGGAAGCGCTGCCAGGTGCTCTGGCTGACGGCATCGGGCAGCTCAGTATTGTAGAAGCGCAGGTAGGCCTGCCACAGCGGCAGCCACGAGGCGTGATCGTCGGCGCTGACCTGACGGATTTCAATCTGACTCATGTTCGTTCCTCAAGGCATCAAATGGGCAAGGGCGCGGTCCTGCGCGTCCGGGCTGGCGGCAAGCCCTTCGCGCACGCCGGCCATGTCTGCGCTGCTGCGGTTCTGGCTGAGTTTGCGCTTGCCTTCCAGGCGCTGGATCGGCAAGGCGAAACCGACAATGGCTTTGAGCATGCCGTCGATGTAGTCGGCCGGTGCATCGGCGACTTTCCAGGGTTGAGCACGGCCGGCTTCATGGCGATCGGTCAGTGCGCTCACCAGGTCGAGCAGGGGCTCGGCGTCGGTGATCACTTGCGCGGTGCCGTAGGCGTGCACGGCAACGTAGTTCCAGGTCGGAACCACTTTGCCGTGTTCCGCTTTACCGGGATAAAACCCCGGGCTGACGTAGGCGTCGGCACCGGCAAAGATCACCAGCGCCTCAGCGCCTTCCTGCAGTTCTTTCCATTGGGAATTGGCGCGGGCGAAGTGGCCATAGAGGGTGCCATTGGGACCTTCGTTCGGGCGTAGCAACAGCGGTAGATGGCTGGCCTGCAAACCCTGCGCGCCGTGGGTGACGACCATGGCCAGGCGCGTGTCGAGCATGTGCTGCTGCATCTGCTGCAAGTCGTCGATGGCAAAACTGCGTGGCGTGTACATGGAAATATTCCTTGGCGAGTGCTTGCATCCTAGGCAGGCTATTGGTCTGTTGTAAGAGCCATTAATGACCAATTTCATAGGTCCATTAGCATGACGAATGCGCCACTTTCCTTATCGTTCAACCCGGCGGGCATTGAGCTCGACCGCCGCCAGGGCCTGAGCCGTCAGCTCTATCAGGCGTTGCGCATGCGGGTGCTCGACGGTCGATTGGCCAGCGGCACGCGGTTGCCTGCCAGTCGAGATCTGGCGGCAGCGCTGGCGATTTCCCGCAACAGCGTGGTGCGGGCCTACGATCAGCTGTACGCCGAAGGCTTCATCGAGGGCCGTGTCGGCGACGGCACTTACGTGGCGCAACTGCCTCAGGCCAAAAAACTATCCACAAAAGTATCCACAGGCTTTTCAACAGGGTTATCAACAAGCTTATCCACAAATTGGCTAGATTTGCCTGTGATTTCATCCAGTAAAGTTATCCACAGCGGCGCGCTGGGTCGGGTGGAAAAGAACCATTTGGCGCTGCCGCCAAGCGGTCCGCCACGGGCGTTTCGGGTAGGCGTTCCGGCCTTCGATCTGTTCCCGTTCGAGGTGTGGGCCAAGCTGAACGCGGCTTTCTGGCGCAAACCGGATCTGCGCCAGCTGTGTTATGGCGATCCGGCAGGCGACGAGCGATTGCGTGAGTTGATCGCCGCGTACCTGCGCAGTTCCCGAGGCATGCAGTGCACGGCTGAGCAAATTGTGATCACCAGTGGTGCACAGCAGGGCATCAGCCTTTGTGCACAGTTGCTGGTGGAGCCGGGTGACGGAGTGGCGATCGAAAATCCCGGGTATCGGGCTGCCGGTCATGCCTTCGCCGTGGCCGGCGCGCGCCTGCATGGCGTGGCGGTGGACGGCGAGGGCATCGATTGCAACGAACTGGCGTCGTATGGCGATTGCCGCCTGGCTTATGTCACGCCTTCGCACCAGTACCCCACGGGCGTGGTCATGAGCCTGGCCCGGCGCCTGGAACTGTTGGCCTGGGCCGAGCGCACCCAGGGCTGGATCGTCGAAGACGACTACGATGGCGAGTATCGCTACACGGGCGCACCCCTGGCACCGCTGGCGGCCCTCGATCGGCAGGGACGGGTGCTGTATGTCGGCACTTTCGGCAAAGTCGCCTTCCCGGCCTTGTGCCTGGGGTATCTGGTGTTG
>Ga0247819_10001824_pt1 | contig 11307 bp, 11 predicted proteins | sample 13C_Xylose_Day6_FD_193428 | JGI IMG/M metagenome (GOLD analysis project Ga0247819, IMG submission 193428) | Soil microbial communities from agricultural site in Penn Yan, New York, United States - 13C_Xylose_Day6 | ecosystem: Environmental > Terrestrial > Soil > Agricultural land | place: USA... | reverse complement strand
CAACGCCGTAACCGTGCGGCAGGATCACCGCGTCGAGCGCTCGCATCGACTCGGGAAGGCCGTTCACCAGCCGCGCGTCGACCGCGGGGAACTCGAAGCGCACGTTCGGCGCCTCGCGCTCGACGATTCGCGTCAGCGCGGGAGCGATCCGCGCTACCGCATAGTCCACCCCGGCGATCGAGAACGAGCGAGTGCTGGTCACCGGGTCAAAGCGCGACTGCAGCCGGAAGATCTGGTCGGTCTCAGCGATCACTTGCGGCAGAGCCAGGAGCAGTCGCTCACCGAGGGGCGTCAGGACGTGCAGGTTGCCCCGGCGGATGAGGAGCACATCTTGATAGTGGGCGCGCAGACGGGCGAGAAAAGTCGACATCGTCGGCTGCGAGACGTGCAAGCGCGCTGCCGCGCGGGTGACGCTCCGCTCTTCCAGCAGCGCGCGCAGGGGTTTCAACAGGTTGTAATCGCTCGCTGCCATGAGGCCGTCTGCCACCCTCCCGCGCGCGAAGCCGTCACGCCGTACGAACTGCAGTCAGGCTATGCCTTCCAGACCGTCTTGAGATTGCAGAACTCACGTTGCCCCACGGCGGCGAGCTCACGGCCGAACCCGGACCGCTTGATGCCGCCGAAGGGGAGTTCCTGGTACGACACGGTCATTCCGTTGATGAACACGGCGCCCGCGTCGAGATTCGCGACGAACCACTCCTCCTCTTCGGGGTCATTCGTCCACACCGCGCTCGAGAGGCCGAACGTGGTCTGGTTCGCGATGCGGAGGGCGTCAGTGTTGTCCGTCGCCCGGTAGAGCGAGGCCACGGGGCCGAACGTCTCCTCCTGCACGAGTCGGGCGTCGTCGGGCAGATCGGCGATCACCGTCGGCTCGTAGTACCAGCCGGGCCGGTCGGGCACCGAGCCGCCGGTGAGGATCGTCGCGCCCTTGGCGCGAGCGTCTTCAACGAGCTCGATCAGGTCATCGCGCCCCGACTCGGTTGCGACCGGCCCTACCTCGATGGCAGGGTCGAGGGGGTCGCCCACCCGGAGGGCCGACATCAGGTTCGTGAACTCCGCCGCGAACTCGTCGTAGACGTCGGTGTGAACGATGAAGCGCTTGCCGGCGATGCAGGACTGGCCGTTGTTATTGATGCGGGCTCGGACGGCGGTTGCCGCAGCGGTCTTGACATCCGCCGATGAGAGCACGACGAAGGGGTCTGAACCGCCCAGCTCGAGTACGGCCTTCTTGACGTGATCGCCGGCGATCGACGCCACCGAACGGCCGGCGGGCTCTGAGCCCGTGAGCGTCACGGCGGTGACGCTCGGATCGGCGATGACCGCGCCGACCTCGGCACCGCCGATCAGAAGCGCGCGGAACGATCCGACGGGAAAGCCTGCGCGCTCGAAAAGCGTGTCGAGGAAGAGTGCGGACTGCGGCACGTTCGAGGCGTGCTTGAGGAGGCCTGCGTTGCCCGCCATGAGTGCGGGTGCGGCGAAGCGGATGACTTGCCACAGCGGGTAGTTCCACGGCATGACCGCGAGCACTACTCCCAGCGGCTCGTAGCGCGTCCAGGCGCGGGATGCAGAAACAGTCGACGGGTCCTCCAGCGAGACATCTGCGAGGAATTCCTCTGAATTCTCGGCGTAGAAGCGCATCGCCTTCGCGCATTTGTGGACCTCAGCGACCGATTGCGCGATGGGCTTGCCCATTTCGACCGTGATGAGCTCGCCGAGTCCGTCGGCCTGGTCATCGAGGATTGCTGCAGCAGCTCGCATCCATTCGGCGCGCTCCGCGAAGCTCGTCTGCCGAAGAAGTTCTGCGGCGGCCGCAGCCTCGGCGATCCGCTGGTGGACTTCCGCGGGGCTGTGCGGCTCGATGATCATCTCCGTCTTGCCTGTCGCCGGATTCACTGTCGCGATCGCCATATCTTCATCTCCTCGTCGAAATGGGTACCGTTCAGGAGTATAGTCAAAACAGATACGAAACGTACCGTGCCGAATATACTCCGCTCGTACGTTCACACGACGATCACGAAGGAGTGACCAGTGAGCACGGAAGCCAAGCTTCCCGCACGTCTGCCCTTGTTCCTGACCGATGCGGATGTCGCGCAACTGTCCGATCTCCGCAGCGCCATCGCCGCCATTCGTGCGGCGTATTCGGCGCCTGTCGACGACCGACGTAACCCGGGGAGGATCTTCGCCGACAGCACCCGCGAGTGGATGCGGGTCATGCCGTCCGTTCCCGCGAGCGGCAACCTATTCGGGGCGAAATCGATCAATGGGTCTTTCGCCGACGGCCTGCGTGTCAGCTACCTGATCTCGCTGTTCGACAAGCACACGGCCGACCTCGTCGCGCTCGTCGACGGCAATCGCGTCACGGGCCTGCGTACCGCGGCGACCACCGCGGTCGGCACCGAGGTGATCGCACCGAAGCGGCCACTCAAGGTCGGCATCATCGGCTCAGGGTTCGAGGCGCAATCCCACACGACAGCGCTCTCGCTCGTGACCCGATTCGCCTCGGTCGCCGTGTTCAGCCCGACGCAGGCAAACCGAGAGTCCTTCGCCGAGTCGTTCTCGCAGGTCCTCGGAGTGCCGGTGGATGCCGTCGACTCGGCTGAGAGCGCCGTACGTGGAGCAGACCTCGTGCTGTGCGCCGCGCGGTCGCGGGACGAGAGTCCCACACTCCAGGCGGACTGGGTAGGCGAGGACGCCACGGTGGTCTCGATCGGCTCGACGACGCCAGCGCAGCGCGAGCTGCCGGCCGAACTCATCGCCAGGGCATCGCTCGTCGTCGTCGACGGCGTCGAGGAGGTCCTGCACGGCAGCGGAGACATGATCGCCGCACGCGCTGCCGGCGTTGACGTCGAGTCGCTCACCGCATCGCTGAACGATGTGCTGCTCGGCGAGCGCACCGTCGACCTCGAGCGCGGCATCCGGATCTACAAATCCACCGGCGCAGGCCTGCAGGACATCGTCGTCGCCGAGGCCCTCGTCGAACTCGCCCGTCTGCGCGGCATCGGCACCGAGCTACCCGTCGGCATCGTCACCACCCGCAAGTAAGGAGCAACAAGCCCCATGGTCGACTACACGAAGAGCCAAGCCCGCGAATGGGCCAAGGAGCACTGGAAGGGTGCCATCGCGGTCACGATTCCCTCCTACTCAGCGGACTTCTCGAGCATCAACGAGAACGCCATCCGGCACGACATCCTCAAGCTCAAGGAGCTCGGCTTCGCCGGGACGCTCCTGGTCACGGAGGTGAACATCACTCCGGAGGAGAATGCGCGGGCGACGGCTGTCGCCCGCGAGGCCGGCGGACCCGACTTCCAGCTCTTCTTCCACGCGGCGTTCAACACCCTCGAAGAGAACATCCACGCGCTGGCGCTTGCCGAGAAGGAGGGCGTCGACAGAGTGCTGCTCTCGTACCCGACCGCCTTCTGGCCGACCTCGCTCGACGAGGTGTTCGACTACACGAAGCAGCTTGCTGACTCGACGGATCTCGGCGTGATGCTCTTCGGCCTGCCCGCGTGGGGCTTCGAGCGGATCGACAATGCGGGGATGCCGGTGTCGTGGGTGCGGCACGTGCTCGATGAGATCCCCAACATCGTGGCCATCAAGGCGGAGCAGGGTTACCCCGGCATCGCGGGAATCATGGAGATGTATCACCACTTCCGTGAGGAGGTCATCATCTCGTGCCCCATCGAGGGCGAGACGATTCCGCTCATGTCGGTTCTGGAATTCCAGTTCTCCGGTACGAGCAATTCGAACTGGATGAGCGACTACTACCCCCGCGCCTTCGACCTGGCACGGGCCGGACAGTGGGAGGAAGCCATGAAGCTGTGGTGGCAGGTTGCTCCCGCACGCGCAGCGAACACGGCGATCCTTACCGGTTCGGCAGTGGGCACGACCGTCATCAATCGCACCGGCTGGAAGTATCAGGAGTGGCTTGCCGGGTTCAACGGGGGGGCGCTTCGCGCTCCCGCCCCGCGCATCCCCGACCGGCTGATGAAGCAGGCGCGCCAGGCCCTCGTCGCCTCGGGTCTGCCAGCCACCGACCTGCCCGACAGCGAGTTCGTGAAGGGCCGCACGAGGGCCTGATGGTGGTCGTCCGGTCCGGTCCCCTCCAGGGGAACCGGACCGGACGCGTCATTGCCGCCGGACCGCGCGTGCGGTTCCGCGGAACAGTGCGATCGTGCGGTCGTTGCTGATGACGTCGACGTCGATCACCACCCGCCGCTCGTCGCGGAAGGATGTCCGTGCGGTGGCGGTCAGCACGTCGCCGGCATTCGTAGGAGTCAGGTATTGGATGGCGGCATCCGCGGTCACGGCGTACTGCAGGATGCTGTTCGCTGCCATGGCGAAGGCCTGATCGGCTACCGCGAACACCACGCCGCCATGCGTCGCGCGACTCGCGTTGACCTGCTCCGGGCTGACCCTGACCGTGACCACGGCGTTTCCCTCGTGAGCATGCTCGACGTTCAGGCCGAACCAGTCCATCGCGGGCTCGTCGGAGATGAGTGAAAGCACGAAGGGGTCGATCGTGCCCATCCTCATGCCAGCCGCTCGAGAACGAGTGCCATGCCCTGGCCGCCGCCGACGCAGAGTGTCGCGAGTCCGAGCCGCCCGTCGCGGTCGTGCAGCGCATTGACCAGCGTGCCGACGAGCCGAATGCCGGTCGCACCGAATGGGTGGCCGATCGCGATCGCACCGCCATTCACGTTGACGCGCTCCGGATCGAGCCCGAGTTGACGCACCACCGGCACCACTTGGGCGGCGAACGCCTCGTTCAGCTCGATGAGGTCGATGTCGTCGATGCTGAGCCCGAGGCGGGAAAGCAGCTTTTGCGTCGCGGTGATAGGTCCCAGTCCCATGATCTCAGGGGAGATCGCCGTCGCTGTCGAGCCGAGAATACGCGCTAGCGGAGTCAAGCCGAGTTCGCCCGCCCTTGCCGCGCTCATCACCACGGCGGCCGACGCACCGTCGTTCAGCGGGCTGGCATTGCCGGCCGTCACGCTGCCGTCGGCGCGGAAGACGGGGTTCAGGGTGCGGAGCGCATCGAGCGTTGTCCCGACGCGCGGACCGTCATCGGTCGTGATCACACATCCGTCGGCGCGCGTGTACGGCACGATCTCCCGCTGGAAGAAGCCGGTCTCGATCGCCGCGGCCGCGCGCCGCTGCGAGTGCAGCGCCCACTCGTCCTGATCGTGGCGTGTGGTGCCCGTCAGCCGGGCCACCAGCTCGGCCGTCTTGCCCATGGAGACGTACACATCCGGAACGAGCCCGTGCGACCGCGGATCGGTCCACTCAGCGCCGGACTCGAGGGTCGCATCGACTCGAGCGGACGGCAGCTCGGAGCCCGGGTAGATGTTCGTGGGGTTCGGGGGAGTGCTGGAGGTCGACTCCATGCCGGCGACGAGGAACGCGTGTCCGTCGCCCGCGCGGATCGCTCGCGCGGCCGCCGCGGTCGCTTGAAGCGATGACGCGCAGAACCGGTTGATCGTGGCTGCGGGCAGAGTGTCGTATCCCGCGTACACGGCGACGCGCCGAGCGACGTTGTCACCCTGCGCGCCCTCCGGCAGCGCGGTACCCAAGTAGAAGTCGTCGAAGCCGGCCGGATCCGCCCCCGGAATCGTCGCCAGTGTCCCGCGCACCGCGGCCAGAGCGAGGTCCTCGGGGCGTTCGCCGGCGAACGCGCCTTTGCGGGCGCGCCCGAACGCGGTGCGGCGGTACGCAACGACGACGGCATCGTTCGGTGCCAAGCCAGTGCTCACGGCGCCTCCTTCAAATCGAACTAATCAGTACGAACCGTATCGTACTGTGTTATGGTTCGAGAATCTTCCCACTGGCTCGATGAGGAGTCCCATGAATGTGTCGACACGACCGATGAGCCCCCATGGGGAGCTCATCGGCGCGCTCGGCCTCGCAGTTCAGAGCCGCGACCGCAATCCCTCCTAGTCGGTGCCGCCGCACTCTGTCATGCCCAGTGCCGGCGCCGTTCCGAGCTCGATGCCGCGAGGGAAAACCCTCGGCGGTGCGGAATACGACCCATCGGAGGATGCAATGTCGGACGTCACCAATCGTGTACTCATCATCGGAGCGGGGTTCGCTGGCTTGAGTGCCGCGATCTCACTCGCTGGAATCGGAAAGCAGGTGACACTCGCAGAACGGTCGGACTCGCTCGCCGACGGCGCGGCCATCACCTTGAGCAATCGGGCCCCGGACGCCCTCGCTGAACTCGGAGTTTACGAAGAGGCTCTGGAGGCGGGCGTCGCCGGCTGGGACCACACGGTCTACGACCGCGACTTCTACGACGCGGCCGGAAACGCGCGGACCGTGCCGAGTTTGCCGTTGCGGGAGCCGGACGGGATGCCGGGCTACATCGTCCTGTACCGCCCGCATCTCGCGCAGCTGCTCGCGGATCGGGTGCGTGGGCTCGGCGTCACCGTCCGGTATGGATTGCGAGTAACTGCTCTCGTGGATCATGGGGAGGCGGTGACGGCGAGTTTCGACACCGGCGAATCGCAGGACTTCGATCTCGTCATCGGCGCCGACGGCTCCACCTCGAGCACGCGCGAGAGCATCTTCCCGGGACGCATCGCGCCGATCTACTCCGGCCACATGAGCTTCCGCTGGATCAAACGCGACGCGCCCGACGGGCCAGACGGCATCTTCGCAAACGACGCGAGCGATGCCGTGTTCGTGCGGCGCCTCCCCGGCAACGTGGTCTACATCGCGGCCGGGCTCGACATGGAGAATCGGACCGTCGAGCACGACGAAGGCATCCGGCTCTTCCGTGAAGCGTTGCAGAAGTTCCCCGCGCCCAGAGTGCAGCAGCTCCTCGCCGCAGTGGAGGACTCGGACGAGGTGATTGTCCGGCCCTACACATTCCACAACCTTCCGGCGCCGTGGCACCGCGGGCGCATCCTGGTCATCGGCGATGCCGCGCACACGATGTCCGCGCATCTCGGCGCGGGCGGCGTCATGGCGCTCGAGGACGGCGTGGTGCTTGGACAGGAGCTTGGTTCCGGAGGCGACCTCGACCCGGCGCTCCTTCGTTTCGCCCGCCGGCGGGCAAGACGCACGTTCGTCGCAGTCGACGCGTGCCGGCAGATGCTCGACCTGCAGGTGAACTACCTCGCCGATCCGCGAGATTTGCATCGCGTGCGCGAGTCTGCGTTCACCGAGCTCGTACGGGAGTACTGATCCATATGCGTGACATCGACCCCGTCACGGGACTCGCGGAGTCCACCTTCGGCCTGGCACGTCTTCAGGATGGCGAGCGGGTCTTTCATGCACTCGTCGGGCCCGGCGGAGACATCGTGGATCTCTCGTCGGACTTCCTGATCAGGATTCCCTCTACGGCCGGTGGCCACGTTCGTTCGAGCATTCGATGAGGTCCGACGGCGGTCTGCCGCTGGCGGCGAGGCCGTCGATGCCGAGGGACGGCGTCGTCTCGCGTTTGAACCACGGTCTGCGCAAACAGCGGCTGGCCGATGGTGCCGTCCTCCATCGCGCGGCGCGTCCTGGAAGCCCCCGCGACCACCGTCGGCATCAACCTGCCCGACCAGCACCAGCCACAAACGAGGACCGCGTGACGCCACACAGCCTGACATCGCGCGCCCGCGTCAGCACAGGCGGAAATGGTTCTGGACGCAGTGATGGAGCGTGCACCCGCGGAGCGGTTCTACGACTCTCTCTTGAGTCGACCGCCGACCGGCAGCACCAATAGGTCGCTCCCGACGATTAGCTTGCCGGAGAATCCTCTGGCAGCACGTTTCCAGATGTGATCTGGCGAGTCCGCTGGTACGAGGTGGGAGAGGACGAGGTTCCCCACCCCAGCGACCTCGGCGACCTCGGGACCGACCTGCTCAACGGAGGTGTGCGCTTCAAGCAGGTGCTGACGAGTGGGCGCTTGCTGCGCTTGGGGCAGCGTGGCGACGATTGTCTCAACCCACTCCGGGTCTATGGCTTCGTGAACAAGGTAGTCAGCACCGGAAGCTAGCCGGATGAGGTTCTCGCTGATCGTGGTGTCACCCGAGATGACGACCGATCCATCCGGGGTATCGAACCGATAGGCGAAGGCGGGCGCCATCGGGTGATGATCGACGAGGGTCGCCGTGACGACGACCTCCCCATCGTCCCAGACCTGCAGCGGTGAATCTAGCAGGGGTGGGATTCCTGACGGGTCGATGTCCCAAATCCCGCTCAGGTCGATGTCATTCACGTCGAAGAGCGTTGACGGCACCGTGAAGTTGCTGTCACGTGCACGGTCATTGAAATCCTGAGCAAATACGGAGTCGAGCTGCTTGGTGAGGCTTTCGATGCCAGGCGTTGGCTCGTCGGGTGCGACTACATCAGGTGCGGGCCGGTTCGGCGGGAAGAGGCGTGGGAGCGTACCTCGCGGACCCGGTCCAAAGACCCTAATCGGCTCGGGGCGTGTCCGACCGAACAGGTTGGAACCCGCGGTCGAATATAGAAGAGGCCAGTCAGCTGTGTGGTCTGAGTGGAGGTGGGTGAAGAAAATCCCCGACACGTTGTTCAGTGCCCCGCCCAGCAGCTGCGTTGAGGGCAGCCCGCTTTCGGAGAACCGGCGTACAGCACCAGCGCCTAGGTCCACGATGTAGACGCGGTCCTCGAAGATCACGGCCGTGGATATGCCGGCCCTCGAACCTCCGCCGCCCCATGCTGGACCACCCGCGGTCCCGAGCAGTGCGAGGCGGGTTCGGGCCTTGCCCGATCTATCGACGACGGACCTGATGTCGGTGGTCGCCGCCGCCTCTGCGGCAGGAATCGCCATGGAGCTAATCGCTACGGTCGTTGCACCGATGCCAATGGAGCCGAGCAACGCCCGTCGTGAAAACCTCTGGGGATCTGTCTGGTCACGCTGCTCGCTACACACGCTTGTTCCACTTCTTCGGGGATGGTTGCTGTTTGATCCAGACGACATATTCACTTGAATGAACGCCGCCGTTAGATCCGATTCAGTACGTTTCGAATGCTATATCAACCATGCATGGCGGAGGTAGTTATCGCGCCTGATTCGTCCCGCGCGGGGCCTCAACGTACGCAGCATCGGTTCTCTGACGAAGCGCGACCTCGCCGTGCTCGGGGTCCGGCATCGTCGGGAAAAGGGGCGACGAGAGATCTCGCCGCCCCTCGTCCAGAGTGGTGATCAGAAGGTTCCTGCCCGGAAGCGGTTGACTCCCACTTCGCCTTCCACCACGGCGGCGGTGAGCTCTTCGACGCTGGTGTCTTCGCGGCGGACGTCGAGGATCTTCTTGCCGTGGTTCATTACTATGTGGCGGTCGCATACCTTGTACGCGTGGTGCAGGTTGTGCGTGACCAGGACGGAGCTTACTCCCTCCGATTTCAGCTGGCGCAGGTAGTCCAGCAGCGCCTCGGTCGCGCGCACCGCCAGCGCGGATGTCGGCTCGTCTAGGATGAGCAGGCTGCGCTTGAAGTGCACGGCACGGGCGATCGCCACCGCTTGCGCTTGGCCGCCGGAGAGCGATGCGACCAGTTGCTTCGAGCTTTTGATGCCCTCGATAGTGACCACGGTGTCGAGGATGTTGCTCGCGATCGCATCCATCTTCTTGAGCTTCATGAATCCGAGCGGGTTCGTGATCTCGCGTCCCATGAAGATGTTGCGGGTGATCGACATCTGCGGCACGAGAGCCGAGTCCTGGAAGATCGTCTCCACACCGAGTGACTCGGTGGTCGGCCGGTTCACGGTGGGCACGGCGGCGCCGTCCCAGTAGTACGCGCCCGAGGTCATGGGCACGACACCCGACATGATCTTCACGAGCGTCGACTTGCCGGCACCGTTGTCGCCGAGAAGGCCGACGACTTCGCCCTTGCCGATGTCGAAGGATACGTCTTTGAGGACGGTGTTGGCGCCGTAGCGCTTGGTGACGCCTTCGAGCCGGAGCAGGTAGTCGGAAGTCATGACGCCTTCCCTTCCATGAGCTTGTTGAAGACGGCAGCGATCACGATGATGAGGCCGACGAAGAGCTGGATGTAGAAGCCAGGTGCCTTGGCCAGGATGAGGCCGTTCTCGATCAGACGGATCAGGGCTGCGCCGATGACCATGCCGATGATGGAGCCGCGCCCGCCGTTGAGTGAGGTGCCGCCCACCACCGCAGCCGCGATCGCCATGAGCGTGTAATCGTCGGTGCTGCCGGGCTGCATGGATCCGGTGCGGACGGAGATCAGGATGGCGGCGAAGGCGACTAGCAGGCCGAAGACTCCGAAAGCGAGCAGCCGCACAGAGTTGGGCTTGATCGAGATCGCCTTCGCGGCCGAGGGGTTGCCGCCGACGGCGAAGATGTGGTTGCCGAGCTTGTGCCGGTGAAGGAAGGACCACATCACGAAGCCGATGACGATCAGCCACAGCAGCTGCGATCGGAAGAAGCCGAAGTCTCCGGCGAAGATCGCGACGAGCGCGTCGTCCTTGCCGTCGACGAGGATCGCGGGGGACGTGCCGTTCACGAAGATGCTGGCGCCGACCCAGAAGAAGCCCATGCCGAGCGTGGCGATGAACGACGGGATGCGGGTCAGGACCACGATCAGGCCGTTCACGAGGGCGATGGATGTGCCCGTGGCTAGGCCGGCGATGATGCCCCAGCCCCAGCCGGCGCTCTCGGAGACGTTGATGAAGACGATTGCGGTGAATCCGACGTTCGCCCCCAGCGACAGGTCGAACTCGCCGGCGATCATGAGGATGCCCGCCGCGATGCCCATCAGGGCGAGAACGGGGATGCTCTGCGAGATCACACCGGAGAGGTTGCTCGCCGACAGGAACGGGAACTGCGACGGTGCGACGAGGCCGGCGATGATGAAGCCGATGAGCACGAGGGCGACGATGACGCCGATCTCGAGCGCGCCGCGTCCGCGGCTGTACTGGATGTTCTCGCGGAAGCGAGCCGCGAACGTCTGGGGGGTGTTGTCGCTGAGGCGGCGGCCGGTGATCACCGTCTCGGTGGGTGCCGGCGCCGTGAGCACATGCTCCGGGGGTCTTTCCGTGGGCTGGGACATCGTCGTCGCCTTTCGTTGCTGTGTGGATGAGGCTGTGGGGGCCGCCGAGCGTGCGGCCCCCACAGAGTTGCTCTTAGAAGCGGACGCCCTCGAGCTGGTCGTCCTCGAGCAGCTCGACGTTGGTGCTGTCGATGAGGCCCACGCCGCCGGAGTTGATGTTGGCGGGGGAGAGACCGAAGTCGATGAACAGCACACCCTGGGTGACCGACTGGAAGCCCTGGACATAGCCCTGCTGATCGGCGGTGGCGATGATGTCGCCGTTCTTGATGCCGGCGACCACCTGCGGGTTCGACA
>Ga0247819_10001823_pt1 | contig 11311 bp, 7 predicted proteins | sample 13C_Xylose_Day6_FD_193428 | JGI IMG/M metagenome (GOLD analysis project Ga0247819, IMG submission 193428) | Soil microbial communities from agricultural site in Penn Yan, New York, United States - 13C_Xylose_Day6 | ecosystem: Environmental > Terrestrial > Soil > Agricultural land | place: USA... | reverse complement strand
GCATCAAGGCGCTGGTGGAGCGCGCGCAGGCCGGCGTGAAAGTGCGCATGCTGGTGGATTCGCTGGGCTCCAAGAAGCTCACCCGCAAGTTCTATGGGCCGCTGGTCGAAGCCGGCGGCGAGTTCGCTTTCTTTCATCCGACCAAGATAGGCCGGCGCCTGCGGCCGGTGATCAACTTTCGCACCCACCGCAAGATCCTGGTCTGCGATGGCCGCGTGGCCTTTACCGGCGGCGTCAACATCACCGACGAAGAAGACAAGCGGGTGATGGCCAGTGCCTACCACGACGTGCATTTGCGGCTCGAAGGCCCGGTGGTCAACTGGCTGCAGACGGTGTTCCTCGAGGACTGGGCTTACGCGCTGGAGCGCCAGCACCAGGCCGAGCCGCCGGGGCTGGACGAGTTGCTGCCCGACATGGCCGAAGGGGCCTATGCGGTGCAGGTCATGAGCTCCGGCCCCGACAACCGGCTGGCGGCCATCCACCGCACCTATGTCGCGGCCATCAACGCGGCCAGCGACCGGGTCTGGTTGACCACGCCGTATTTCGTGCCCACGGAGGCGGCCATGGCGGCGCTGACCAATGCCGCGCTGCGCGGCGTGGACGTGCAACTGCTGGTGCCGGAAAAATCCGACTCCTTCATCGTCACCGCCGCCGCGCGCTCCTATTTCGACGAGCTGATCGCCTGTGGTGCCAGAGTGCACGAATACCACGCGCGCATGCTGCACTCCAAGACGCTGGTGGTGGATGACAACATTGCCATCATCGGCACGGCCAACTTCGACAACCGCAGCTTTTTTCTCAATTACGAAGTCTGCGCCATCGCCTACGGACCCAAGCTCAACGGCGATCTGGTGCAGCAGTTCAAGCAGGATTTGCACAACGCGCGCCAGGTTCCCTACGGACGCAAACAGCGCTTTTTCCCCCGGCTGGTGGATTCTGTGGCGCGGCTGTGCTCGCCGCTGCTGTAAACAGCCTCTGCGCCCACTTGGGCGGCCAATTCCCGGGCATACTGCGGCGATGGCTAATACCACGTTCTACTGGCACGACTACGAAACTTTCGGTGCCCAACCCCGCTATGACCGACCGGCCCAGTTCGCTGGCATCCGCACGGACATGGAACTCAATGAAATCGGCGAACCGCTGGCGCTGTACTGCCAGCCGTCCCACGACTACCTGCCGGACCCGCAATCCTGTCTGATCACCGGCATCACGCCGCAGCAGTGCGTGGCCCAGGGCGTACCCGAGCATGAATTCGCCGCGCGCATCGAAGAGGAAATGGCAAGCCCCGGCACCGTCGGTGTGGGCTACAACACCATCCGCTTCGATGACGAGATCACGCGCTTCATGTTCTGGCGCAACCTGATGGACCCGTACGCGCGCGAATGGCAAAACGGCTGCGGCCGCTGGGACCTGCTCGACGTGGCCCGCATGGTCTATGCGCTGCGCCCCGAGGGCATCGTCTGGCCGCGCAAGGAAGACGGCACGGTCAGCTTCAAGCTCGAAGACCTGGCCCGCGCCAACGGCCTGGCGCACGAGCAGGCCCATGATGCCGTCAGCGACGTGCGCGCCACCATCGCCCTGGCGCGCTTGATCCGCAAGCACCAGCCACGGCTGTTCGACTTTGCGTTCAGCCTGCACAAGAAAGACCGCGTGCTCCAGGAGCTGGGTCTGCCGGCCGTGGCCGCCCATGCCAAGCCATTCCTGCACGTCGCGGGCATGTTCGGCGCGGCACGCGGCTGCATTGCCGTGATGTGGCCGCTGGCCACGCACCCGACGAACAAGAACGAAATCCTGGCCTGGGACCTGTCCGCGGACCCGTCCGAGCTGGCCACGCTCAATGCCGAGACCTTGCGCCTGCGCATGTTCACGCGCTCGGCCGATCTGCCCGAAGGCGTGACGCGCCTGCCGATCAAGAGCATCCACATCAACAAGTCGCCGATGGTGGTCGGCAGCCTCAAGACCCTGAGCCCGGCCATGGCCGAGCAATGGGGCATAGACATGGCGCAGTGCCTGGCGCATGCGGCCGTGGCGCGCGACCTGCCCGACATGAGCGCGCTATGGAAGCAGGTCTTCCAGCGCCCGGCTGCCAGCACGCCCGTCGATCCCGACCAGGACTTGTATGGCGGCTTTGTCGGCAACGAAGACCGGCGCCGGCTCAACCACCTGCGCTCCTTGGCTCCGCTGGAGCTGGCCATGGACCGCACGGGCTTTGACGATCCGCGACTGGCCGAGCTGGTGTTCCGCTACCGCGCGCGCAACTTCCCCGACACCTTGTCGACCGAAGAGCAGGAGCGCTGGAAGACCCACTGCGCGGACTGCCTGCTCGACGGCAAGGGCGGCGCACGCACGGCCGAGCGCATGTTTGGCGAGATCGACCTGCTGTCGGAAACGGTGGACGAGCGCGGCGAGGAAATCCTGGGCGCGCTGTATGACTACGCTGCGGCGATAGTGCCGGAGAACTGACCCCCCCTGAGCCGCTGCGCCGGATGGCCGGCCCCGGCTTCCCCCCAGGGGGACGACACCGTCGCTGCGGGGCGGCCCTTGCTCGGTGTCCCCTTGCTGGGGCGCGCCAGTTGCTCAGGCCGATGGGCTTCTTTTACATCGCCCCAAAGAACTGGTAGCACACCGCGATCGCTGCCACCACGCCGGCCAGTTCGGCCAGCAGGGCGCAGCCTACGGCGTGACGGGCGCGCTGTATGCCTACGGCGCCGAAATACACGGCCAGCACATAGAAGGTGGTTTCGGTGCTGCCCTGGATAGTGGCCGCGGCCAGGGCGGCGAAGCTGTCCACGCCCTGGCTTTGCATGGTCTCGATCAGCATGGCACGGGCCGCGCTGCCGGAAAACGGCTTGACCAGGGCCGTGGGCAGGGCGTCGACAAAGCGCGCGTCCCAGCCGCCCGCATCGACCAGCCAGCGTATGGCCGACAGCACATACTCGAGCGCGCCTGACGCGCGGAACACGCCCACGGCACACAGCATGGCCACCAGGTAGGGCAGCAGGCCCTTGGCGACGTCAAAGCCTTCCTTGGCGCCTTCGATGAAGTGGTCGTACACCGGCAGCTTGCGCCAGGCGCCCAGGCCGACGAATAGCACGATCAGCCCGAACAAGGTCAGATTGCCCAGCAGCGAGGACAGGCTGGCCAGCGCCGCCGCGCTGAGCGTGGTCAGCAAGGCCATGAAACCGCCCAGCACCAGGGCCGTCGGCAGCAGGTAGGCCAGCACCACGGGATGCCACAGCGGCAGGCGCTGCATGATGGCGACCGTGAGCAGCCCGACCAGGGTGGACGCCGACGTGGCCAGCAAGATCGGAAGGAAGACCAGCGTCGGGTCGGGTGCGCCTTGCTGCATGCGGTACATGAAGATGGTGACCGGCAGCAGCGTCAGCGACGAGGCATTGAGCACCAGGAACAGGATTTGCGCGTTGCTGGCCGTGTCGGGACGCGGGTTGAGCGTTTGCAGCTCGCGCATGGCCTTGAGGCCCATGGGCGTGGCTGCGTTGTCCAGGCCCAGGGCGTTGGCCGCGAAGTTCAGCGTGATCAGGCCCAGGGCCGGGTGGCCGCGCGGCACTTCTGGCATGAGCTTGGCAAACAGTGGGCCCAGCGCGCGCGCCAGCCACTGCACCACGCCGGCTTTCTCGGCGATGCGCAAAAAGCCCAGCCACAGCGTCAGCGTGCCGAACAGCAGCACCATCACTTCCACCGACAGCCGGGCCATGGAAAACAAGGCCTGGACCATGCTGGCGAACACCTGGCTGTTGCCGCCCAGCAGCCACTGGGCCAGCGCTGCAATGGCGCCTATGACGAAAAAACCCAGCCACAAGGCATTGAGCATGGAAAAATTCCCTGGAATGTGAAAGCGCCGAGGCGTTGTTTGGCCGCTATTGTGGCGCCAGCGCTGCGGCCTGGCGGCGTGTGACAGCCGAAGTGGGCGATATGTCACAAAACGCGGTGGGTAATTGTCACGCGGCTGTCTTGCTGCTTTTGCATCATGCGCTGATGTGTTTTGCCGTCTCTGCTCAGTGATCTCCCTGCTGCCCCGTTGTTCGGTTTTTGCTTCGTTGTCTCGCCAACGGCTGTCCTCCATCTCATTGCGCATGGGGTGGCGCGGCATGCGCCTGGCCTGCATAGGCAGCGCCTTGCTGGTGCTGGGCCTGGTCTGGTGGCTGGCCTGGCAAAGCCTGCAGGCCGAGCGACAGCAGCTGGAAGTGAGCACGGCGCAACTGCAGTCCAGCCTGGCGGCCGTGGTCGCCGAGAACCTGGTGCAGGTAGTCAACAAAGGCCAGTTGATGGCCCTGGCAGCCTCCGGCACGCTGGCCGGCCATGTGCGGGGGCCGCAGGAGGTGCACCGGCGGCTGGCGTCCATGCTGGAGGCCGAGCACAGCTTTGCGCGCTATCTGTTGCTGGACGCGGCACTGCGGCCTATCGATGCCTCCTATCCCCAGACCGACAGCGAACGGGCACTGTTGATCGCCGCCCTGCGCCAGTCGCTGCAAGCCGCGCCGCGCGGATCGCCCCTGTTGCTGCCGCGCGACCTGGGCGTTGGCCATCCCGACATGTGGCAGTTGCCGCTGGTCTATGCCTTGCCGTCGGAGCAGGCTGGCGCGGAGCCGGGCGGCTATCTGCTGCTGATGCTGGATCTGGGCTATTTCCTGAACCTGTACCGCGACGTGGAAATGGGCGTGGGCAGCGCCGTCCTGCTGCTGGATGCGCAAGGCCATCCGCTGGCCGAGTTGGGCGCCCAGGGGCTGACCATGCCCTTGCCCGACAGCCGCCCGCTTTCGCTGGCGCAGATGGCCGGCAACAGCGGCTCGACTTTCGCCGCGCTGCCGCCCAGCGGCTCCCCGCACCAGCTCAGCTGGCGGCGCAATGTCCGCTCGCCGTTCACCGTGGTCGCCAGTCGCGATCTGCGCTGGGTCCACGGCCAGAACCAGCAGGACAGCCGCAAGGTCTGGACTTTGCTGGGCGTGCTGAGCGCGTGCATGCTGCTGGCGGTGGCGGGCATGCTGCGGGTGCTGCGGCGCCAGGAAGGACTGTTCACCGCGCTGAGCCTGGCCAACCGCGACAAGCACATGCTCATCGACCAGCTGGAGCAGGAAAAATCCAAGGCGCTGGAGCTGGCCGCGAACGACCATCTCACCGGCTTGCACAACCGCCGCATGTTCAATGAGCTGGTGGCCAGCCACCTGGCGCTGGCGCGCCGCAGCCGCAAGTTCTATGCGCTGATGTACCTGGACCTGGACCGCTTCAAGGCCATCAACGACACACTGGGCCACCATGTGGGCGACCTGCTGCTGCAGGCCGTGGGCCAGCGCCTGCGCGAGCTGCTGCGCAGCTCCGACATCATCGCGCGCATGGGCGGCGACGAGTTTGCCGTGCTGGTCACCGGCATGGATGCCATGGCCGACATGGACGCGCTGGCCGCCAAGCTGGTGCACCAGTTGAGCCAGCCTTACGAAGGCCTGGAAGGCCACAGCCTGCAGGTCAGCCCTAGCATTGGCGTGGCGTTTTTCCCGCGCGACGGCCATGACGTGACGTTGCTGTGCCGGCATGCCGATGCCGCCATGTATGCCAGCAAGCGCGCGGGGCGCGGGCGCTTCACTTATTACGATGCCACGGCCAGCGCCGACAGCGCGCGCCTTTATGCGCTGGAGCGCCAACTGCCCCGGGCCGTCGCGGACCAGCAACTGGTGCTGCATTTCCAGCCCAAGGTGCGCTTGTCCGACTGCCGCATCATGGGCTTCGAGGCCCTGGTGCGCTGGCAGCACCCTGAGTACGGCCTGCTTTATCCCGGTGAGTTCATTGCCTCGGCCGAAGCCACGGGCGCGATCCGCGCCTTGGGTGACTGGGTGCTGCAGTCCTGCTGGCAGCAGGCGGCTGCCTGGCGGATGCAGGGGCTGGAGCCGGTGCCGATTGCGTTCAATGTCTCGCCGGTGCAACTGCGCGACAGCGCGTTCGCCGAGCGCCTGGCGATGCATATCGCGCATTACGGCATCAAGGCCAGTGACTTGAGCATGGAGATCACCGAAAGCTGCCTGCTTGAACCCCGGGCGCTGGCGCTTAGCGTGCTGGCCGAGGTGCAGGCCATGGGCGTATCGATAGGGCTCGATGATTTCGGCACCGGCTTTTCCAGCCTGAGCCAGATCAAGGACCTGCCCATAGACACCATCAAGCTGGATCGCTCCTTCGTCAACGACATTCGCAGCAGCAGCGAAGCCGGGGTGATCGTGACTTCGGTCATCACCTTGGCGCACAACCTCAAGATGCGCGTAGTGGCCGAAGGCGTGGAGCTGATGGACCAACTGGTGTACCTCAAGACCGCGGGCTGTGATGAGGCCCAGGGCTATTTCCTCAGCCGCCCGGTGGGTGCGCACATCGCCGAAAAGCTGCTGCGCGCGGTTTTTCTGCACCCCGCCTGAAAGCTGAGCCATGCACCGGGTTGAAGACGCGGCCGCAGACCGGCGCCAGGCCATGGCCTGGCTGCTGGGCGCCTGCGGCTGGCTGGTCGGTTCGCAGGTGTGGGCCACGGGCTGCGAGCTGCCGCCGCGCTTGCGCCTGGCCTTCATTCCCAAAAGCCGCCAGGCCGTGGAAGAAGCCGCCTACGGCCTGCTGGCCCAGGCCCTGGCCGAGGCGCTGGCCATGCCCGTGGACCTGGTGGCCGTGGCTTCCTATTCGGCCGTGGTGCAGGGCTTGCAGGCCGGCCATATCGACGTGGCCGAGCTGGGGCCGGCGACCTATGTGCAGATGTTGAAAGGCGGCGCCGTGGCCCGGCCTTTCGCGGCCATGGTCCGTGAAGGCGAAGTCCTGACGCGCTATCACTCGCTGCTGGTGGTGCGCAGTGCGTCGCGCAAGCGGCGCTGGGCGGACTTGCAGGGCGCGACGCTGAACCTGGTGGACCCGGCCAGCACGTCCGGGGCGCTGCTGCCCCGGCAGGCGGTGCTGGCGCATACCGGCCAGGCGCTGGAAGCGTTTTTCTCGCGCGTGAGCTATGCCGGTTCGCACACCCGGGCCCTGGAAGCCGTGCGCAGCGGGCGCGTGGACGCGGCCTTTGTGTCCAGCCAGAGCCTGGCAACGGCGCTGCTGCACAAGAGCCTGGCGCCGGGCGAGTTGCGGACCCTGTGGGTTTCGCCGCCGTTGCCCACAGATCCGCTGGTGCTGCGCAAGACGCTGTGCCCGGCGCTGCAGGCCCGGCTGGGCGCGGTCTTCTTGCGTCAGCAGGCGCTGCTGCGGCCCGCCTTGCGGGCGCTGGGCATGCAGGGCGTGGCGGCGGTGGACGAGAGCGATTACGCGGGCGTGGCGGCCTTGCTCAGCGGGCCGTGAGCTGCACGCGCATCAACTGTCCATTGCGCTCATCGGTCAGCAGGTAAAGCCAGCCGTCGGGGCCCTGGCGCACATCTCGCACGCGTTGGCCGAGCTGCGGCAGCAACAGGTGTCGCTGGGTGATGCGACCGTCCTGCACGCTCAAACGTTCGAGCATGCGGCTTTTGAGCGCGCCGACGACCATCTGCCCTTTCCAGGACGCGCCATAGCGGTCGCTGGTGATGAAGGCCATGCCCGACGGGGCGATGGACGGCACCCAGTAATGCACGGGAGGCTCCATGCCGGCCTGGGAGGTCAGGCCCTTGCCTATGGGGCCGCCGCCGTAGTTTTCGCCATAGGTGACCACCGGCCAGCCATAGTTTTTGCCTGGAGCGGGGCGGTTGACTTCGTCGCCGCCCTGCGGGCCGTGCTCATGCACCCACAACTGGCCGTCGGGGGCCAGGGCCGCCCCCTGGGGGTTGCGGTGGCCCCAGCTCCAGATTTCCGGCAAGGCATCCTGGCGTCCGACCAAGGGGTTGTCGGCGGGCACCGCGCCATCCTTGCCCACGCGCACCACCTTGCCGAAGTGACTGCGCAGGTTTTGCGCTTCTTCCTTGGCGCTGGAGCGCTCGCCCAAGGTCAGGAACAGCGTGCCGTCGGGCCGGCCGTCGACCAGGCGTTCGGCGATGCGGCAGCCGAAGTGCAACCGGCTGGCGAATTTGGGCTGCTGCGAAAAAATCACCTGCACGGCTTCCAGGCGCGTGGCGTCGGCGGACAGCCGCGCGCGTGCCAGGGCCGTGCTGTTGACCGCGCTGTTGCCGCCTTCGCCGGCCTCGCTGTAGCAGAAATACAGCGTACGGTTGCGCGCAAAGTCGCTGTCCAGCAGCACATCGAGCAGTCCGCCCTGGCCGCCGGTCGCGATGCCCGGCAGCCCGCCCAGCGGCGCCCGCAGACGACCATCGGCTTCCACGATGCGCATGCGGCCAGGCCGCTCCGTGACCAGATAGCGGCCGTCGGGCAGAAAGGCCAGGGCCCAGGGATGCTCCAGGCCGCTGGCGACGGTGACGGCCTGTGCAACAGGGGCACCGCCCGCCTCGGGCGTCACACCCAGCGGCTGGGACTGCGCGTTGCCAAGGGCGGTGAGAGCAGCCAGGGCGAAGAAAATCGAACGGGTTGAGAGCATGGCAAGGCTTTCCAAACAAAGGTGCGGCAGCGCTCAGCATAGCGCCGGTGAAAAAAGAATCCCCGTCCTGGAAGTCGGGCTGGCGCCGAAGGTGTATAACTTCCTCCCTTTGGGGTGCGTGTGCCTGGGAGCATGCGTGCCTGTCACACGAAGGAACTATTCATGGGCGCGCAGTGGAAATCAAAGGGCAAGGCGCAGGTCGCCGATGCCAAGGGCAAGCTGTTTGGCAAGCTGGCCAAGGAAATCATGGTCGCCGCACGCGGCGGTGCCGACCCGGCTGCCAACTCCAAGCTGCGTCTGGTGGTCGAGCAGGCCCGCAAGGTGTCCATGCCCAAGGAGACGCTGGAACGCGCCATCAAGAAGGGCGCGGGCCTGACGGGTGAAGTCGTCAATTTCGAGCACGTGATCTACGAAGGCTATGCACCCCACCGCGTGCCGGTGATGGTCGAGTGCCTGACGGACAACGTCAACCGCACGGCCCCCGAAATGCGCGTGGCTTTCCGCAAGGGCCAGATGAGCGCCGTGGCCTGGGACTTTGACTACGTGGGCATGATCGAAGCCGAGCCGTCGCAGGCCGGTGCCGATGCCGAAGTGGCCGCCATCGAAGCCGGTGCGCAGGACTTCGAAGCCGGTGATGCCGAAGGCAGCACGCTGTTCCTGACCGATCCTACCGATCTGGACCTGGTCAGCAAGGCGCTGCCCGCGCAAGGCTTCACCGTGCTGTCCGCCAAGCTCGGCTACAAGGCCAAGACGCCCATCAGCGCCTCCAGCCTGAGCGCCGAGCAGCTCGAAGAAGTGCAGGCCTTCCTGGCCGGCATCGACGACAACGACGACGTGCAGAACATGTTCGTAGGTTTGGTGGATTAACATCGCCGCAGGCCCGCGCAAAGCCGGCCAGCGCAACCCGCCCATTGATCCAGGCCCTGGACCAGTGGGCTTTTTTGTTTCTAAGGCAAACCCCGCATGAGCGGTTTCAGGCACAGGGCCCTGCGTTTGATACCGGCGTGCCCCAGCAAGGAGGCAGCGAGCAAGCGCCGCCGCGCAGCGAGGCTGCCGTCCCTGGCCGGGCGCCCCCCTCCACCGAAGGATGAGAGGGGGAAGCGACGAAGTCGCTCAGGGGGTGCGATTATTTCGTGCCAAAGATCCGGTCGCCCGCATCGCCCAGACCTGGCAGGATGTAGCCGTGGTCGTTGAGTTCGCGGTCGATGGCGGCCGTGTAGATCGGCACGTCGGGGTGGGCCTTCTGCATGGTGGCGATGCCTTCAGGCGCGGCCAGCAGGCACATGAACTTGATCGACTTGGGCTTGAGCTGCTTGAGGCGCTCCACGGCGGCCGCGGCCGAGTTGCCCGTGGCCAGCATGGGGTCGACGACGATGATGTCGCGCTCTTCCATTTCCGCCGGCATCTTGAAGTAGTACTCGACGGGCTGCAGCGTCTTGGGGTCGCGGTACAGGCCGATGTGGCCTATGCGCGCACCGGGCACGACGTTGAGCATGCCGTCCAGAAAGCCGTTGCCGGCGCGCAGGATGGACACCAGCACCAGCTTCTTGCCGTCGATCGCCTTGCCAATCATGGTTTCCATGGGCGTTTCGATTTCGACGTCCTGCAGGGGCATGTCGCGCGTGATTTCATAGGCCATCAAGGTGCTGAGTTCGCCGAGCATGCGGCGAAAGCTGTTGGTGCTGGCCTCTTTGCGGCGCATCAGCGTGAGCTTGTGCTGGACCAGCGGGTGGTCGATGAGATGGACTTGGCTCATATAGGTCTGTCGTTGACTAGGGAAAATAGGGGAGGGCGGGCTCGTCAGTCCGCCAGAAAACTGGCGTAGCGCTGCAAATCGACGTTGCCGCCACTGATGATGACGCCGACGCGGGCACCTGCCAGAGCAATGCCGCCGTGCAAGGCCCCGGCGAATGCCAGGGCGCCAGTGGGCTCGACTACGATTTTCATGCGTTCTGCAAAAAAGCGCAGCGCTTGCACCAGTTGTTCGTCTGAAACCGTAAGAATATCTTCGACCGCCGGTTGGATCAGTGCGAAGGGGATTTCTCCCAGCGACTGGGACTGTGCGCCATCGGCAATCGTGTGCGGCGTGGGAATGCGCACCAGCGCGCCGCTGCGCAGCGATTGCTGGCCGTCGTTGCCGGTTTCAGGCTCCACGCCATAGACCTTGCACTGGGGAGCCAGGGCTTGCGCCGCCAGCAGGCTGCCCGAAAGCAGGCCGCCGCCACCCAGGCAGACGAACAGATAGTCCAGGTTCGGTACTTCCTCGAACAGCTCCTTGGCGGCCGTGCCCTGGCCGGCAATCACGTCGAAGTGGTCGAACGGCGGAATCAAGGTCATGCCGCGCTGCTGGGCGAGTTGGGCGCTGATGGCTTCGCGGTCTTCCGTGAAGCGGTTGTAAGTGACGACCTGTGCGCCGTACTCGCGCGTGGCAGCCATCTTGGAGGCCGGCGCGTCTTCGGGCATGACGATGACGGCAGGCATCTCCAGCAAGCGCGCGGACAGTGCAATCGCCTGGGCATGGTTGCCCGAGGAAAACGCCAGTACGCCGCCTTTGCGCTGCTCGGGGGAGAACTGCGACAAGGCGTTGTAGGCGCCGCGGAACTTGAACGCGCCCATGCGCTGCAGATTCTCACATTTGAAAAACAGCTGCGCGTCCAACTGGGCATCGATGGTGCGCGACCGGGCCACGGGCGTGCGGTGGGCGAGGCCCTCCAGGCGCCGGGCTGCGGCCTGTACGTCGGCATAGGTGGGGAGGGTGAGTGCGTTGGATGGCATATGCGGCGGTGGTGCGGGCTGGGAGGCGGTGGTGACCATCATAGCGAGGCCCCCAGG
>Ga0247819_10001820_pt1 | contig 11323 bp, 16 predicted proteins | sample 13C_Xylose_Day6_FD_193428 | JGI IMG/M metagenome (GOLD analysis project Ga0247819, IMG submission 193428) | Soil microbial communities from agricultural site in Penn Yan, New York, United States - 13C_Xylose_Day6 | ecosystem: Environmental > Terrestrial > Soil > Agricultural land | place: USA... | reverse complement strand
GCGATGAAGAAACCTCCGCATCCCCGCAAACCCCCACCGAGAGCAAACCCCCAATGGATGAAGCTACAGCCAAGGCGCTGAAGGCATTGCTGGAGCAGCTGTTGCTTGTTGCTGCAGGCATTCAGACCGTGATCGAACCCGTCACAGAAGACGTTGTGGATCCTATCGTTGACGAAGTCGACGATGTTGAATCCGCTGTGAAGGACATCGTCGATCAGGTCGAGACTGATCGTGAGTTCGCCCGTAAAGGCGGCGACACCGACAAGCGCCTGGCCAGCATTGAGAAGCTGCTGAGCAAAGCGTTCAACACCGTCAGCACTCGTCAGGTCCCGCGCACCACTGGCCCGGCCGACAAAACCAAAAAGCGGGTGCTGTGATATGAGCCAGAAATCTCTGTCCAATCGCGCCCTACTGCAATACTCCGCCCTGTGCCTGGCAATCGGTGAGACCTACGGCGTTGATGTAACTCGCCAGTTCAACGTCGAGCCGAGCATCGCCCAGGAACTGAACGACAAGATCACCGAGCGCGCCGATTTCCTCGAACGCATCAACGTCGTACCGGTCACTGAGATCAAGGGCGAAAAGGTCATGTTCGGTGTGAACGGTCCGGTCACTAGCCGCACCAACACCAAGACCACCGACCGCGAAGCCAAAGACGTTTCCGACCTGAACGGCGAAGGTTACGAGCTGTTCGCCACTGAGTCGGATGTCGGTTTGCCGTTCGCCAAGATCGACAGCTGGGCCAAGTTCCCGGACTTCGCCGATCGCTACTCGGCAGCGGTGCAGAAACAGATCGCCCTGGATCGCATCATGATTGGCTGGCACGGCACTCATGCTGCAGCGCAGACCAATCTGGCTACCTACCCGATGCTGCAGGACGTGAACAAAGGTTGGCTGCAGCTGGCTCGCGAGCAGATCCCTGAGCAGGTCCTACACGAAGGCGCGGTCGCCGGAAAAATCACCCTCGGGGCCGGCGGCGATTACGAAAACCTTGATGCCCTGGTGCACGACACCAAGCAAATGATCAGCTCGGTGTTCCGTGATGGCGGCGACCTGGTGGCGATCGTCGGCAGTGACCTGCTGGCGGCCGACAAGGCCAAGCTGTACTCCAGCCAGGCGGGTAAGCCCACTGAGAAAGAACGCATCGAAAGTGCCCAGGTCATTGCGACCTACGGCGGCCTGCCGACCTTCACCGTCCCGCACTTCCCGGTCAACGCCGTGGTTGTCACCAGCTGGGACAACCTGTCGATCTACTTCCAGGACAGCAGCTGGCGTCGCCACCTGATCGAGAACCCGAAACGCTCTCGCGTCGAGGATTACAACGGCCGGAACGAAGGCTACGTGATCGAGCAACTGGAAAAATTCGCGGTTGCTGAAAACGTGGAGTTGATCTGATGAGCCTGGCACTGGCGCACAAGCGCCGCGTTCAAGCCGAAGGCCCTGCAGCTGCTGCACGCGCCAGTGCCGACACGGCGGTGTATTCCGCCGCCACCGCGCTGTCCAGCCCAGCCAACGCCAAGAAACACCTGAAGCTGATGGAAGACGCATTGGCTCAGGACCTGGAGCGAATCAGCGCGATCAACAGCCGCGAACTGCGTCAACAGCTCAAGCGAGACGAGCTGCTGCCCAAGTACCTGGATTACGTGCAGCGCTACCGCGATTCCGGATTGAGTTTCCCGAACTCGGTAGTGATGCAGGTCCTGGTCTGGCTGTTCGACACCGTGCAATTCGAAGCGGGCCTCGACCTGGCGGACTTCGCCATGGAGCAAAACCAGCCGATGCCTGAGCGCTTCAAGCGCGACGTGCCGACCTTTGTCGCGGATGCAGTGATCGAGTGGGCCGAGGCCGAGCAGAAGGCCGGACGCAGTCCAGAGCCGTATGTGTCCGACCTGTTGCCGCGTGTCGATGGCGACTGGCAGCTCACTGAGCAGATCCCGGCCAAGTACCACAAGTTGCTTGGGATCCGCGCCCTGGACGCCAGGGAGTGGACGAAGGCCATCACCCACTTTGAACGCGCCACTGAGCTGCACGCCGCTGTTGGTGTGGGCACGCGACTGGAAGGCGCTCGCAAGGCGTTGGCAAAAGAACTGGCTAACAACGCCGCCGAATAACCCGACTACCCCCCCGGCGAGAAACTGTGGATGTGAGCCAACCATTTATGGCCCTGACCCACTGAAACAGTTTTCCCGCCCCTATTTGAGTGCCCAGCAATGAGCTTTTCCGGGAAACCCACCACCTTTGTGGAACAGGCGATCGAGAACGACGGCTTCTGGCCGAACCTCTCCGTGGCCGAGTTCCAGAAGGGTTACCGCCTGCCGGCGGAGTACCTGGTAGACATGCTGGTCACTGATCTGACCACGGCGATGATCGAGGTCAATCGAGATCTCACCAAGCGCAAGGGTCAATGGCAGAACGTGGGCATCACCACCGTGGAATCTGCGGACCCTATGGTGCTGCCCGAGCGCACATTTCACACAGCGACGTACAAACGCGCTGTGTATTGCCGCGCCAAGGCCAGCTTGCTGACCCAGTTCGCCACTGTGACGCGTCGTGAAAGCGCGGAGAACACCGGCAAGGAACTGCCTGAACGTGGCGAAACCTTCCTCGAGTTCAGCCAGCAGGCTGTTCGGTCATTGCAGGGCCGTGGCCGCATTACGGCGGCGCTGCTGTGATCAAGCTGCAGGCTTTGACGGCCTACCTCATTGAACGCCAGTTGGTGGCCCCTGAGCAGCTCGACAGCTGGACCGACCAGGTCAACCTGGAACTGGTGTGGAAGCCCGACACAAAGGGCATGCACATGGGCGACATGAACTACAGCTCCACGATCGTGCTCGAGCGCTTCGCTGACCACCCGGCCCGCCTGATGGCATTGGTCGGCAGCTGGCTGGAGAGCAACGACGAGGACCGCGACGGCGTGCCCGCGACCGTGTTCGACATCACCATGCTCGACAACGACCTGGCCGACGTCGACATCAAGTTGCAGTTCAGCGAACCGCAGTACCTGACCGAGGATCCGGACGGCGAGATCGCGGCCTTCGGCAAGTCCTGGGCATTCGTGCCGTTCGTGCTGTGGGTGGCGGAGCAAGGCGAGGTGACCAGCGATGGCGCGTAGCACTTTCGACCTGGACGTGCGTGGCCTGCTCGGGGCGGAGGAACAGCTCGCGCTGCTCAACCTGCCGCCTCAGTTGCGCCGCCGCCTGCTGAACAACGTCAGCAAGCGTGTGCGCAGCCTGAGCCGCCAGCGGATCCGCAACCAGCAGAACCTGGACGGTTCGCCGTTCGAAGCACGCAAGGGCGCGGGCAAGGGCAAAAAGAAGATGGAAGCCGGCCTCGGCAAGCTGCTCGAGGTCACCCGCGTCAACGCTGACGAAGCCGAGCTGGGTTGGCGTAACGCGCTGACCCGTTGGGTGGCATCGCAGCAGCACAACGGCGTGTCCGAACGACGCACCGCCGCGCAGATGCGCCAGTGGAACAAGGTTCCCGAAGGCCTGGCCGCGACCGAAAAGCAGGCCAAGCGCTTGCGTCGTCTCGGTTTCAAGGTCCGTGAGGCGGGCAAAAAGACGCTCACACGCCCGTCCATGGCGTGGATTAAAGAGCATGTGAACTACGCCAAGGCGGGTCTGCTGATCCGCATCCTGGACGACGAACAAGCCGAGTCCTCTGGTGCGCAAAGCTGGGAAATCAAACTTCCCAAGCGCCAGTTTCTCGGCCCTGGCACCAAGTCAGAAACCAGTGCGCTGGTGAACCTGGTGCTGCAACAAATCCTTAACGCTCCCCGCTAACGAGGCACACATGGCACTTGGCAAAGTCAGCGTCAACAATCTCAATCTCAGCCAAGGCGCTGTGACTGCGATCGAACGCCACTTCCTTTTCATCGGCCCTGGTGCAAAAAGCATCGGGCAATTGATTTCCCTGAACACGGACAGCGACCTGGACGTGATGCTGGGCATTCCACCCAGTGACCTGAAAACCCAGATCACCGCCGCCCGCCTGAACGGTGGCGATCGCTGGGCCTGCGTGGCCGCTCCGATCGCTGCCGAGGGCGACTGGCAGGATGCCCTGACCGTATCGCAGCAGCAGGGCCATTCGTTCGAATCTGTGGTGATCACCACACCGGTAACCACCGCTGCCGAGCTGTCGGCCATGCATGACGCAGCCATTGCCCTGGGCAACACCTACGGGCGCCGCGTCTTTGTCATGGCGGCATCGGTCGGTATCACTGCCGAGGATCAAGCCTGGTCGGAATACACCGCTGCACAGAAAGCCCTTGTCCTCGGCCTAGCAGCGCCCCGCGTGCTGTGCGTACCCCAACTGCATGGCAACGACCTGGGCGTGTTGGCCGGCCGCCTGGCCAATGCCGCCGTCAGTGTCGCTGACAGTCCGATGCGCGTGGCCACCGGTTCGGTGCTCGGGCTTGGCCCGGTCCCGATTGACTCCGATGGTGTGCCATTGCCTTCCGCTGTGCGTGCCGAACTGGACACCGCGCGACTCTCCGTGACCCAGACCTACCCCGACTATCCAGGCGTGTACTGGGGCGACGCCAACATGCTCGACGTGCCCGCCAGCGACTTTCAGGTGGTCGAGTACCTGCGCATCGTCGACAAGGCGGCGCGCCAGGTGCGTCCACTGCTGATTGCCCGTGTCGCTGACCGCCGACTCAACAGTTCGGCCAACAGCATGGCGGTGAACATGAACGCGCTGATGGCCCCGCTGCGAGCGATGGCCAAGTCCACCACCTTTGCGGGCCAGGTGTTCCCCGGCGAGATCGAACAGCCCAAGGACGGCGACATCGTGCTGACCTGGAAGAGCAAAACCGCCGTGGAGGCCTTCATCAAGGTCAAGCCCCTCAACTGCCCGAAAGACCTGACCGCCAACATCGCGCTCGATCTTTCGACCACCGAAACGGAGTAACCCCGCATGGCTGCAAAGATTGGCGGCAAGAACTTCGACGTGAACCTGGGCGATCTGCTCGTTCACGTCGAAAGCGGCACCCTGGACATTACCGACAACAGCACCGTGGCGCAGAGCAAAGGCGTGCCGAACGGGCACGTTGACGGTGATGTGGCCGCTGCCGGCGAACTGGAACTGGACACCACCAACTTCAACCTGCTGATCGAGCAGGCCAAGAGTGCCGGCAGCTTCCGCGAGCTGGAACCGTTCAACATCGTGTTTTTCGCCAAGGCCGGCGACGAGGAACTGCGCATCGAGGCGTTCGGCTGCAAGGTGCGGATCTCCAGCCTGCTGAGCCTCGACCAGAAAGGTGGCGAGAAGAACAAGCACAAGATCCCGTTCGACGTCACCAGTCCGGACTTCATCAAGATCAACGGCGTGCCGTACCTGAGCGCCGCTGAAATCGAAGGCCTGACGTAATGGTCTGCCCGTTCGATCGTGCGCAGGTCCTGGAGCAGCGACAACGCGACCAAGCCATTGCGGCCCAGTTGTCCAAGTCGCGAGCGAGCGGGCCGAGCCTCACCCATTGCCAGGACTGCGACGAGGAGATCCCGCCAGCGCGCCAGGCACTGGGCGGCATGACCCGTTGCGTGCCTTGCCAAACCCTGACCGAAAAAGGACTTCGCTGATGAGCACGAATCAGGCTGCTCAGGACACCGCTATTGCCCTGGTAAAGGCGTCGCCCGCCATCGGTGTAGCCGCCACTGGTGCGACAGGTGCCGTCGACTGGTCGGCAGTGGCCTACATGCTGACCGCTTTCTACATGGTGCTGCAGATCCTGCTGCTGGTCCCGAAGTACCGCCAGATGCTGCGTGACTGGAAGGCCCAGGTATGAGCCTGCGAAACAAGATCGTCGCCGGCGTTTTGGTGCTCTGCAGCGGCACGTTGACTGCGTTCCTGGGCAACTGGGAAGGCAACGGGCAGAACGTCGTCTATGCCGACAAACTGGCCGGTGGATTGCCCACTGTCTGCAAAGGCATCACCCGCCATACGAGCCCGGATCCAGTCGTAGTCGGTGACTACTGGTCCGATGCACGCTGCGCCGAGGTCGAAAGCCTGGTGATCCAGAAAGGCCAGTTGACACTGGCCGACTGTCTGATGAATCAGCAGATAAGCCAGAACACGTTCGACGCCCTGAGCAGCCACGCGCACAACGTCGGCACGACCAATACGTGTGCCAGTCGGGCCGTGGGCTTGATCAACGCGGGCCGCATCGCGGACGGCTGCAGAGCGCTGGCGTGGGCTCCGGATGGTAAACCGGTTTGGGCCTACGTCACTGATGCGCAGGGCCGCAAGGTGTTCGTGCCTGGACTGTACAACCGGCGTCGGGCGGAAGCCGCTATGTGCGCGGAGGGCCTGTGACGATGCGCGAGGCCTTATTCCTCATTGTGCTGGCCCTGGTTGTCTGGATCGGTTTCGACATCCTGGAAGGCCAGCGCGACACCGCCCGTGAAGAGCGTGACGCTGCGCAGTCCGAGGTTAACGGCTTGCGTGAGGCTGCCCGTATCAGCGGCGAAATGCTCGCAGCCCGAGATGATATCGACCGTACCCGTACCCAGGAACTGAACCATGCACGTACTGAAAACGAAACTCTGCGCCGCGGTGTTGACGATGGCCGTCAGCGGTTGCGCATCCGTGCCACCTGCAGAGCCGCAGTGCCCACAACCACCGGCGCCGCCAGCGTGGCTGATGCAGGCACCGCCGAACTCGCAGCAGACGCTCGATCGGATTATTTCACCCTCCGAGATCAGCTCGCCCTCAGCCGGCAAATGATCCTCGGCCTGCAGGACTACACCCGGCAGGTGTGCCAGCGCATGCCAGCCAATCCCTGACCCCATTCATCAAAACCCCTACAGACGGATCCTTAAATGACTGACGTAAACCGCGACATCACCTTGGAATTTGCTGACTCGGAATTCACCTTCCACATGACGCCCCAGGACGTGACCAAGTACTTCAATGCCACCACCCAGGCCAACAAGGTAGCCCCGGCCAATAACCTGCTGATCACCACCGTCAAGCAGGAAGAGCGTGCCTCGCTGAAGCCCTTTTTGGCCAACCCGGTGACCGTGATGGAGCTGGCCGGCGCTCTGCTTGAAGAGTATTCGCCGGACATCGACATCATCGTAAAAAAGTCCTCAGCCACGCTGACGGCTTAGCCGACGACGGGCTGGGCCAGCTTTTGGCCCTGACCCAACGCTGGCTGCCTGGTGCTGAACCTACCATCGAGAACATGGGCATGGCCAAGTGGCTGGAAGACGAACACTGGAAACGCATGAGCTTTGCCGTCGCTGACGGCATATCCCATGCCTTCAACGGATAACAATCCATGGCTGACCGCAGCGCCCGACTGGCTTTCATCCTGAGTCTGACCGACAAGGTCAGCGCGCCCCTGGGCAAGGTGAAAACCAGCTTTTCCGACCTGGCCACCCAGGGCCAGCAGAACATCATGAAGATGGGCGCAGGCCTGGCCGGCATGGTGGGCGCCGGCGTGGCCATTTCCGAATCGCTGGAACCGGCGCTGGAAATGAACCGCGCCCTGGGCGAAGTTCGCTCGCTGGGCGTGGCTGAAGATGCATTGAATGCCCTGAACAAAAAGTCGCTGGAGTTTTCCGTGAACTACGGCGAGAACGCCCGCGACTTCGTGGCGTCGGCCTACAGCATCTCGGGCGCGATCAAGGGGTTGTCCGGCGACCAGCTGGCCACCTTCACCAACACCAGCAACCTGCTGGCCAAGGCCACCAAGTCCGACGCCGAGACCATGGGCGCCTACGTCGGCACCATGTACAACCTGTTCAAAACCTCGGCCGATGCCATGGGCAAAAGCCAGTGGGTTGAGAAGCTGGGCGGCCAGACGGCACTGGCCGCGCAGTTGTTCCGCACGGACGGCGCGCAGCTCAAGGATGCGTTCAAGGAAGTGGGCCAGCTCGCCACCACGGCTGGCGTCGATATTGCCGAGCAGTTCGCGGTGATCGGCACCTTGAGCGGCACCATGGAAGGCGGCGACGCTGGCGGTCTGTACAAGTCATTTTTCGAGAACATCGGCGCGGCGTCCGAAAAGCTCAAGCTGAAATTCACCGAGCAGAACGGCCAGCTGATGCCGATGGCCGACATTCTGGCCAAGCTCGAAGGTAAGTTCGGTGACCTGACCAGCGCCGCCGCTGGTGCCAAGTTGACCGAGGCTTTCGGCGGCGAAGGGGCGCGGGTGATCAACGCCCTGGCCAAGGACACTGACCGCTTCAAAAACGGCCTGGACCAGTTGGGCAAAGTCCGCGGCTTGGAGAACGCCGAGAAGATGGCCAAGGCCATGGTCGACCCGTGGCAACAGTTCGGCGCGGCCGTCCAGGCGCTGCGCATTGCCTTCGGCCAGGCGCTGATCCCGATGCTGACCCCGCTGATGGACAAGTTGGTTGGCATCGCCGGAACACTGACCCGTTGGACCCAGTTGTTTCCGAACATCACCCGGGTGATCGGCATCACCGTACTGGTGGTCTTTGGCCTGATCGCCGCAGTGGCCACGATGACCCTCGTCGTAGGCATGAGCAAGATGGTTTGGCTGTCGCTGGTCACCGTCTGGAAACTCCTGAACTGGACGGGCTTTCGCAGCATCGCCATGTTCCTGCTGCAGACGGTATTGGTCGCAGGCTTCGTCGTGGGCTTGGTGTTGCTCTACACCTGGATGGGGTTGGTCAGGGTCGGCATGTTGCTGTGGCAGGGGGCGATCTGGCTGGTCAACGCGGCGATGCTGGCCAACCCTGTACTGCTGATTATCGTCGGAATCGTCGCCCTGGTCGCGATCGTGGTCGCCGCCGCCGTCTACTGGGACCAATGGACCAGCGCCTTGATGAACACCGCCGCGTTCCAGTGGATCGCTGGCCAGCTGCAGGCGCTGTCGGACTGGTTCGGCGCGATCGGCGGCTGGACCGGCATGGCCAGCGCGGCTTGGGACGGCATCGTCAAGATTTTCAAAGATGCGATCAACGGCCTGATTGAGATGCTGAACATGATCCCCGGTGTGCAGATTGATGCCGCCTTTGGTGACATGCCCAAAGCGCCCGAGATCCCCGGCATTTCCGCGCCCCTGGTCAACGCGCCGGCGCCGCCACAACTGGTCACCACACCTCCGCTGACCGAACAAGCCGAACAGACCCGTCAACGCATGGGCGGCATGTCGGGCGGTCTGTCACCGATGGGACCTGCGGCCGTGCCCCAAGGCGGATTGCTGCGCAGCATCCAGAACAACAACAGCCAGACCCAAAACAAAGGCACTCAGGTGGGGACGATCAATATCAACACGGCCAAGCAGATGACCCCGCTGGAAATGGAAAACATGGTGAGCATGGCGGTGGGCGGATGAGCGAGTACATCGATCTGCTGATTGTCGATAACGACCTGGTGCTCGATCCGTCCCGTCAGCCGGTGCTGATCGATGATCGGTCGAGCATTGCCCAGGACATCGCTCACATGATCCGCGACAGCGGCCTGCTGGTGACCTTGGTCGCCGAGCGCAATCGCCTGAAACAGCGCGATTGCATTCAGCAGCTGGAGCTGCTGGTGGAGGCGGACGAACGTCTGGTACCGGGAACGGCGCAGATCATCCAGCTGGAGCCAGGGCAGTACCTGGTGACGGCCACAACCCTGAAATTTGGCACTATCGAGGTAACCGTGTGAGCGACGTCGATTTCAAACAAGCGTTAACCGACGCCGGCATCCCGACCACCGAAGAAGGCCTGCGCCAGGCGTGGGAAGCGGAAGTGGTCGCCCAGGGCAGCAAACTCAGCAACACCAGTACCTGGTCGCCGTTCTGGCGTGTCGTCACCGCGCTGGTGACCAAGCCGGTGATGTGGATTCTGGACTTTTTCATCGCCACGGTGCTGCCGAACTTCTTCGTCAAAACCGCCGTCGACGCCTGGTTGGACATGCTGGCCTGGGGTGTCAACGTCGAGCGCAAAGGCGCGACCAAGGCCAAGGGCTTTTTGCTGTTCACCCGTATCGCTCCCGGCGGCGCGCTCGAGGTCGCGGCCGGAACGGTCGTGCAGTCGGCCGCGATCAATGGCCATATTTACCAACTGGTGACCACGGCGGTCGGCACGTTTACCGATGGCGTGATGCAGCTGCTGATCCCGGTCGAAGCGGTGGACGTGGGCAGCGGCTTCAACCTGGCGCCGGGTTACTACGCCGTGTTGCCGGTGCCCATCCCCGGCATCGCCCAGGTCGCCAACGCTGACGGCTGGTTGACCACGCCCGGGGCGGACAAGGAGCCCAACGACGAGCTGCGTCTGCGTGTGCGCAATCAGTTCTCGGCGGTCAACCAGTGGCACACCGATGCCGTATACCGGGCAATGATTTCCGCCTTCCCAGGCGTGCGTCCGGACGGCGTGTATTTCCAGCACGGGGCCCCACGCGGCCCGGGCAGTGCCAACGCCTTTGTGCTGTTCGAGGCGGACGTGCCGGCGGCGACTTACCTGGCGCAAATCAACGCTCACATTCGCGACCTGGGCAACCATGGCCACGGCGACGACCTGCTGGTGATGGTCATGCCCGAAACCCTGCACGCCCTTCGCGTGACGCTCTGGCCGCACTCGACCTTGACCGAAGCCCAGCGCCAAACCTTGCTGGACGAAACTGCGTTGTTCATCCGTGCCGCTTTTCGCGAGAGCACGACCAGCGATTACCAGCCGACCCTGACGTTTCCACAGTCGCGCTTTTCTTTCAGCCGACTGGGCGAAGAGCTGCACCAGCAGTTCCCGGGCATCGAATCGCTGCACTTCGACAATGCCGACATCGTCTCGGAACTGAACATCCCCCGGCTTCAGAGTCTCGAGGTGCTGCCCAATGATTAAGCTCAGCCTGCGTTTCTGGCTCGGCGGTGTTGAGCTGGAAAAGCTCACCGCCGCCGCCCAGTCCTGGTGGGAGAAAGTCGAGGGTTGGTTGCGTTGGCCACTGCTGCAGCTCGATGCCGACAGCTGCCACCTGGTCATGCTCGATCTGCTGGCCTGGCAGCGCGACATCACCCGCTTTAAGGGCGAGCCGGAGGCGCTTTACCGCCTGCGCGTGAAATACGCCTTTATCAACGCGGTGGACGCCGGCAGCACGGCCGGCATGAAGCGGGTGCTGCAGCGCCTTGGCGTCGGTTACGTCGAGATCGAGGAGCGCATGCCCGATCGTGATTGGGACGTGGTGCTGCTGCGTTTCTCCGACTCCCAGCTTTCGAAGAACCCCGAGTTGTTGCGTGTGCTGATTCAGCAGTACGGCCGCACCTGCCGGCGTTATGACTTCGTGACCCTGACCCCGGTGACGATCCGTGTCGCCGTAGTCGATTTCAACGACGACCAGCAAACGCTGGTTGCCAGCCTGTAGGAGCCCCCAATGG
>Ga0247819_10001819_pt1 | contig 11325 bp, 10 predicted proteins | sample 13C_Xylose_Day6_FD_193428 | JGI IMG/M metagenome (GOLD analysis project Ga0247819, IMG submission 193428) | Soil microbial communities from agricultural site in Penn Yan, New York, United States - 13C_Xylose_Day6 | ecosystem: Environmental > Terrestrial > Soil > Agricultural land | place: USA... | reverse complement strand
GAAAGATGCCTGGCGCTTCTTGGGCAAGAACCTGAGATATTTTCGGACGTTGGTTTGATGGTGTTCGATGAGTGTCATTTACTGCATGCTGGAGATATCGAAACGAGTCATCGAGCTGTGGATGCCATGCTCTGTGTTCTAAACTTTGTGATCATTGCAACTAAAGCTGATCTGCTTTTGCTGTCCGCAATGATGAAGAACACGAGCGAGATTGCGGATTGGATCGCTTCAATGACAGGGAGACCTTGCTTGGCGCTTGACCTGACGTGGAAGCCAACTCGCCAGGTTCGTGGATGCGTGGTCTATGAGGCCGACCACATCGACACACTGACAAGTAAGCTTGCTCAGGCCCGTGCCGTTGCCACTACAAAGGGGGTGCCAGCTGCGATAGCCCGTACACTGATCGCGCAGCCTTTGGGTCTCTTTTCGCTACAGCAGACCTGGCTCTCGACATCCAGGGCTCATTACACGCTACTCCCCTTGCTAGAGGATCCGCTCGTATTGGGAACCGGAAAAACGCCGAATGGTAGAACCTGGTATCTGACGCCCAACGGCAACAAGCTGGCAAGCGCATTTGCCGTGGCAACTGCGAGACAGAACCTAAAGACGCTGGTTTTCGTGCAGACGATTCCCTTAGCAAATGCAGCGGTGAAGGAGGTCAACAGTGGCGCGACCACCACGCTAATAGAGTTGACCGCCGCGGAAAGCGTGTTACTTACTGAGGTAATTGAAGAGCTCGGAAATGTATTGCACTCATACGTTTCGACAGAAGGAGTCGGCTGTGTTAACTCCGCGAGTGTCTGCCATCACAGCCTCCTTCTTCCTGCCGAACGCCAGCTTCACGAGTCTCTGTTTCGGCGCCCAGATGGTGTTAACGTCATGGTGGCGACGTCGACCCTCGCCCAAGGGATGAATCTTCCAAGCGAGATTGTCATCATTGGCGGCGATAGCCGCTTCGATCGGGACGCGAATAAGGTTCAACGACTTGAAGCGCATGAGCTCTTAAACGCAGCAGGCAGGGCCGGTCGCGCCGGCGAGTCATCCTACGGTTTTGTGCTGGTCGTTCCGAGCAAAGTGGTTCACTTTCGTGACGGTAAAAATGAAATAAGTAAGCACTGGGCAGACCTGCAAACCATTTTCGCGCAGAGCGATCAGTGCGTTGCAATTGACGACCCTATGATGGCCCTTCTTGATCAACTGGCACTCCCGGGTGAGGGCCAGTCACCTTCGCTTAAATATCTCCTCAGCCGATTACCGTTCGGAGAGGAGGGAGACAATGACACTGCAGCTAGAACTCTCCTTCAGAAGTCTTTTGCTGTATTCCGGAAGAGAAGAGAAAACGATCTCGTATGGATTGAGCATCGTGTACGCGCCGCGCTCGCCGCGCGAAAGGCCAACGAGTCTCCTACCAACTCGACCTGGGTTGACCGGCTTGCTGCTGTCACAGGGGTTTCGACCGATTTCATCGCGCACCTTGGCAATGCCGTAAGCGAGTTACAGCTTCCCAATACCGCGTCCATGGAGCAATGGCGAGACTGGTACTTAGAGTGGCTGAAGGCCGTGCCGCAATTCGTTCCCTACCTCATTCGTCCATCAACTCTGGATGCCGCGCTCGGTAAACCATACAAAGCTCTTAGCACTGACACCGAACGTGGGCTTTATATCCTCAGTTACGTGACGGATCCACTGAAGCGTTGGATGGCTGGCTCCACGCTCGTAGAGATCGAACTCGCGTTTGGTACAAAAACCACCAAACTCGGAAAATGCGACTTGGCGCGAAACTTTGTATTGCGACTCGTTCCTGAACTTGCATTCGCCTTCAGCCTGCCATTATTGGTGGTGCGCACGATAAAAAAAGGCACTGAACAAGAGCTGGCGCTTCCCGGCCTAGGACTCGCCACGCTAAGCAGCTGCGTCCGCGGAGGATTCGATCTCCCAGAGAAACTAGCCCTTCGACAAACGTTTACCACTCGCTTATCACGGGTTGCAGTACATAGAGAGTATGTGGGTTTGCATGCGTTTATCGCGTCCGCCAGCGGCGCGGAGGACCTTGGGATGGCCATCGAACGGGTTAGGATCGCTCTTTTGGCTTCGAGGTAACTCACCCTGTGGGACGAAGAGTAGTGTGATCGTCAGGGAGAAACACCGTGAGGTGTGGGATCAGGAAGGTGTGTTGGCCGGACGCCCATTCTTGAAGTCCTTGGATGGGTAAATAGTCCGGTTTTTACGCCGTTAACACTTTCATTGAGCTAGTTGCGCCGATGATTTTATGATCCGTTTCAGGTTGAAGGTAAGTACATTCAAGTTCATATCGGCGCTTAGCTGCTTGGTGCCAGGCATAAGAAAAAAAACAAGCTGATAGTGGACGCCCTTAAGTGTCCGTATATGGACTCCTTCTCACTGTTGACTGTGGTTCGCACTTTCAGTCTGGCACTTAAGATGCCGAAGTGAGGAGGAGTCCATCCCATTGCTTATGTCTCTAGCCTGGTGGTAGTGCAGTCCCTGCTTTTTTCAGCAACCACCAGAAAACTACACAGCTCAGAACCACCAAAATCAGTACCGGCAGGACGCGCAGCATCAAAACGCTTAACAGTACAGCTACTGCACACGCAGCCACGATGCCAATGAAAACGAACAACAAGAAGAAAAAGCGTATAGCACTCATGGAATTTTCTCCGTAAAACACGCTGAAAAAAAGATTGCAGAGATGACTCATGCCGAAGGCAACACCGACCAAGGTCAGGCGCAGCCCATCGGATAAGTGGAGAATGAAAAGGAAACTGCTACAGGTAGCCCCGTTCAGCCATCGATACGCAGCCTTCGCTGCCCACAACGATATGATCCAACGTCTGGGTACCAATCATGTTGAGGGCGTTCTTGACGGTCGTGGTCAGGGTGCGATCAGGTTGGCCGGGTTCGGGATCTCCAGAGGGATGGTTATGCACCAGAATTACGGCTGCAGCGTTGTACTCCAGGGCGATCTTGAGTACTTCCCGAGGGTACACGCTGACCCCATCCAGGGTGCCTTGGAACAGCTCTCTGAAGCCAATAACCCGGTGTTTGCTGTCTAGCAACAGCAAAGCGAAGACTTCGTGCTCATGGTACTGCAGCAGAGTTTGCAGGTGGCTAAAGACGTGCTTGGGCTCAGTCAGTGCCCGGCCATTAGACAGACGACTCATTGCCAGTTGTTGCGCCATCTGCAGGATGTCAGCTTCGGTGACGGGTGAATCCATTACATAGGTGCCGGTCGTTTCACCGTCTCTGAGCTTGTGATATTTCATACGGGTATTCCTGTGCGAAAGGGGAAAGCACGCTGGGGAGGTTGAGAGGCGCGTTACTGGATCGAAGGCCTGCTGTTGCGCCGCGTGGCTTGCGACTCCAGCTTTTGGACGAGTGAGGGTTTGGCAGGCGCTGCCCGTTGGGCTTGGGGTTCTACATGGCTGGGCTGATCTTCAACGGCAGGGAAGAGCTCCTCGACGACGGAACCGATGTCCTCCTCGCTGTCTTCAAAGGCTCCGTTGTTAAAACCCTGCCGGGCCGCGTGATCCAAGGCGCTCTGGTCAAAGCCCGCGGCTTGCCGGGTTTCCTCCAGTTGCTTGGCTTCCAGCAAGGCGTCTTCTAGGCTCAGCCCACTGCGTACGGTGATGTCCACGTAGAAGATCGGCGTGCCATAGCTTTGCCGAGTGGATTTACCGCGCAGACGCAACTCCAGCGGCAGACAGGCCAGTCGATCGCCGGAGATGGCTTGTAGGTAATGCAGACGCGCTGCCAGGGTGCGGATGCTGTTGTAGCCCGTGGTGCGAAAGACAAAACTGCCCAGCGGATCATCATCGCCAATCACCACGTTCAGCCGGCCGTAAGGCTTGCAGGCATTGCCTTGAGCCAGTGAACAGCCATCCGGTGAAGGGCAGGGCAATGACTGGATGCCGTCCTGGGTCAAACGCTTGCAGGTCTCACCGTTGCCGACGCACAGCGGCCGGCCGGTATTACGGTCGAACAGGCTGTAGTCTGCCCGAAAGTTGAGTTCGGGCTCGTTGAACAGCAAACAGATCGGAACGCTGCGTAGCTTGCCGTCCGGGCCATTGCGCAGCTCCTCATTGAGTGGGCGCAGCAGCCAGCCGTCGCGGCTCTGAACCTGCGAAATAATAGTGAACTGATCATCTTTTTCCGGCAGACGTTTGCCGTTCTTTTCGACGACCTTGCCGATGGAAATTCGGCCCAAAATCGGGGGAGTGATGGCTAAACCTTTGAGCATGGGAGTTCTCCTGTATCTGAAATAAAAAAGCCACCGAGGCCGCGAAAATGGCTAGGGTGGCGTTGGAGAGAAAGGACATGGGGATAAGGGAAGAGCGAACGAGCGCTCAGGCCAGCAGAAAACGCCGACTGCCGGCTTTGGTGGTCGAGTAGCGCACTTGCAGATAGGGCTTTTCTTTCAGCAGACGGGGGATATCCAGGGCCACGCTGTCTTTGGCTTTCTTCCACGTGATGCAGCCGGTTGCGAAAGTCGCCCGACTGGCATCGCCCATGGCCTGTTGCAACGTTTGCTTGAACTGAGCTTCCTGCTTTTGCTGCAGAGAAATCGATTCGCGCACGCTCTGCAGTTCGGTAAAGGTCGTACAGAGCAGAGTGTCCTGGCTAAAGTCCAGGCTTTGCCCACTGTCCTGTGGATACAGACACCGCAATGCCTGCTCCGCCGAGTCAGAGCCGTCGGCCGGCGGCGGGGTATCACTGACGACGTAATCCCAGAACAGCCGCTCCAGGTCAATCAGCCGAGCAATCAGTGACTCGTCGCGTTCGATGCGATGGATCTCCAGGTGCTGACCACCGAGCAGTACCGCCACATCCGCCGCCTGTTTGCCGGTGACGGCGAGCTGGTGCATGACTTGCAACTGCACATACTCGGGCACACCCTCCTTCCAGAAGCGTGCTCCATTTATGCCGGCAGTCTTGCATTCGAGGATTTGTACATCGTCTGTGCCGATAACCTCGCGGTCGATATTGGCCAGCATCCAGGGCAGTTTAGGATCGGGATGCTGCAGTACCGCATTGATCCGGCGAACCCGATTGCCGCTGCGTTTGCTGTAATGCCAGGCCACGATGGGCTCCAGTACATTGCCCCAGTAGGCTGGGCTTTCCTCATCCTGAGGATCGATTTTCGGTAACGTGGCATCCCGGCCCGTCTTTTCCAGCCACAACTCTAACTGCGATTTGTACGGGTTCAGGCCAACCGCTGCACCTGCGTCAGAGCTGCCGATGCCTTGTTTGCGCACGGCGAGCCAATCTTCACGGGGTAGTTCCTTAGTGCTGATCAGACGAAGAGCCGGACGGCTCTTGTAGGTATTTTCATTTAGAGGAATCGCTTTCATAGAGGTTACCTTGCTGACACAAAAACGCCCGTTGAGCTCGGTGCTGAACGGGCGTTATGGTTGAGGGGAGGGAGGCATTTCAGGCAGCGAGTTGCAGGGCGGCATCCAACGCACGTTGCTTTATTTGCGCTCCCTGGCCGAACCAGGCGGAGTCCATGCGGTACTCGTTGCTGCGCGCTCTGCGCTCATGGTCGACATATTCGGTCACGGCGTTGAGCAGACCCCAGGCAGTGCCTTGCGCCGACTCAAGCGTTGCACCACGGCCGCACCCCTCGTACAGGCTTTGTACTTTGCGCAGGGCGCGTTCGTTGGGAAGGACTTCAGGTAATTTGCTATTGGGCGTCACGTCACACAACACGTTCATGAAGAACCCCATAGCTTCATGCCACTGAACTTTGCGCTCGGCCAGCACGCGCATGCGATACATAAACTCGTCCCATTGCGAGACGGCAACACCCAATTGCTTTTTGACGACCTGAGGGTCGAAGCGGGTGCTGTGAGGCACCTTGATGGCGCGAGTGGTGCCATCTAGTGCGATGGTCAAGGTGTTGTTGCAGACTACGCGAATGGTGGTCGGTGTGGCGGTGGTAGCAAGCGTGCCGTCGCAAGAGGTTGCCAGCAACAAATAGCCGTTGACTTGATCGTTACCTTTCAGCGCTGTGTTTTGACCGGTTCGCGCTAACGCCCAGAACTTACGACCGCCCTTGAGCACGCCAGCGGTTTCCAGCTCATAACCGGACACCTCGGTCAGATCTCGATAGAACTCCATCACTTCACGCGGCTGAACAATTTGATAGCGGTTGGAAACCACTGACAGCGGTGCTTTGGTGTCGGAGCGGTACAGCACCTTTTGCTCCGGGAACGAGTGAATGCTGCCCAAATGGCCAATAGCGTCGGCTTTGAAGTGAACTGGGCTTTCCTGGATCTGCCAGTCCATGCCAGCCTCACGCTGCCAGATTTCAATAGGCTGTTTTTGAGTCAATTGGCTGCCGAGGCCATGCCACGGGGTCGCACCAACGTAAGCCATTTGTTCGATTTGATGAGCCATGATTACGATTCCTAGGGTGCAAGCCGGTATAAATGCCACGCATCGCGCGGCACTGTCCGGACGTACTAAAAGAGAGAAGGGGAGAACGGTTTAAGCAGGCAGATTGAACCGATGTCCACAGATCAGGCAGAGATTGTGGGCGAGGACATGGCGGTCAAGTTTGTTGCCGAGTTGAGCGCCCAATGCACAGCCACCAGCGCCGCCTACAAGCCCGCCGAGGATGGCGCCAGAAACGGCTCCGAGGGTGACTCCGAGCGGGCCGGCAATAGCGCCGACGGTGGCACCTGCCTGACCGCCTGCAAGTGCTGCACTGACGCCGCGTGCTGCACCGCCAACCGTACCGATGGCGGCCGCAATTTTCATGGCCTGGTGGAGAGTGGCGATTTTGGGTGAGTTACAGCGAGGGCACTGCAATGACATGGTTTGAAGCTCCATGGTGGGGATGTCATAGCAGTGATGTATGGCTGAAATTATTTCGGATTGAGACTAAGTCCGTTAGGTGCGTAACGAAGTGGATCGTGGCACCTCGGCCGGCAGCAGTCGCCAACTAATTCTGCGCGGACGCCATAGCAATGACCCACGATCAGCATGCGGACTATCAGTGGGGGTGCAATCGATACCACCGTCGGTACGGTAAGGCGTTCACAGAGGTGATATAGGTTTGAAGTGTTCTTGAATGAGGTTTTGAGCCGCAATGCGTAGCAATCGGAGGATAAACTCGATTCTTCCAGTATCGAGAAATCGCTTTCATTGCTTTTAAAGTGATCACGCCAGGATGCCTGCTTCCAACTCGTGCTTCTCCAGCAAGCGACGGAAGTTGAGGATGGTGGTTTCATGGGGAATGCGCTCCATGCTCAACCCGGAAAACTGCTGCAGAAGGGTCGTCTCATACAGCGCCTCCTCCATTGCCGGATCGCTGTAGCCCAACCAGTTTTGTAGCAGATGCACGCGCAGCCTCACCATCAACGGGGACGCTGGGCTGCCACCTTTGCCCTTCGGGTAGTGCGATTCGATCAGGGTGATCAAGCCCTGCATGACACCACCTTCTTGATCAGGAACCGCTCTGTGTAGGCCTGCTTGCGCTTGCCGGCGTACTCGGCTTCAGCAAAGGTCATCTGCTTCATCGGAAAACTCCGCGAGTGAAGTCCGGGTACTTTTGCCAAAATCATCAAGTCTTCTTCAGGCTTTCCCTAATCAACATTACAAGAGGCGGCATTCCGACTCTTTAGCTCGGTTAGTATGTTGGCAGGAAATTACCAGGCGGAGATTCTCCATGTATGAAGCGCAGCGAGTCGAGCACATTGAACGACTAATCACAGGGATCGGACTGATCGGTCCAGGGTCGATATTCGAGCGCTTTGGTGCCAAGTTTTTGGACCACCATTTAGACGCGGATCTGGTTCACCGTGGCCTCAACGCTCAGCTCAACCCCGTCGGCGGTACCGTAGATAGCGTCGACGATGCTGGCAAGCTCGCTGCCGAATATTCAATCGAGAAGGACTATTTTCAAGCGAGATGGGCAAAGCCCACCAAAGACGTGCTTCATGTCCTAAAGCTGCACCCTGGGGTCAGTGACGTCTACTTGGTCTCATCGCAGCGCTCGACTCCAGCGGATATAAAGGTTGCCAAGGCGAGGGTGAAAGATTGGCCCGGCTTCCACGGTCGGACGATCCACTACTACGACGCGCGCCGGATCGCCGAGGTCATCGTCGACGAGTTGCTGCTTGACGACGCGGCCGTACGCGCTCTGGTAGAGCATTTACCCGTCCTAGACCGAGTTCTGAATGAGCACCGAGCGACGCTAACAGTTCCAGCGATAGATCCCCGAAGGGTTGCCTTGATCACCGTCGATGAGGCTATCGATGCGGCCTTGAGGAGCGGAAGTTCCGTTGTGACTATTTCTGGCCTCGCTGGGAGTGGCAAATCGGATGCGGCGGCGGCCTACGTGAACAGCAGATGCGACCGTTACCAGACAACAATGTGGGTCGAAGGTGCAGAACTGTCTCAAGTTGCTGATCTTACATCGAAGCGCTTGTGGCGAGGCGGCGCGGATTTAAACGTGGCCGGCATGCTACGGATTAAGCGCTGCCTCCTAGTCATCGACGACTTGCCCCCCAACATCGCCCCTGCCGATCTGCAGCCCCTCTGCATCTCGGGCACTCACATTTTGGTGACACGGAGGGAAAGTGCGCCGGGTGATGTTTCGATTCCTGCGCTTAGTACGTCAGAGGCGCGGGAGATATTGGATCGTGATATATCCGAACGCTGCCCCGATGCAGTGTTGCAGGCGTTGATGAAAGTCGTCGGGGGCCACCCTTTGAGCCTAGCTCTCGCGAACAAAGCTGCAGCCTCAGGGGTGCCTTGGAGCGAGATTGGAGAGGATTGCGACAGTATCACTGAGCTTGTCGATGGACGTGAACGACTCGCTGACCGAATTTTAGGCCGTTTGAAACCATTGCTTGCGACAGAGCTCGCCGTATTCGATTGGGTGGGCAAATCGAGTTGCGATTATCGCTTCCTTAAATCCATCATTCGAATGCCAGGAATGATGAAGATTGGTGGTCAAGGCCTGCGCGCGGCCGATCGTCCTGCAATTATCCGTCTCCACGATGTGGTCTATGCCAGTCTAAAAGTTCAAGGCTGGCTTTCAGAGACGCGAGCAGCGGCACTTGATCAGCAACTCGACGTCCATCTAGGCGTGCTAATTGAGGAGGAAAGCCTCGCGCTTCTTATGCTGGCCACCACCATGCGTACCAAGCTCGAATCTATAGCTAAGACGCGTTTCTCACCTGCCGTGCTGGTTGCGCTCCAGGCCGTCTGGCGGCCAGAAGATTTAGACACGGACGCCTTCAGTGCCCCAGAGACTTATCTTTCCAATTTGGAGGTTCGCGGTACACCCGTATCATACGTGGAGGTAAGGCTCATCCTCGAGACTATCGAAAGCCTGTACCGTTTCGACAAACTCGAGTCCATCGATGCAGCCAAGGCCACGCTCACCGAGCGTCTGCCACTTTTCGAGCGGCTCTTGGCGCTGAAACTGCATAATTCCCGATCATTCGCCGAAACGCGGCATCACTGGGGTAAGGCTTTAAAGATCTTAGGTCATGTCGAAGACGCTTCTAGAGAGTTCGAGGCGGTATTGGCCAGCGCCAACCCACTAGATGCGACCCGCTTGCAACTTATTCGTCTCTACGCCGGGAAAAACGACCGAGCTGTTCATCTTGCAGATGAGATTCTCACTGCGGCTCAAATACCAATGACAGTCATAAGTTCGGTAGTCCTTGGTGTTGTAGAGAACCTTTCCTGGGCGAAGGGCCCCGCTCTGCAGGCTTTGTTCGATAAACATGCGGGCTTAATCGAACGAGAGATCATCGCGGCTGCCGATGCCGGACTAGAACAGGCTTACGCAGCGCTGGCTTCGGTCGGTCGGTATTGGTCTTGGCACGAGCCTGCAAAGCTCAAGAAAATCTTCGGCGCAATACCTGTTCCGACCGTCGAAACAGCTGATGACCGGACTTCTGCGGCCCTCGGGGAAATTCTTCTAAAGCTGGCGAAGTCCAATTATCCGCCTGATCGGGAGCTTCAAAACCAGGCCGTCTGCTACTACCGCTCTATCGCCGAGCCAAGCGACTTCCAGCTTCAAAAGTATGGAGAAGTTCTAATCGACCTGACGCTATTTTCAGAAGCCGAGGCGGTGTTAATGCGCATATCCAACCTCAAGTCCGACGCTTTCGCGACCTATCGCCTCTCGCAGGCGAAACTTGGCCAGGGTCATGCCGACGAAGCACTTTCTCTCATCGATTCAGCCTTAGAAGCACTCGATGAAACGAAGCAGAAATTTGTCGGGTCATTTTTGGCGCACCGATTTAAGGTTCGTCAGACGAAAGCCGCCCCCGATGCGATTGATGACCTAATCAAGGCCATAGCCGCCAGTGAGCCCGGAAAATACCGCACTTACCTTGAGAATCTGCGAAAAAAGGTGTCCTAAGTTTGGACCGAAGGTGATGTTCGGTATTCTAGGTTAGGACTGACTTGCAGAAAGAGGAGGTATTCGTAGTTTCGATTCACCGGCAATGTCCGTTTCGGGTCCATGCGGTCTTAGGGGACCGGCTTATTTCGACACATAGGGGTAAATGCCCCGGCTGAAATTAGCCAAAAGTGGACGCTTGAGGGGGCTCGAATTTTCCACTTCTAGGTTCAACCATGGTGCCTTTCCGGGACACAGGTTTCCGGAAGGGTAGTACCAATGGTAGGGCGTTTTTGCATCTCCCCATCGGAAACTGGCAAAAAAAAACCTAGGTACCGGAGTACCGAGGTTTTTTCACTTCCGCTGCCGCAACGCATTGGAAGGAGCAACTGGGTGCAACGCCTAAGCGGTTGTTGCGAACGGCAATGTAGAGGCACCCGCGCATCTGGTTGAAAACGTACCGACCTTGTCTGCCAGGCGCAAGCCCCGTCTGGGTTAATCCTTCATGTACATCTTATAGTAATGGGACCCCTCCACGGCTTCCTTCAAAAGGGCTTGCTGATTCTCAAGCTGATCCTGCAGCTTCTGGATGCCTGCATCAGCATCAGCATCTGGAGTGACCGCCGCCTTCTGCGCCTGTGCGTCCTGTATCTGCTGATTCAGCTCTGCAATTCGTCGCTGGTACGGCGCTATGTCAGCGTGCATTTGCGCTTTCTGCTCATCAAACAAACTTTCGCGTCGCTCTTCTTGTGCCTGACTCATAGGTGATGCTCCTGGTAATGCTGGGGTGGGCCTCCTGAATGAAACCCTGGGCTCAGAATACTGGCTGTACCAACTGCGGACCAACAACTGAAGCATTCACACCCGACTAGCAACTACTCGCGCTTAACCTTCCACGACTCCAGCTTCGCCACAAAATTGTGATCGCCGTCTTTGTTCCAGAT
>Ga0247819_10001817_pt1 | contig 11328 bp, 14 predicted proteins | sample 13C_Xylose_Day6_FD_193428 | JGI IMG/M metagenome (GOLD analysis project Ga0247819, IMG submission 193428) | Soil microbial communities from agricultural site in Penn Yan, New York, United States - 13C_Xylose_Day6 | ecosystem: Environmental > Terrestrial > Soil > Agricultural land | place: USA... | reverse complement strand
CAGGGCTTGTCTAGCACCGCGCGAACGCGAGGACAAGAGTGCCGAAAGGAGTGCGCGGAGAGACCTCGATCAGCGCGCCGTGGCGAGCCCGAAGCGCTCGGGTGTGTGGATCGCGTCGGGAGCGACGCCGTTGCGCGCGGTGAGGTGATCGACGATGTCGGCGGTGCCGAGGTAGCCGCCCATCAGGAAGATGCGCGTGTGGTCGTCGTCCTCGCAGAGCATCTCATCGGCCCACGCGGTGACGGCGCGTGCCAGAGCCTGCCCCGGTGCGCACGTGCGACCCGAGCCCGGCTCGCCCGTCCGCGAGGCGCGATCGAGCCACGTCACGACCATGCGGCTCGGCACGTGCAGCTCGGCGGGCCAGGTGTCGTCCGGCACCTCGATGAACACGCGACCGGTCGAGCAGATCGGCAGGGTCGCCAGCAGCGCCTCGAGTTCGGCCAGCGAAGTCTCGTCGGCCGTGATCAGGTGCTGCACGCGCGTGTGCCGCGAGGAGCGGCAGGCTGCGGCGTTGTGCTCGGTGGTGTGTGGCATGGCTCGTCCATCATAGCGCGAGCAAAGGGTTGCCTAACCTTGGTTTTCCTGACAGTCGATGCCGACCGCTCAGCGCGGCTCGATCAGGATGCGGCGCAGCTCGGCCAGTTCGTCATCCGCCATCCCCTGCGTCCGCAGGTAGTCGGCCGGCGAGCCGTAGCGTGCGGTGAGATCGGCCAGCAGGGCGCGCATGACCGGCGCCGGCGACCGGGTCGCGAGGTCTTCGAGGTGGACGGCTTCCGGATGCATCTTCCTGAGCGCCTTCACGACCCGCTTGTTGCGCCACTGCGGCAGAAGCCGCTCGGTGCGCGCATAGTCGGCGACCACCGCCTCGCTGTCGACACCCGCCGCGGCGAGTGTGAGAGCGACCGTCACGCCGGTCCGATCCTTGCCCACGGTGCAGTGCACCAGAACCGGCTGATCCGAGACGATGCCGCGCACCACCTCGACGACGCGATCAGCGGAGTCCTCCACGAGCCGGCGGTACATCTCGTCCAGCGGGATGTCATCCGCGAAGAACGAGGCCACCGAACCGAGGAACAGCGGCACGCGCTGGGTCTGCAGCGCGAGGCCGCCCACCTTGCTGGGCGCGTGGGCCACCTCCTCGTCGGCACGCAGGTCGATGATGCGGCGGATGCCCAGGCCGCCGAGCGCGGCGACACCCGCCTCGTCGAGCTGCGCGAGGTTGCCCGAGCGGAACAGCATCCCCGAGCGGGTTCGCGCCGGCCCCGCGGGCAAGCCGCCGACATCGCGGAAATTGACGGCGCCGGAAACGACCGGGTCGAGCGGGTCGATCACCAGGCCGCGCCCGAAGCGGCGTCCCGGTCCTCTCCGACCAGGTCATCACGCGGCGGAACGCTGTAGCGCCCGGCGATCGCGACCCGGTTGAAGGCGTTGATCGAGACGAGGATCCAACTCAGCCCGATGTACTCCTTCTCGCTGAGGATGCCGCCCACGCGGTTGTAGACATCGTCGGGTACGCCGTCCTCGGAGATGAAGGTGAAGCACTCCGCGAGCTCTAGCCCGGCCTGCTCGCGGTCGGAGAAGACACCGGATTCCCGCCACACCGGGAGCTGCGCGATCACGTCGGCGGTGACCCCCGCCTTGGTGGCCCGCTCGACGTGCACGCGCACGCAGAAGGCGCAGCCGTTGAGCTGGGACACATGGATCTGGACGAGCTCCTTCAGCCGTGCGTCGATGCCCGCCTCGTCGGCGACGCCGCCGACCGTCTTCGAGAACGCGGCGAGCGCCTTGTAGACGTCCGGCGCGGACTTCGACAGGTGCACACGGGCGAGTTCGCTCATGACGCCAGCCTACCCATCGGGCCGGGGCACCCACCGGGACCGGGCAGAATGACAGGGTGAGCGAACCCATCGACGAGTTCTCCTTCCTGCCCCTCCAGGCCGCGGATTTCGGCATCGATGCGCCGATCCCCCGGGTCGAGCGCCTCGGCCTGACCCTGCCGGACGGACGGACGCTGAGTGCGCTGCGCTACGGCGACGCCCCGCCGGTCGTCACGTTCCTGCACGGGGCGGGGCTGAACGCGCACACCTGGGACACGACGATCCTCGCGCTGGGCCTGCCGGCGCTCGCGATCGACCTGCCGGGTCACGGCGACTCCTCCTGGCGCCCCGACGCCGCCTACACGGGTCGCCTGCTGGCGCCGGATGTCGCGACCGGAATCGAGGCGTGGACCTCCGGCCCGCAGCTGCTGGTCGGTCAGTCTCTCGGGGGTCTCACCGCGGCCGCGGTGGCGGCATCCCACCCCGACCTCGTGCGCGAACTCGTCATCATCGACATCACCCCCGGCGTCGACCCGAACGCCGGCCCCACCCAGATCCGCGAGTTCTTCGCGGGCCCGACCGACTGGGCGACCCGAGACGAGATGGTCGACCGCGCGCTGGCCTTCGGTCTCGGCGGCACGCGCGGGGCGGCCGAGCGCGGTGTCTTCCTCAACTCGCGGATGCGGCCAGACGGACGCTTCGAATGGAAGCACCACTTCGCGCACCTGGCCGCTGCGATGTCCGCCTCCCCCGAACTGGCCGCCGCTGCGGAGGCCCAGCAGGATGGCGTCGCGCGGGTCCTCTCGCTGAGCGGCTGGGACGACCTGGCGGCGGTCACCGCGCCGGTCTCGCTCATCCGCGGCGACCACGGCTACGTCACCGGGGCGAACGCCGCCGAGTTCCAGGAACACGTCCCCTCGGCGTCCGTCGACGTCGTTGCGTCGGGCCACAATGTGCAGGAGGAGATCCCCGTGGATCTCGGCGCGCGCCTGCGCGCGCTCGCGGGGAAGGGTTAACGCTTGTATTGCGTTCCGTGTACCAGGCGCCTGGGCACCATCGGGCGTTCTCTAGGCTGGACTATCGGACCGACCTGAGATCCACCGAGTCGCCCGCCCGAGGCATCCGACCAGCACCGGATGATCTCCCGAAAGGACCCCCATGCTTCGCCGCACCGCCCTTGCCGCCACCGCCATGCTCGCCGCCGGAGCGCTTCTGCTCACCGCGTGCACGGGCGGGTCGTCGCCCGACCCCACGACGACGCCTGAGGCCGACCCCGACGCGTCGGCGATCATCCGGCTCGTCCTGGAGCCCGGCAACCTCGACATCCGAGAGACGGCGGGCGCGGCCCTCGACCAGATCCTGGTCGACAACATCTACCAGGGACTGGTCTCGCGCACGCCCGAGCAGGACATCGTGCCCGCGCTGGCCGAGGACTGGGAGGTCTCGGAGGACGGCCTGACCTATACCTTCACACTGCGCGAGGGCGTCACTTTCCACGATGGTCAGGAACTGACCCCGCAGGATGTCGTGTGGTCGCTGCAGACCCGCAAGGACACCCCGGAATGGCGTGATTCCGCGCGTCTGGCGAACGTCTCATCGATCACGGCCGAGGGGCAGGAGATCACCCTGACGCTCACGCAGCCGGACTCGAGCCTGCTGTGGAACCTGACCGGTCGCGCCGGTCTGGTCCTGAAGGAGGGCGACACAGTCGACTACCAGACCAAGGCGAACGGCACCGGTCCGTTCACCCTGACCAGCTGGAAGCAGGGTGACAGCATCACCTTCGAGCGCTACGCGGACTACTGGGGCGACGAGGCGCAGGTCGCCGAGGTCGTCTTCGACTACATCCCCGACAACCAGGCCGCGCTGAACGCCGCCCTGGCCGGCGAGGTCGACGCGGTCACCGGCTTCGACGCGAATCTGAAGGAGCAGATCGAGGCCACCGGCGACTTCGCGCTGGAGCTCGGCGCTTCCACCGATAAGGGCACGCTCGCCTTCAACCAGGCGGCCGGCAGCCCGCTGGCCGACGAGCGGGTGCGTCAGGCGATCCGTCAGGCGATCGACCACGACGCGTTCGTCGAGGCGCTCGCGTCGGGCGAGACCCTGTACGGCCCGATCCCGTCGCTGGACCCCGGCTACGAGGACCTCTCGGACGTCGCCCCGTACGATCCCGAGGCGGCCAAGGCGCTGCTGGCTGAAGCCGGCGTGGAAGACCTCACCCTCACCCTCACGATCCCGAGCTTCTACTCCACCACGATCCCGCAGATACTCGTCTCGGACCTCAACGAGGTGGGCATCACGCTCCAGGTCAACTCGGTCGACTTCCCCACGTGGCTGAACGACGTCTACATCAACAAGGACTACGACCTGAGCTTCGTGCTGCACACCGAGGCGCACGACTTCGAGAACTGGGCCAACCCGGACTACTACTTCACGTACGACAACCCCGAGGTCCAGGACCTGTACGCGCAGTCGCTCGCCGCGACCGACGAGGCCGAAGCGGCCGACCTGCTCGCTCAGGCCGCGCGCATCGTGTCGGAGGACTCCGCCGCGGACTGGCTCTACAACGGAGCCTCCGTCGTCGCCGTCGGCTCGAACATCACCGGCTTCCCCTCGGTCAACGTGAACGAGCGCCTCAACCTCGCAGAGCTCGCCAAGAGCAACGGGTGATCCGTTACACGCTGACACGATTGGCCCTGCTTCTGCTCGGGCTTCTCGTGGCCAGCGTGCTGATCTTCCTCACCCTGCGCGTGCTGCCGGGCGACATCGCACAGCTGATCGCCGGCACCAACAGCACGCCGGAGCAGATCGAGGCGATCCGGGAGCGGCTCGGCCTGAACCAGCCGCTCCCCCTTCAGTACCTCGAGTGGATCGGCGGCATCTTCCGCGGCGACCTCGGTTCGTCACTGCTCACCGGATCGAGCGTGACCTCGGAGCTCGCGCAGAAGGCGCAGGTGACCGTGCCGCTCGGGATCATGTCCCTGACGATCGCGATCCTGTTCAGCATCCCCCTCGGCGTCCTCTCGGCGATGCGTCGCGGCCGCGGCGACGGCACGGCGCTGAGCGTCGGCGCGCAGGCACTGGCCGCCGTGCCGGTCGTCTGGGCGGGGATGATGTTCGTCGTCGTCTTCGCCGTGTGGCTGGGCTGGCTGCCCGCCCAGGGGTTCCCGAGGGCCGGCTGGAATGATCCGGCCGCCGCGTTCCGCTCCCTGCTGCTGCCCGCCCTCACGATCGGCATCGTCGAGGGCGCGATGCTCATGCGCTTCGTGCGCAGCGCGACGATGCAGGCGGTCGGCCAGGACTACGTCCGCACGGCGGCCGCGAAGGGACTCACGCGCAACGCCGCGCTCATCCGCCACGGGCTGCCCAACGTCGGCCTCTCGGTGATCACGGTGCTGGGCCTGCAGGTAGCGGGCATCATCGTCGGGGCGGTCGTGATCGAGCAGCTCTTCTCCCTCCCGGGGATCGGGCGGATGCTCGTCGCCGACGTGAGCGCGCGCGATCTGCCCAAAGTGCAGGGTGAGCTGCTGGTGCTCACCGGCTTCGTCCTCGTGATCGGCTTCATCGTCGATCTGGTGCACCGGGTGATCGACCCTCGGCAGCGGGAGGCGACGTGACAGGCGACGCGACCGTGGCGGGCACACCGGTGGAGGCGCCCGACGCGAAGAGTGCGGGGCGACGGCGGCGCTGGACGTGGCTGAGACGTCTATGGAGCCTGTCCACCGGCCGGTTCGGCCTCATCGTCGTGGCGGTCGTCACGGCGACGGCGATCATTGCGCGCTTCTGGACGCCCTTCGACCCGCGCCAGGTGGCGATCGAGAGCCGGTGGGCGCTCCCCGGCTGGCCGCATCTGCTCGGCACGGACGGCACCGGACGCGACATCCTCAGCCTGCTCATGGCGGGCTCGCGCACGACCGTGCTCGTCGCCGTCGGGTCGGGCGTGATCGCCACCGTCATCGGAGTGGCCCTGGCCGCGCTCGGCGCGCTCACCGCGCGGTGGCTGCGCGAATCGGTCGCCGTGCTGGTCGACATCCTGATCGCCTTCCCGGTGCTGATCATCGCGATGATGATCAGCGCGGTGTGGGGCGGTTCGCTCGCCGTCGTGATCTGGTCGGTCGGCATCGGGTTCGGCGTGAACATCGCGCGCGTCACCAGACCCGAGCTGCGCCGTGTGCTGCACAGCGATTTCGTGCTGGCCGGCCGAGCCTCCGGACTCACCTCGCTGCAGAACCTCTGGCGCCACCTGATGCCGAATGTCGCGCCGGTGTTCATCGTGCAGCTCTCGTGGGGAATGGCAGTGGCTGTCCTCGCCGAGGCGGGGCTGTCGTACCTCGGTTTCGGCGCGCCGGTGACCGAGCCCTCGTGGGGGCTCCTGCTGGCAGAACTGCAGCAGTACATCACGGTCTACCCGCTCTCGGTGCTGTGGCCCGGCCTGGCGATCACGTTCACGGTGCTCGGCCTGAACCTGCTCGGCGATGCACTCCGCGAGGCGACGGACCCGACGCTGTCGCGCGGCCGCGACCCGCTGCATCCGCCCCGCGGCGCGATCCGGCACGTGCCGGAGGTGGTCGCGTGAGCCTGAAGGTCACCGACCTCACCGTCGACATCGGCGAGCGCCGCGTCGTGGACGGAGTCTCGTTCGAGGTGCCCGACGGCTCCCGCGTCGGCCTGATCGGGGAGTCGGGATCGGGCAAATCCCTCACGGCCCTCGCGATCCTCGGGCTGCTGCCGGACGGAGCGGTGGCCGGCGGGAGCGTGCTGTGGAACGACCGCGAGCTCATCGGAATGCCCGATCGCGAGCTCGCGACGATCCGCGGCGACGAGATCGGCATCGTGTTCCAGGAGCCGCGCACGGCACTGAACCCGATCCGCACGATCGGCAGGCAGATCGGCGAGTCGGTCCGCATCCACGAGGGCCTCTCGCGGGCCGAGGCCCGCGAGAGAGCGGTCGCCGAGGCGTCGCGCGTGGCGCTGCCCGATCCGGAGCGCATCGTCGCGCGTTATCCGCACCAGCTCTCCGGCGGCCAGCGTCAGCGCGCCGCGATCGCCATGGCACTCGCGTGCCGTCCGCGCCTGCTGATCGCCGATGAGCCGACCACCGCTCTGGACGTGACGATCCAGGCCGAGATCCTCGAGCTGCTGCTCTCGCTCGTCGAGGACGACGGCATGTCGCTCGTCTTCATCACGCACGACCTCGCGGTGCTCTCGCAGATCGCCACGCACGGCGTCGTGCTCGAAGACGGCCGGGTCGTCGAGGCCGCCCCCGTCTCGACGCTGCTGAGCGCACCCGCCTCTCCGATCACCCGGGGGCTCCTCCGCGACGCGACGGCGACTCTGTGGCGGCCTGGGGGTGCGCCGTGAGCGACATCCTGATCCGGGCGCGGGGACTGACCCGGCGGCATCCCGTTCCCAAGTCGAGCCTGTTCGAGCGCACGTCGTTCACGACCGCGCTCGAAGACGCCGACGTGACCGTGCGGGCAGGGTCCGCCGTGGGCATCATCGGCGAGTCCGGGTCGGGCAAATCCACGCTCGTGCGCCTGCTGCTCGGGCTGGACATCCCCACCGCGGGCACCGTCGAATTCGACGGACGCCCCGTGGACGCCGCGGCGGGCGCCCGGTCGCTGCACTGGCTGCGCCGCGAGACGGGCATCGTCTTCCAGGACCCCTACGCCTCGCTCGACCCGCGCATGAGCGTGGGCCGCATCATCGGCGAGCCGCTCTGGGCGCTCGGGATCGAGGGAGACCGGCGGGCCCGCGTGCGCGAAGTGCTCGAAGAGGTCGGGCTCGAAGCGGCGATGGCCGACCGCTTTCCGCACGAGTTCTCGGGCGGGCAGCGCCAGCGCATCGCGATCGCGCGCGCCGTCGTGCATCGCCCGAGGCTCCTGGTCGGCGACGAGCCCCTTTCGGCCCTCGACGTCACCGTCCGCGCCCAGATCCTCGAGCTGCTGAGCGAACTCCGGGTGCGCGACGGACTGACCCTCGTGCTCGTCTCGCACGACATCGGCGTCGTTCAGAACCTGTGCGACGAGGTGATCGTGATGAAGGACGGCCGCATCGTCGAGGACGGGCCTACCGAGAAGGTGCTGATGCAGCCCCAGGTCGCCTACACGCGTCGCCTGCTCGCCTCGATCCCGGTGATCGATCCCGGCGCCTGACCGCGCCCGGGTCGGAGGTGCGGGCTAGCCTCGGAGCATGATGCACGCGATCGTCCCCCCGTATCTGCTCGCCAGGATCGCGGCCACGCGCGAGCCCACCTGGGCACGCGCGGCGCAGGCGGCGCGCGCGACCCTCGAGATTCCGCGCGAGTACCGGCCGGTCCGCTCGCGGATCCGCATGTCGATCGAAGAGCCCGGAACACTCGTGTTCGAGGGCGCCCCGGCGCCCGACCGCACGATCTCCGACGCGCGGCAGCTCGAGCAGCTCCCCGGCACGCGCGTGCGCGGGGAGGACGATCCCCCGACCGGCGACATCGCCGTCGATGAGGCCTTCGACGGTCTCGGCGCGACGTTCGACTTCTACTGGGAGGCTTATCAGCGCAGCGGCATCGACGGCGCCGGCGCACCGCTGCTGGCGACCGTCCACTACGGCCGCGACTACGACAACGCGTTCTGGAACGGCGAGCGGATGGTCTTCGGCGACGGCGACGGCGAGGTGTTCGTCGGATTCACCGGCTCCCTGAGCGTCATCGCCCACGAGCTCACCCACGGCGTCACGGAGTTCGAGGGCGGCCTCGTCTACCAGGGTCAGTCGGGTGCGCTCAACGAGTCGCTCTCGGACGTGTTCGGCGCGCTCACCGAGCAGCACCTGCTGGGCCAGACCGCCGAGACGGCGAGCTGGCTGATCGGCGAGGGCATCTTCACCGATGCCGTGCAGGGTGAGGCGCTGCGCTCGCTGAAGGCGCCCGGCACGGCGTACGACGACGATGTGCTCGGTCGAGATCCGCAGCCGGCGCACATGGACGACTACGTCGTGACCAGCGACGACAACGGAGGCGTGCACATCAACTCCGGCATCCCGAATCACGCGTTCTATCTGGCGGCGCAGCAACTCGGCGGAAACGCGTGGGAGCGCGCCGGTTTGATCTGGTACCGCACGCTCACGTCGGGCACCGTCTCGCCGACGGCGGACTTCCGCGCTTTCGCGCAGGCCACCGTCACGGCGGCCGAGGCGGAGTACGGTGAGGAATCGGAGGAGGTCGACGCGGTGCGGACGGGCTGGACCGGCGTCGGTGTGCTCGATGACGGATCCGCAACGAACTGACGGCGACGACCCGCGCGAGCGTTCTCACGATCAGCTCGTCGCGATCGCGGTCACCGTGACCCGCACCGGCGGGATCGCCGGACTCCGGCGCACCTGGCGAGCGCAGCCCGGCACCGCGGAATCGTCGCACTGGATCGCCCTGATCGACGGATGCCCGTGGGATGCCGCCGATCCGGCGCGTGCGATACCCCCGACCGGTGCCGACCGGTTCGTCTGGCACGTCGACGCGCGCTGCGGTGACGCCGCCCGGGAGGCGGCGCTGGCCGACCCCGAGGTGCAGGGTCCGTGGCGCGAGTTGATCGACGCGGTGCGCGCGGCGCAGAAGCCCGCAGCTCCGCCGAAGTCCGCGCGCTGATCAGCGCCGGAACAGGCCCTTCTTCTTCGCGGGCTTCAGGTGCTTCTGCAGGGAGATCGTGCCGAGCCAGCGCCCGAACTTGAATCCGACGCGCCCCATGCGGCCGACCTCGACGAAGCCGAGCTTCTCGTGCAGCGCGACGGATGCCTCGGCGCCCTTGTCGCTGATCACCGCGACGATCTCGCGGATGCCGGCCTGCTCGCACGCGGTTATCAGCGCCTCCAGGAGCGCCCGCCCGAGCCCCTTGCCGGCCGCGGCGTGACCGAGGTAGATCGAGTTCTCGACCGAGAACCGGTACGCGGATTTGCTCGACATGGGCTGCACCAGGGCGTACCCCAGCACCTGCCCCGACGGCGATTCCGCGACCAGGAACGGCAGCCCCAGCTTCGCGAGGTGCGCGGCCTTCTCGCGCCATTGGACGAGCGTCCACTTCTTCTCGTCGAAGGTGACGACCGAGTTCGTGACGTAGTAGTTGTAGATCTCGCGGATGTCGGGGATGTCGCGATCCTCGACCGGCCTGATCTCATACGAGAACGTCGGCTCGGGCGGAGCGGGTTTGCGGAGGTGCCGCGGCAGCCGGCGGCGGTCCCGGTCGTATTCCTCCTCGAGCATTCCGACAGCCTACGCTCAGGCCGGAATGGTCCAGTCGACGGCCGCTGACCCCTGCTGTGCGAGCAGCTCGTTCGCCCGCGAGAAGGGGCGCGAGCCGAAGAACCCGCGGCTCGCCGACAGCGGTGACGGATGCGGCGACTCGATGATCGGCGTGGATCCGAGCAGCGGCCGCAGGTTCGCGGCATCCCGCCCCCACAGGATCGCGACGAGTGCTCCCCCGCGCGCCACGAGCTCGCGGATCGCGTGCTCGGTGACCTTCTCCCAGCCCCAGCCGCGATGGGATGCCGGGGCTCCGGGAGCGACGGTCAGCACCCTGTTCAGCAGCATGACGCCCTGATCGCTCCACGCCGACAGGTCGCCGTGCGGGGCGGGCGGAATGCCGAGATCGGCGTTCAGCTCCTGGTAGATGTTCGAGAGACTCCGCGGGAGGGGTCGCACGTGCTTCTCGACGGCGAAGGAGAGCCCGATCGGGTGCCCGGGAGTCGGGTAGGGATCCTGGCCGACGATCAGGACTTTGACCTGCGCCAGCGGGCGCTGGAAGGCGCGCAGAACGTGGTCGCCGGTCGGCAGGTAACGGCGCCCCGCCGCGACTTCCGCCCGGAGCCGTTCGCCGAGCGCAGCGATGTCGGGGGCCACGGGCTCGAGAGCCTGAGCCCATCCGGCGTCGATCAGACCGCTTGTGGAGAGCTCGGCCAGCGAACGTGCCACCTCTCAGGCTCCCTCTGCGCCCACCGAGCCGTCCAGGGTGACGGTGCCCTGCCACGACCAGGGGAAGTCGATCCACAGGTCGGTCTCACGCCACGAGTAGTCCGGCGTCGCGATCGAACCGGGCTTCGTGTACACCGTGACCGACCGTACGTCGGCGCCGCGGTCGCGCAGCAGTGCGACGGCGAGAGCGAGTGTGCGCCCACTGTCGGCGACGTCGTCGACCAGCAGCACGCGACGGCCCTCGAGGTACGCGATGTCCAGCGCGGGCGGCAGCACTTCCGGTGCGTCCAGAACCGTGCCGATGCCGGTGTAGAACTCGACGTTCAGCGCTCCGCAGTTCTTCGCGCCGAGCGCGTATGCGATCGCGCCCCCGGGCAGCAGACCGCCACGGGCGATCGCGACGACCACCTCGGGTTCGAAACCGTCACGGAGGATCGTCCGGGCGAGATCGCGTGAGGCCTCCCCGAACTGCTCCCAGGAGAGCCGCTCGCGCTCGATCGTCGTGTCCACTGCTGTCGCGTCCGCCATTTCGGCTGCCTCCTGCGTCGTCGTCGGTCTGAGAGTGGTGTCGGCGGC
>Ga0247819_10001815_pt1 | contig 11330 bp, 8 predicted proteins | sample 13C_Xylose_Day6_FD_193428 | JGI IMG/M metagenome (GOLD analysis project Ga0247819, IMG submission 193428) | Soil microbial communities from agricultural site in Penn Yan, New York, United States - 13C_Xylose_Day6 | ecosystem: Environmental > Terrestrial > Soil > Agricultural land | place: USA... | reverse complement strand
GCTCCGTGAGATGCCCGGTGAGGAGCTCGATGAGCTGACCGCGCTGTATCGAGCGCGCGGACTCACCGAGGCGACGGCGCGTCAGGTCGCGACCGAACTCACCGCGCACGATGCATTGGCGGCGCACCTCGAGGTCGAGTTGCACATCGACCAGGACGACTTGGTGAGTCCGTGGCAGGCGGCGCTGTCATCAGCGGTCGCGTTCACGCTCGGTGCCCTGCTGCCGTTGCTGACGATTCTGCTGCTGCCACCGGCGCTCAAGATCCCGCTCACGTTCGTCGCGGTGCTGGTGGCTCTCGCGATGACCGGGACCGTGTCAGCGCACCTCGGTGGGAGCGGAAAGCTGCGCGCCACTCTTCGCCTGGTGATCGGCGGCGGGCTCGCCCTGATCGTGACGTGGGCGATCGGCAGCCTGCTCGGAACGACCGGCGTGGTCTGACGCCGCGCACGCCGAACGGGCGCCGGCTCGCGCCGACGCCCGTTCAGAGGAGGCTAGTTGGAGGTGAAGCCGACGAGCAGGCCGCCGGTGACCTTGACCGCGAGGTTGTAGATGCCGGCGATGACGGCACCCAGAACAGTGACCACCACCAGGTTGAGGATCGCGACGATCGCCGCGAACGCCATGACCTGCGGCAGACCGATGAAGGCGGTGATCGAGACACCGCCGTCCGAGAAGCTCTGGAAGAACTCGTCGACCTTGCCGATCAGACCCGTCGTCTGGACGATCAGGTAGACGAGGAAGAAGCTCACGACGGTGACGATCGCGAGTGCGACCGCGGCCAGGAACGACAGCTTGACCGCCGACCAGAAGTCGACGTACACCAGCCGCAGGCGCACCTGCTTGGCGCTGGTCTTGTGGCTGGACTTCTTTGCGAGCTTGTCGGCTACGGTGCTCATGCGTCAGTACTCTCTTCGGGGATCTCGGGCGAGGCCTCGGGTGTGTCCGACCCGGCGTGCTCTTGCTCGGTGTCGACTGCCTCTGATGTCGCTGCGTCTGATATCTCAGTGAGGCCGCGCTCTCCGTTGCGTGCGATCGCGATGATGCGATCAGCGTCGTCGGCGCGGGCGAAGACGACACCCATGGTGTCGCGGCCCTTGGCGGGGACCTCGGCCACGGCAGAGCGTACCACCTTGCCGCTGGCAAGAACCACCAAGACCTCGTCGTCCTCTGCGACCATCAGACCACCCGCGAGAACACCCCGATCGTCGCTGAGACGAGCGACCTTGATGCCCAGACCACCGCGGCTCTGACCGCGGTACTGCGCGATGTCGGTGCGCTTCGCGTACCCGCCGTCGGTCACGACGAACACGTACGCGCCGGCTCGGGCGACGGATGCCGACAGCAGGCTGTCTCCCTCGCGGAAGGACATTCCCTTCACACCCTCGGTGGAACGCCCCATCGGCCGGAGCGAGTCATCGCTCGCCGTGAAGCGGAGGGACATCCCCAGGCGGCTGATGAGGAGGATGTCATCGCCCCCGTCGACCAGGAGCGCGCTGACCACCTCGTCGCCGTCCTCTTCTTCCTGACCGCGGAGCTTGATCGCGATGACGCCGCCCTGGCGATTCGTGTCGTACTCGGTCAGGCGGGTCTTCTTGACCAGTCCGCTGCGGGTCGCGAGCACCAGATAGGTCGCCACGCTGTAATCGCGGATGTCGAGGATCTGCGCGATCTCCTCGCCGGGCTGCAGCGCCAGCAGGTTCGCGACGTGCTGGCCCTTGGCATCGCGGCCGGCCTCGGGAACCTCGTAGGCCTTGGCGCGGTAGACGCGCCCCTTCGTGGTGAAGAAGAGCAGCCAGTGGTGCGTCGTCGTCACGAAGAAGTGCTCGACCACGTCGTCTGCGCGCAGCTGCGCACCCTTGACGCCTCGACCTCCGCGGTGCTGCTGACGGTAGTTGTCGCTGCGCGTGCGCTTGATGTAGCCGTCACGGGTGACCGTGACCACCATCTCCTCTTCCGGGATGAGGTCTTCGATCGACATGTCGCCGTCGTACCCGGGCAGGATCTGGGTGCGCCGGTCATCGCCGAAGCGGTCGACGATCGAGGTGAGCTCTTCGCGGATGATCGAGCGCTGCCGGGTCGGATCGGCCAGGATCGCCTTGAAGTCGGTGATCTGCGCCTCGAGCTCGGTCGCCTCATCGATGATCTTCTGGCGCTCCAGTGCCGCGAGACGCCGCAGCTGCATCGCGAGGATCGCGTCCGCCTGGATGTCGTCGATCTCCAGGAGCGTCTTCAGCCCGTCGCGGGCATCGTCGACGGTCGGTGAGCGGCGGATCAGCGCGATGACCTCGTCGAGCGCATCGAGCGCCTTGAGGTAACCGCGCAGAATGTGCATGCGCTCCTCCGCCTTGCGGAGACGGAACTGCGTACGGCGGACGATGACGACGATCTGGTGGTCGATCCAGTGCGTGATGAACCCGTCGAGCGGAAGCGTGCGTGGCACGCCGTCGACGATCGCGAGCATGTTCGCGCCGAAGTTCTCCTGCAGCTGGGTGTGCTTGTAGAGGTTGTTCAGCACGACCTTGGCGACGGCATCCCGCTTCAAGACGATCACCAGACGCTGACCCGTGCGGTCCGACGTCTCGTCGCGGATGTCGGCGATTCCGGTGATCTTGCCCTCGCGGGCGAGATCGCTGATCTTGACAGCGACGTTGTCGGGGTTGACCTGATAGGGCAGCTCCGTGATCACCAGGCACGTGCGGCCCTGGATCTCTTCGACGTTGACCACGGCGCGCATCGTGATCGAGCCGCGGCCGGTGCGATAGGCGTCCTTGATGCCGCGGGTTCCGAGGATCTGCGCGTGGGTGGGGAAGTCCGGCCCCGGGATGCGCTCCATGAGCGCCTCGAGAAGCTCTTCGCGCGTCGCGTCGGGGTTCTCGAGCGCCCACAGGGCTCCCGAAGAGACTTCGCGCAGGTTGTGCGGCGGGATGTTCGTCGCCATGCCGACCGCGATGCCGACCGACCCGTTGACCAGGAGGTTCGGGAACCGCGCAGGCAGGACCGACGGCTCCTGGGTCTGGCCGTCGTAGTTGTCCTGGAAGTCGACGGTGTCTTCTTCGATGTCGCGCACCATCTCGAGCGCGATGGGGTGCATCTTGGTCTCGGTGTACCGGGGGGCGGCCGCACCCTGATTGCCGGGGGAGCCGAAGTTACCCTGCCCGAGTGCGAGCGGGTAGCGCAGCGACCAGGGCTGGACGAGCCGTACGAGGGCGTCGTAGATCGCGGTGTCGCCGTGCGGGTGGTACTGACCCATGACCTCGCCGACCACGCGGGCGCACTTCGAGAACGACTTGTCGGGCCGGAAGCCGCCGTCGTACATCCCGTAGATCACACGGCGGTGGACGGGCTTCATCCCGTCGCGCACGTCGGGGAGGGCCCGCCCGATGATCACGCTCATCGCGTAGTCGAGGTAGCTGCGCTGCATCTCGGACTGAAGGTCGACCTGGTCGATCTTGCCGTGGTTGTGCGCGGGAGTCAGTTCGGGCCGATCGTCGTCAGTCATGTCTCTCGTCTTCGTCGTGTCCGGTCGAGCCGATTGCCGCGTGAGCGGCCGTCGGCGCTAGATGTCGAGGAACCGGACGTCCTTCGCGTTGCGCTGGATGAATCCACGGCGGGATTCGACGTCTTCGCCCATCAGGATCGTGAAGATCTCGTCGGCCGCGGCGGCGTCGTCGATCGTGACCTGCCGGAGGGTGCGGGTCTCGGGGTCCATCGTGGTCTCCCACAGTTCCTTGGCGTTCATCTCGCCGAGACCCTTGTAGCGCTGGATGCTGTTGTCCTTCGGGATCCGCTTGCCGCTCGCGAGTCCTTCAGTCAGCAGTGCATCGCGCTCGCGGTCGCTGTAGACGTACTCGTGCGGCGCGTTCGACCACTTCAGGCGGTACAGCGGCGGCTGCGCGAGGTACACGAATCCCGCTTCGATCAGTCCGCGCATGTAGCGGAAGAGCAGCGTGAGAAGCAGTGTCGTGATGTGCTGGCCGTCGACGTCGGCATCGGCCATCAGCACGATCTTGTGGTACCGGGCCTTGTCGATGTCGAAGTCCTCGCCGATGCCCGTGCCGAAGGCCTGGATCATCGCCTGCACTTCGCGGTTGCCGAGGGCGCGGTCCAACCGGGCGCGCTCGACGTTGAGGATCTTGCCGCGGAGGGCCAGGATCGCCTGGGTGTGCGGGTCTCGACCCTGGACCGCCGAACCGCCGGCGGAATCTCCCTCGACGAGGAAGATCTCGCTGATGGATGGATCCTTCGACGTGCAGTCCTTCAGCTTGTCGGGCATCGCCGCACTCTCGAACACGCTCTTGCGACGAGCGGTCTCGCGCGCCTTGCGTGCGGCGAGCCGTGCGGTCGCGGCGTCGATCGCCTTGCGGATGATGTTCTTCGCCTGCACCGGGTTGCGGTCGAACCAGTCTCCGAGCCGGTCGCCGACCACCTTCTGCACGAACGCCTTGGCCTCGGTGTTGCCGAGCTTCGTCTTGGTCTGACCCTCGAACTGGGGCTCGGACAACTTCACCGAGATCACCGCGGTCAGTCCCTCGCGCACGTCGTCGCCGGAGAGGTTCTCGTCCTTCTCCTTGAGCAGGTTGTTCGCGCGTGCGTACTTGTTGACCAGCGTGGTCAGCGCGGCGCGGAAGCCCTCTTCATGGGTGCCGCCCTCATGCGTGTTGATCGTGTTCGCGTAGGTGAAGACGTTCTCGGTGTAGCTCGTGGTCCACTGCATGGCCACTTCGAGTGCGATCTTGCGCTCGGTGTCTTCGGATTCGAAGTCGATGACCTCATCGTTCACATGCTCGGCCTTGCGCACCTTGTTGAGGTACTCGACGTAGTCGACGAGTCCGCGCTCGTAGAGGAAGGAATCGTTCCGCTGCTGGAGGACGACCTGCCCGGGCTCGGTCTCCTGCTCGTATGCGGAGGACGGACGCTCGTCGACCAGGTCGATGCGCAGGCCCTTGTTGAGGAACGCCATCTGCTGGAAGCGGCTGCGCAGCACTTCGTATTCGAAGTCGATGGTCTCGAAGATCGAGTCATCGGGCCAGAAGGTGATCGTCGTTCCGGTCTCGGAGCTCTGCTCCGCGCGCTCGAGGGGAGCTACGGGAATGCCGCCGTCTCGGTAGGACTGCCGCCAGACGTATCCCTGGCGGCGCACTTCCACGTCGAGACGGGTGGAGAGGGCATTGACGACCGAGGATCCGACGCCGTGCAGGCCACCGGAGACGGCGTACCCGCCGCCACCGAACTTACCGCCGGCGTGCAGCACGGTCAGGACGACCTCGACGGTGGACTTGCCCTCGGTCTTATGGATGTCGACGGGGATGCCGCGGCCGTTGTCCACGCAGCGCACACCGCCGTCCGGCAGGATCGTGACGACGATCGTGTCGCAATAGCCGGCCAAGGCCTCATCGACCGAGTTGTCGACGATCTCCTGGACCAGGTGATGCAGACCACGGGGTCCGGTCGACCCGATGTACATTCCCGGGCGCTTGCGCACCGCTTCGAGCCCTTCGAGGACCTGGATCTCATCGGCACCGTACTCGACGTGAGTCCGTTCGGCTTGCTCTGGTTCCGCGGAATGCTCTTCGGGTTGCTCGGGCAGGCTGTCGGGGGTCTCAGACGTCATATTCTCGGCGCGCTCCACATCGTATTTCGGGGCCACCCCAGTCTATCAAGGAACCGCTCTCACGCGAGCCATGTACGGCCCTGTGGCGCCCTCGATTGCGTCCGGATAGGACGTGAGGTGTCTTACCCGTAGGTATCGCGTGGACCACGCCCTGGAGTCGTTCTGGGACCCCATTTCCAGGAGGGGACGTCGGGGCCGATGAAGCGGATGCCGTCGACCCCCGCTTCGGGGAACCTCCGGACGATCTCGGAGAGGATCTGCGAGCGCATCAGCTGGAGTTGCTTCGCCCACGCCGTCGAGTCGGCCTGAACCGTCAGCGTGCCCTCGGTGAACGCCACCGGAGTGGTGTGCCGCGCGGTGTCATCGCCGGCGACCTCGGCCCACGTTCGCACGACGTCCTCACGGGCGAGCTGCGAATCCCAGCCCGCGCTGCGGGTCAGGTCTGCGAGCACGTCCGCGACTCCCTTGGGGTCCCTTCCGGGCGTGAACGGCGCGTTCTCGTCGTCCGGTCCTCGGCGCCGGCGCTTTCGATACGTGCGTGCCGAGGGCTCCAGTCCGCGCAGCCGCAGATAGGTGGCGATCGTCTCGGGAACGGCTTCCGGCCCGTCCGCGGGGTCAGTCTCCGGCATCCGTCGCCTCCAGAATGCGGCCCGCATCGACGCGCACCACCCGCGCCCGCAGCGCGACCGGCACGTCCTCCTCGACGGCGGCGGTCACGATCACCTGCTCGTAGCCGGCCGTCAGCTCGGCAAGGCGCGCGCGACGTTCGGTGTCGAGCTCGGCGAACACGTCGTCGAGGATCAGCACGGGGTCCCCCAATCGCGAATCCGCGCGGAGCAGTTCGGCCGACGCGAGTCGCAGCGCGAGCGCGACCGACCACGACTCTCCGTGCGACGCGTAGCCCTTCACCGGCAGACCTCGTACGCGCAGCACGAGGTCGTCGCGGTGAGGTCCTACGAGGGTCAATCCTCGATCGAGTTCTGTCGACCGGCGAGCGGCGAGCGCCTCGCGGAACAGGTCGGCGATCCGGACTGATGACTCACCGGCGGCCGGCGCCGCCGCGTCCTCCTCCGGATCGCCGCCCCGCACCGACAGCGCCCAGTCGAGCTGCGGCTGATGATCAGCTCCGGCAATCGCGGAATATGCGGCCGTCAGCGGAGTGCTCAAGTCTGCTGCGAGCCCGAGACGTGCCTCGATCAGCTCGGTTCCGAGTGCGACGAGCTTGTCGTCCCACACATCCAGCGTCGAGAGCTGATCGCCGCGGATGCCGCGGACCTTCGCGGATTTCAGCAGGGCGGTGCGCTGCTTGAGGACGCGGTCGTAATCGGAGATCACGCCTGCGAAGCGCGGCGAGCGCTGCACGAGCAGCTGATCCATGAAGCGCCGACGAGAAGAGGGATCACCGCGGACGATCTGCAGGTCTTCCGGAGCGAACAGGACGACCTGCGCATAGCGGGGCAGCTCGGCGGTCTTGACGGGCGCGCCGTTGACGCGCGCCTTGTTCGCCCCCTGCCGATTCACCTGCGCTTCCAGGAGGACACTTCTCTCGCCGTGCACGAGACGTGCACGGATGATCGCGGCTTCCGCGCCGTCGCGCACCATCGGCGCATCGTTCGAGACGCGATGCGACCCGAGTGTGGCGAGGAAGGCGATCGCCTCGGCGAGATTCGTCTTGCCCTGGCCGTTGCGGCCCACGAACACATTGGGGCCGGAACCCAGTGCGACGTCGGCGACCGCATAGTTGCGGAAGTCGACGAGGCTCAGGTGCTCAACGATCACGGTGCAACCCTATTCCGCGGGTATGACGACCCGAGGGAGATGGATCTCGATACGATCGCAGGCTCGCTGCTCGACCAACGCGCCGCGCAACGACCCTGTTTTCGTGTTTCGCTTCAGCGAAGAAGAAGGTTCGGCTGCAGGAGGTACTTGAACGACTCGGCGTTGCCCTTGTCGACCGAGGTCTGCGGGGTGATGAGCACCGGGCTGAGCTTGTTGGCGTTGTCGCTCGAGGTGAACGTGATCCGCACGAACTCGCTCTTGACCGCACCGAGCGACTCGAGCAGGTACTGCGGGTTCAGCCCGAGGGTGACATCGTCTCCGACGAGGTTCGAGTCGACCGACTCCGTCGCCCTGGCCTGTTCGGTGCCCGAGGCATCCATCGAGACGCTGTCGGTCGTGAAAGTGAAGCGCAGCGGGGCGGAACGGTCGAGGACGAGCGACACCCGGCGCACGGCCTCGGCGAGCTCCGCCGTGTTGAGCACGGCGTGGTGCTCGGTCTGCTCGGGGAACAGGCGGCGCACGGGCGGGAAGTTGCCCTTGATGAGCAGCGAGGTCACGGTCTTGTTCCCCGCGGTGAACGCGATGATCTCGCGATCGCCCGAACCGGAGAAGGCGATCGAGATGTCGCCGCCGTGTGCGAACGTCTTGCCGACCTCGGTCAGGGTGCGAGCGGGAACGAGCGCGGTGGTGGGTTCGTCGGAGGCCGTGCCGCCGCCGTCCCAGGGAATCTCACGCAGGGCGACGCGGTATCGATCTGTCGCGACCAGGCTCAGCTTGGTACCCGAGACCTCGAGCTGCACGCCCGTGAGGACCGGCGTGACATCATCGCGCGACGCGGCGAACGCGACCTGGGCGATCGCGGTCGCGAAATCCTCCGCCGGCACCAGGCCGGTGTCACCGGAGACCTCGGGGATCGCCGGGTACTCCTGCACCGGCATCGATGCGAGGGTGAATCGGGCCGACCCGCAGGTGAGCACGATTCCGCCGTCATCATCGACCTCGACCTGGATCGGCGCATTCGGAAGGCGGCTGGCGATCTCGGAGAGCAGGCGTCCGTGGACGAGGATCGTTCCCGGCTCGTCGACGGTCGCTTCGATCGTCGTGCGTGCGGAGGCCTCATAGTCGAACGCCGCGAGGGACAGGCCTGCGTCGGATGCCTCGATCAGCACGCCGGCCAGGATCGGCTGCGGGTTGCGCTGCGGAAGGAGCTTGACGACGAACGACACGGCCTCGCTGAACACATCGCGATTGACGTGGAACTTCACTGGTGCTCCCTCGACATCCTGTTGGGCTCTCCCATGCTAGTGCCCTGAATGCCGCGGCTTTCAAGGGCGCAGCCCGACGTGGCGTTCGCCGTCGAGGTGATCGAACGGTTTCCCATTAACTATTTCTCTGTCATCTTCTTAACGCTTGTGGGAACTGTGGATAAGTCGGCCGATCGGTGTCGGGACACGGTAACTACAACAGTGTGAGTTGTGGAACCAGTGAGGAACGGGTTATCCACAGGCCCTGCGGTGCTCACACACCGGCATCCAGTTTCCACAGGCCGGCGGTCTCGACCCACAGAGTTTCCGCAGGGAAATGGAGTTATCCACAGGTTTTCCACACTGTGAAGAACCCGGATAATGGCCTCGCTCAGCCGGCATGTCAAGCAACTTCTGCGGCATATTTCCGCGTGCGACGGAATGTCACCTCAGACGACCGCCAGCCCGCCAGCGGGAGCGGTGATCTTCGGTCAGCGGGAGTTGCGACCGAGCTGCGCGGTGATCTCCGAGACCTGGTTGTAGATGGATCGGCGCTCTTTCATGAGGTCGCTGATCTTCTTGTACGCGTACATCACCGTCGTGTGGTCGCGGTTGCCGAACAGCTGTCCGATCTTCGGGAGGGACAGGCTCGTGCGCTCCCGACACAGGTACATCGCTATCTGTCGCGCGGTGGCGATCGCCTGCGAGCGACTCGACCCGTAGAGGTCGTCGACCGAGAGCTTGAAGTACGCGGCCGTCGCCGTGATGATGTCGGTCGGAGAGATGACGTTGGCGTCGTCCTGATCGATGATGTCGCGCAGCACGGTCTGCGCGAGCGACATGTCGAGAGTGGAGCGATTCAGGCTCGCGAAAGCAGAGACGCGGATGAGAGCGCCTTCCAGCTCGCGGATGTTGGACGAGACCACGGTCGCGATGTACTCGAGGACGTCGTCTGGAATGTGCAGCCGCTCGCTCTGCGCCTTCTTACGGAGGATCGCGATGCGCGTCTCGAGGTCGGGCGCTTGCACGTCGGTGATGAGACCCCACTCGAACCGGCTTCGCATGCGGTCTTCGAAGCCGGTCAGGTGCTTCGGAGGCACATCGCTCGTGATCACGACCTGCTTGTCGTGATCGTGGAGGGTGTTGAACGTATGGAAGAAGGCTTCCTGGGTCTCGGCACGTCCCTGCAGGAACTGGATGTCGTCGATCAGGAGGATGTCGACGTCGCGGTAGCGAGCCTGGAAAGCGGAACCGCGGTTGTTCGCGATCGAGTTGATGAAGTCGTTCGTGAACTCTTCGCTGGAGACATAGCGAACCCGGATGCCGGCATAAAGGCTCAGCGCGTAATCGCCGATCGCATGAAGGAGGTGCGTCTTGCCCAGCCCGGAGTCCCCGTAGATGAAGAGCGGGTTGTAGGCCTTCGCGGGTGCTTCGGCCACCGCGACCGCCGCGGCGTGCGCGAAGCGGTTGGACTGGCCGATCACGAAGTTGTCGAACGTGTACTTCGGGTTCAGCCGGGTATCGCTCCTCGAAGCGGCGGATGCCGCGTCGATCGTCTCTTCGATCGGCTGGCGTGTCGAGGGCGAAGGGGAGTTCGATTGCACCGGGATCGGCGCGGTCAGCCGGCTGTCGGCCAGCTCGGGATTCACGACCACTCGGAAGGCCGTGGCGGACGGATCGTGCTGCTGATCCCGGTCCACGCGCGTCAGCGCCTCCATGATCGGCGTCCGCATGCGCTTGTTGATCTGAGCCGCGGTGAGATCGTTCGGAACGTCGAGGTAGAGAGTGCCCCCCATGACCCCCTGGGGTACGGCGAGACTCAGGAATCCCTGCAGCTGCGGAGTTACCCGGTCATCTGCGGCGAGCTCGTCGAGCACGGCTGACCAGACAGGAACATCTGGAACTTCGTGCGGTGACATGGCCCCCCCGGGAGAATTGATGCAGCACAGGCTTTCCGACGGAGATCGTCACGTCGAACCTGTGGATAACTGCCCGAGCCACGCTAGTCAGCGGGCGCCGCGGGAGCAAACTCCACTGTAGGACGGCACCGCGTGTCATTGCCAGGACTCTGGGAATCTCTCGCGATAATGCCTTGCCGATCCTGCTCGGTTTGAGTTCTCAGCCCGGGGAACGTAACCTTAGTCGGTTGACTTATGCCTTGAAGGCAGTCCCGTTCCCACGTCCCCGGTCTGAGCGTTCCGGAGACACCTGATCCGGAAGTGATCTCATGACCAAGCGCACGTACCAGCCCAACAACCGTCGCCGCGCCAAGAAGCACGGCTTCCGCGCCCGCATGCGCACCCGCGCCGGCCGCGGCATCCTCTCCGCTCGTCGCGCCAAGGGGCGCACCGAGCTCTCTGCCTGACCCCGCAGCGGTGCTCGCAAGGCCGAACCGACTCACCCGCGGAGCGGATTACAAGGCCGTCGTCCGCCGGGGTCGTCGTTGCGCGAGTGCGCACATGGTGACTTACACGAACACATCGGATGACGACCGGGCTGCGCGCTTCGGCTTCATCGTCAGCCGTCAGGTCGGCTCCGCCGTCGTACGCAACACCGTTCGTCGACGGCTGAAGGCCGTCTGCGCCGAAGCGCTGCCGACCGTTCGTCCGGGATCGGACATCGTGATCCGCGTGCTGCCCAACGGTGCCGAAGCGGCCTTCGCAGACCTGCGCACCGAGGTCACCCGCTGCCTCAC
>Ga0247819_10001814_pt1 | contig 11330 bp, 13 predicted proteins | sample 13C_Xylose_Day6_FD_193428 | JGI IMG/M metagenome (GOLD analysis project Ga0247819, IMG submission 193428) | Soil microbial communities from agricultural site in Penn Yan, New York, United States - 13C_Xylose_Day6 | ecosystem: Environmental > Terrestrial > Soil > Agricultural land | place: USA... | reverse complement strand
CCTGAACGCGCGAACCGCGCATACCGACGCAGGCGCCGACCGGGTCGATCGAGTTGTCATAGCTGATGACCGCGATCTTTGCGCGCGAACCCGGATCACGGGCCACGGCCTTGATCTCGATCACGCCATCATAGATCTCCGGCACTTCCATCTTGAACAGTTCGGCCATGAACTGCGGATCGGTGCGCGACAGGAAGATCTGCGGACCACGGCTCTCGCGGCGCACGTCCTTGACATAGGCGCGGATGCGGTCGTTCGGGCGGTAGCTCTCGCGGCCGATCTTTTCGTTGCGGCGCAGGATGGCTTCGCCACGGCCCACATCGACGATGATGTTGCCGTATTCCTCGCGCTTGACGACGCCGTTGATGATGGTGCCGGCGCGGTCCTTGAATTCTTCGTACTGGCGGTCACGCTCGGCTTCGCGGACCTTCTGCAGGATGACCTGCTTGGCCGATTGCGCGGCGATGCGGCCCAGTTCGACCGGCGGAACCTGGTCGATGATCTCGTCGCCGACCTTGGGATTGTCCAGATAGGGGCGGGCCTGAGCAACCGTCACCTGAGCCTGATAGTTCTCGACCTCTTCATCCTCGACGACGGTCCGGACGCGGGTGAAGGTGGCGTTGCCGGTCTTGCGGTCGATATGGACGCGAATGTCCATTTCCGAGCCATAGCGCGACTTCGCAGCGCGGGCGAGGCTGTCCTCCATCGCCTGGATCACCAGATCCGGGTCGATCATCTTCTCGCGCGCGACCGCCTCGGCGGTCTGCAGAAGCTCAAGCTGGTTGGCAGAGGTAATGGCCATTCCTCACTCCTTCGCGTCGGCGTTGCTTTCGCCGGATTCTGTTTCGATCTCGTCAAAGGCGGTCTCGTCCAGATTTTCGATCTGCACGCCCGCTTCCTTCTTTTGCCGAAGCATTTCGGCGATCAACTCGTCAGTCAGCACAAGCTTGGCATCCGAAAGCCAGTCGAAATTCAGCCCAATCGTGTGGGTTTCGCCGGCTTCCTCGATATTCAACAGGACTTCTTCGCCCTCGATGCCGGCCAGCATGCCCTTGAAGCGCTTGCGGCCATCGATTGCTTGGTTGGTTTCCAACCGCACTTCGTAACCTTCGAAGGTCTCGAAATCCTTCATCCGGGTCAGCGGCCGGTCGATGCCGGGGCTGCTGACTTCCAGATGATAGGCATCCTCCAGCGGATCCTCGACATCAAGGAAGGCGCTGACGGCGGTCGAGATATCGGCGCAGTCATCGACATTGATGCCGCCCTCGGGCCGGTCGGCCATGATCTGCAAGGTTGCGGTCTTTCCGCCCTGCAGGCGGATGCGCACCAGTTCGAAACCCAGATCCTCGATGACCGGGGTAAGCAGCTCGGCCAGACGCCGGTCGATGGCGGTCTTGGCGATAAGGTCAGTCATATCGCTATCCCAAAAACAAAAAGCGGGCCAAAGCGGCCCGCACGTCTTATCGGTGGGCAGGCTGTGGACACCTGCGCCGCTGTTGAGCGTCATATACGCACATCAACGGCGAATTGCAAGGAAAAGCGAAGCGGGCTCAGGCCGCCTCGCTGTCGCGGTTCTCCTGCCAGATATGCAGGTTCAGGACGGTGGCAAAGGACAGCCAGCCCAGATAGGCCAGAAACACCATGCCGGCCAACAGGTCATGCCAAAAGGCCGCAATCGCCATCACCGCCACCACGACCCACAGCGCCGCAATGACCCCCAGGGCCCAGTCCGGCTTGCGCGCTCCGAAAAACACCGGGGTCCACAGCGTGTTAAGCGCAATCTGTGCCGACCACAGCGCCAGAACGAAACCCGTTCCCGGCAGTACCGCCAGCCGTGCGGCGGCCCAGGCGATCAGGATGTAAAGCAGGCTCCATGCCACCGGAAACACCCAACGCGGCGGGGTGAAGGGCGGCTTGACCAGTTCGTCATACCAGCTGTCGGGTTTGAAAATCAGCCCGGTCGCGGCCGCAGCCCCGCAGGCAATCAGGAAGGTCAGGAAAAGCATGCTGCACCGTCAGGCGACGCGGCCGCCCCGTTGCGCCGCATCACGCAAACCATCCATCACCCGCACAAGTTCCGTAGCGATTCGCGGCTCGCTCAGCGCATGACCCGAGGCCGGGACCATCCGCAGTTCGGCCCGGTCCCAGCCCTGCGCCAGTTCCCAGGCGGTCTGCGGCGGGCAGACCATGTCGTAGCGGCCCTGCACGATGACGGCGGGGATATGCTCGATGCGGTGACGGTCGCGCAGCAACTGGCCCTCGTCCAGAAAGCAGCCATGGGCGAAGTAATGGTTCTCCAGCCGGGCAAAGGCGCGGGCGTAATCCGGCGGCGCATGGCCCGAGCTGGAAATCTCCAGCCCCGCCAGCGCGTTTTCCCACATGATCCACGGCAACGAGTAGCGAATCTCTTGCCCGCGATCGCCACCGAACAGGCGGCGGTGATAGGCCATGATCATGTCGTCGCGTTCGGATTCGGGAATGGGTCGCTGGAATTCGGCCCAGCGATCCGGGAAGAACCGCGCAACCCCACCGCCATAGAACCAGTCCAGCTCGGCCCGCCGCCCAAGGAACACCCCGCGCAGCACCAGCGCCAGTACTGCATCTGGATGGGCCTGCGCATGGGCCAGCGCCAAGGTCGCGCCCCAGCTGCCGCCGAACAGGATCACCCGACCCAGCCCCAGCCGTTGGCGGATCAGCTCGATATCGGCGACCAGATGCTGCGTGGTATTGGCCGCGACCTCGGCATGGGGGCGCGAACGCCCGCAGCCGCGCTGGTCGAACAGCACCGCCCGATAATGCTTCGGATCAAAGAAACGCCGCATGAAGGGGCTGCAACCGCCGCCCGGACCGCCATGCAGGACGATAACGGGGACGCCTTCGGGATTGCCGCTTTGTTCCACGTGAAGGATGTGGCCATCGCCAACGTCGATCTGCCGCTGGTCGAAGGGTTCGACCATCGGGTGCAGCTTGCCCTGCGACGGATTGCCTCCGATTTGCCCTGCCAATCTGTCCATGCCCCGACTATATAACGGCCCGCAGGCGCCCGCCATACGAAGGACGGCCAGATGAACGAAAGACCGCAGACCAGCAGCATCGACCCCGCCGAGGTGGCCAAGTTCCAGGCGATGTCGCAGGAATGGTGGGACCCGCAGGGCAAGTTCAAGCCGTTGCACATGCTCAATCCGACCCGGCTGGACTATGTCACCACCCAGATCGCGGCGCAGTTCGGCCGTGACCGCGACGCGGCGCTGCCCTTCGAAGGGCTGACCGTGCTGGATATCGGCTGCGGCGGCGGCCTGATGTCCGAACCGCTGGCCCGTCTGGGAGCAACCGTCACCGGTGCCGACGCCGCGTCGGAAAACACCGCCATCGCGGCGCTGCACGCCAAGAAGCAGGGTCTCGACATCGACTACCGCGCCACCACCTCCGAGGCACTGGCTGCCGAGGGGCACAGCTATGACATCGTCATGGCGCTGGAAATCGTCGAGCATGTCGCCGACCCGGCGGAATTCATCGCCACCTGCCGTGATCTGGTGAAACCGGGCGGCATGCTGATCCAGTCGACGCTGAACCGGACCATGCGCAGCTTCGGCGCAGCGATCATCGGCGCGGAATGGGTGATGCGCTGGCTGCCCAAGGGCACGCATGACTGGAATCGCTTCATCACCCCGGATGAACTGTCAGCCATGACCGAGGCTACCGGCATGCAAGTGGTCGATCGCTGCGGCATGGTCTTCAACCCGCTGGGCTTCAGCTGGTCACTCTCGCATCGCGACCTGTCGGTGAACTACGCGCTCACCGCGCTTCGCGACGCCTGAGTTTCTTCGTTTCCTAAATACCCAATGCTGACCGCGCCACTGTCGCGGTCAGCGCTCTTCCGGGCGCAAGGCTTCCTCAAGCTGGCGGCGCAGCAGACGCAGCACCGGCAGGGCGGCGCGCACGCGCTCGGCCCCGATCTCGCGCACGACATCGCCGATCCGCGGCATGAAGGCCGCCAAAGCCGCATCGCGCGCCGCGCGTCCCGCCGGGCTGATGGCCACGAATTTCCGCCGTGCATCATCCCAGTCGGGCCGGATATGGATATGTCCTGCCCATTCCAGCCGTGACAGGGTGTTGGTCATCGCCCCCCGCGTCACGTGAAACGCCTCGGCCAGTTCCGCCGGGCTGCGCTCGACCCCCAGATGTGCCAGCAGGTTCAGGACCGAGAAATGCGAGATCTGCATGCCCTTGGGCAGCGATTTCCCGATCAGATCGCGCGCCAGTTGATCTGCGATGAAGACCTCGGAAAACAGGCTCGCCGCCAATGCATCGGCGGAACCCTCGGTACCGGAGGGTTGATGTTCAACGGGCTTGCCTGGCATTGCTCTCTCATGGTCCCGAGTAAACTCGGTCGTGGGTCAGGGATGGGATGCGGGAACGTGCCCCGACTACCGCCGCCGGGTCAAGGGTCACAAGCGTGACGCCGGGTTCGGTTCCTGCATCCGCCAACACCTTTCCCCAGGGATCGACAGCCATCGTATGCCCATAGCTGCGCCGGTGCGGGCGACCCGACGACAACACGTTTTCGTGCAAACCCGCCTGCGCCGGGGCCAGCACGTAGCAGCCGGTCTCGATGGCGCGGGCGCGCAGCAGCACCTCCCAATGGGCGGCACCGGTGGTGACGTTGAAGGCGGCGGGCACGGTCAGCACCTGCGCGCCAGCCTTGGCCAGATCGCGGTAAAGATGCGGGAAGCGCAGGTCGTAACAGACCGTCATCCCGATCGGCCACGAACCTTCGGCCACCATCGCCGTCGCGCCGGGCCGGAACGAGGCGGATTCGCGATAGGTCTCGGTCGGCGAAACCTGCACGTCGAACATATGCAGCTTGTCGTAGCGCGCGACGATCCCGCCATCCGGCGCAATCAGGAAGCTGCGATTGGCAAAGCGGCTGTCCTCGGGGTCGCCGGTCTTCAGCGACAGCGACCCGATCAGCAACCAGATGCCCAGTTCGCGCGCTTCTGCGCGCAGGGCGGCCAGCGTGGGGTCGCTGTCCTCGGTGCATAGCACGCGATCCTGCGTCTTGCGGTCGGCGTTCAGGATATTCGTGGCCTCGGGCGTCAGCACAAATTCCGCGCCGCGCCCGGCGGCCTCGCGGATCAGGGCGCGAGTGGTGATCAGGTTCCGCGCCGGATCGTCCGACACGCAAAGCTGCACCAGCCCGGCCGTGACCGCAGCCAGCGTCATGCGGCCTGTCCGAGCAGCCGGTCCAGCTTGCCGTCGCGCTCCAGCGCGTGGATGTCATCGCAGCCGCCGACATGCTGACCGTCGATGAAGATCTGCGGCACGGTCCGGCGGCCACCGGCGCGCTGGGTCATCGCGACGCGCAGGTCGGGATCGCGCGCGACATCGGTTTCCTCAAAGGGCACGCCCTTGCGGTTCAGCAGCGCCTTGGCTGCGACGCAATAGGGGCAGGTGGGGGTGGTATAGATTTCGACCTTGGCCATCATCACGACTCTCAGTGTGTTTCCGTCCCGCCTTATCTAGGTATCCTTGACCGCGCGTGCCAGAACCACGACCGAGATCGGCCCTGATCCCGCGGCGCGCAGCGTCTCGGCCGCCGCAGCCAGCGTCGCCCCCGAGGCCATCACGTCATCGACCAGCAGGATGGAACGGCCCCGGATGTCGCTGGCATGGCGGCGGGTGATGCCAAAGGCATCCTCGACATTGGCGAAGCGGTCGTCGACGCTGCCATGATCCTGCATCGGCGAATGGCGCAGCCGCCGCAACCCGTGCGGCAGGTGAATCAGGTCATAGACATGGGCGACCCGGTCGGCCAGCAGCTCGGCCTGATTGTATTTCCGACCGATCAGCCGCCGGATATGGACCGGGATCGGAATGACCAGCATCTCGGGGCGGATCAGCGAGGCTGCGGCGCGCGCCACCCAGTCGCCAAGAATCGGGGACAGGTCGGGCCGGTCATTATGCTTGAGCATCATCGCCAGCTTGCGCCCGGCCCCGTCATAGACCATCGCCGCCCGCGCGCGCAGCCAAGGCCGGACCATGTGCAGGCATTCGTCGCAGATCAGAAAGCCGCCCTCATCGTCCTCATCGCCCAGAAGCTCTCCGGGCAGGGGGGCACCGCAGCGCGAACAGGCGCAGCCGGTGATGAAGCTCGTGTCCGACCAGCAGGTGGCGCATAGCGCGCCATCCTCGGCAACCGCTTCGCCGCAGCACAGGCATTGCGGCGGAAAGATCAGCCGCAAACCGCCTTTCATCATGCCACGAAGCCCATTATTGTGCGCCACCATGATGAATGCCCATCAAAAACCCGTCCCCCAATTGATTGACCGAGCCGCGCTTATGCGCAATCGGGCCCGTGCAGAGCGCATGGGTAGTGTCGATTTCCTGCATCGCCTTATCGCTGACGAAATCGAGGATAGACTGGCCGAGGTTAACAGGCAGTTTACCGATATTGCCGTCGTGACCGGCATGCCGGAATTCTGGCAAGGCGTCTTTCCTCAGGCGAAGATCGTCGCGGACAGTCCCGATCTGGCGCTGGAATCCGGCGCACATGATCTGGTGATCCATGCCATGGCGCTGCATTGGTCCGAAGATCCGGTCGGCCAGATCGTGCAATGCGCCCGTGCCCTGCGCCCCGATGGCCTGTTCATCGCCGCCTGTCCCGGCGGTCGCAGCCTGTTCGAGCTGCGCGATGCCCTGACCCGCGCCGAGGCCGAGGTCGCAGGCGGTCTGTCACCGCGCATCCTGCCCATGGGCGAGATCCGCGATCTGGGTGCGCTTCTGGGCCGGGCGGGGCTGTCCCTGCCGGTCGCGGACCAGATCAGCCAGAATGTCAGCTATCGCGGGCTGATCCATCTGGCGCATGACCTGCGCGCCATGGGCGAGGGCAATGCCCTGAATGCCCGCCTGCGCCGTCCGACGCGACGAGATGTCCTGTTGCGGGCAGCCACGCTGTATGCCGAATCCCATCCCGATCCGGTGGATCCCGAACGCATCCGTGCCACCTTCGATCTGGTCTTTCTGACCGGTTGGGCGCCCGATGCCAGTCAGCAACAGCCGCTGCGTCCGGGTTCTGCAAAGATGCCGCTTGCCGAAGCGCTAGCCCAGTTGAGGAAGACCGACGAATGAGCCTGTCCGCGACCGTTCCCGCCGATCACCCCAAGGCCGCCCCCCGCCGCATCGGCGTGCTGGTCGCCAATCTGGGCACGCCGGACGGCACGGATTACTGGTCGATGCGGCGCTATCTGAACGAGTTCCTCTCGGACAAGCGGGTGATCGACCTGCCAAGCTGGAAATGGCAGCCGATCCTGCAAGGCATCGTGCTGACCAAGCGACCCTTCACCTCGGGGGCGAACTACAAGACGGTCTGGAACAATGAGGCCGATGAAAGCCCCTTGATGACCATCACCAAGGCTCAGGTCGCGGGCCTGCGCGAGCGGGTGCAGGAGATCTGGGGCGACCGGGTGTTGGTCGATTTCTGCATGCGCTACGGCAATCCCTCGACCGAGTCGGTGGTGGAGCGCATGGTCAAGGCAGGCTGCGACCGCATCCTGTTCTTTCCGCTTTATCCGCAATATGCGGGGGCGACCTCGGCCACGGCGAATGACCAGTTCTTCCGCGCGCTGATGGCGCAGAAATGGCAGCCCGCCGCCCGGACCGTCTCTGCCTATTTCGACCGTCCCGACTATATCGAGGCGCTGGCCGGATCGGTCGAGAAGGCGCTGAACGGGGCCACGCCGCGCAAGCTGGTCGCCAGCTATCACGGCATGCCGAAACGCTACCTGATGCAGGGCGATCCCTATCATTGCCAGTGCCAGAAGACCTCGCGCCTGCTGCGCGAACGTCTGGGCTGGGCACCGGAAGTGATCGACACCACCTTCCAGTCGGTCTTTGGCAAGGAAGAATGGCTGAGACCCTATACCGTCCAGCATGTCGCGGAGCTGGCGAAACAGGGCATCACCGAGATCGCCGTGATCTCGCCCGCCTTTTCGGCGGACTGCATCGAGACGCTGGAGGAAATTCAGGGCGAGATCCGCGAGGCCTTCATCCATGCCGGGGGCAAGGAGTTCACCTATATCCCCTGCCTGAACGCCGAGCCTTCGCATCTGGACGTGCTGACCACCATCATCGCCGAGAATCTGGGCGGCTGGACATGAAAAAGGCCCCCTCGGGGGCCTTTCGCATTCTAAGGTGATCCGCGTCAGATCAGCAGCACCTGCGTCCCGATCTTGGTCAGGTCATACATCTGCTGGATGTGTTCGTTATACAGGCCGATGCAGCCGTTCGACGACTTGCGGCCGATCTTGCGCGTGTCATGCGTGCCGTGGATGCGGTAATACTGCCAGCTCAGCCACAGCGCATGGGTGCCCAGCGGGTTGTCCGGACCGGCCGGCACGAAATCGGGCCATTCCGGGTTGCGCTTCTTCATCTCGGGGGTGGGGGACCAGGTCGGGCCCTTGACCTTCTTGATGATCTCGGTGCGGCCGGTGCGGGTCAGGTCCGAGCTGACCGGAACCGAAGTCGGGAACAGTTTGTAGACCGTCTGATCCTCGGACCAGAAATGCAGCGCGCGCGAGGTCAGGTCGACCAGAATCGCGCCGTTCTTCAGGTCGCTGAAATAGGGCTGCCAGTCCTGCATGCGGAAGCTGGAGATGTTGCGGCGCGAATCCTGGTTGCTGTCATATTGCACCATGCCCGCATCCGGGGTGGCGCCGCCGCCGGTGCCCTGCAGGGGCTGGCCGGTATAGGGATCGATCGACTGGGCAATGGCCGGTGCAGCAAGCCCGGCCGCCCCAAGCGCCACCGAGGTGGACAGAAACTTCCGGCGCGAGACCGGATTTTTCGGGGTGATCATGTATCGCTCCTGAATAAGTCGTGGACCGCGATTGGCGGCCGACACTGCCCGTTTTTTGTTTGAGGTGTTCCGAGGGGGAATTACGCGCAGGCGGGGGCGCTTGCAATTCAAACTCGCGTCATTGTCGCTTCCTTGCCGCAGTATGTTGCGCTCACGCAATCTTGGGTTTGAAGCCGGGCGGTGGCTTTTGTAAGGCTGGCGGCAAAATTTCTTGCGGACAGAAACAACATGCTGAAACTTTCTACCCTCGCGCTGGTCTCGGTGCTGGCACTGGCGGCCTGCCAGTCGCAGCAGCAACCCCAGCTTGGTCCCGACGGCCAGCCGATTCCCGTGGCCTATAAGATCACCCCGCGCGAAGAGGCCCAGATCCCCGGCCGCGTCGCCGGTCAGATCAACCAGCTGCGCGCCAATATCGGTGCGCCCGCCGTGGTGCAGAACCCGATGCTGGACATGGCCGCGAAAGCCCATGCCCGCGACATGGCTGCCCAGAACCGCGCCTGGCATTTCGGCTCGGACGGCTCGTCGCCGCTCGACCGCATCCGGCGTCAGGGCTACACGGGCCACCTGATCGGCGAGAACATCTCGGAAACCTACGAGAACGAGATCACCACGCTGAACGCATGGATGCAGAACCGCGACACCCGCGACGTCACCATGGACCCGCGCGCGACCGATTTCGGCATCGGCTGGTATCAGGAACCGTCGGGCAAGATCTGGTGGGTGCTGCTGACCGGCTCGAACTCGATGGCGGCACCTGTCGCTGCGGGCGGCATGACGCTGGCGCAAGCTCCGGGCCTCTGATCCGGTCCTGAAATGCGAAAGGCCCCGAGGTTTCGGGGCCTTTTTTCATGCCCGGCGGGCAGAGTCGTCAGGGGTAAAGAAAGATCGGCGTGCCCGGCCGAACCATGGCGAATATCTCTTCGATCTCCTGATCGGTGACGGCGATGCAACCGGCGGTCCAGTCGGGGCGGTTCAGCGCACGCCCTTCGGGGCCAAGCCCGTGGATCATGATGTCGCCGCCCGGACGCAGGCCCATCATCGCGGCCCGCGCCACATCCTCGGTCGAGGGATAGGAGATCCCGACCGACAGGTGATAGCGGCTGCGCGGGTTCATGCGGTCGATGAAATACGCGCCCTCGGGGGTGCGGCTGTCACCTTCGAACATCTTGGGGCCGATGGGCTGGCCGCCAAGATTGATGGCGTAGCTTTTCAGCACGGTGCGACCGCTGATCAGATACATCTGACGTTCGCCCTTTTTCACCACGACCTGCGTGACCGGCGGACCATGGTAGGTCTTGAACTTGCTGCTGGGTGGCTGGACGCTGTCGCCCCCGCAGTTCGCCAAAAGCGAAACCGCAACCACCGCGATCAATGCGCGAATTGCCCGTATCATTCACTGCCCTCTGCGTGCCTGTGCACGGTCTCGTTGGGCATTGGATAGCATGGGGGTAAATAATTCGCTAGCTTCGGCGAATTTCCGCCACCGTTTCGACATGGGGTGACCAGCGGAACTGATCGATCACGAAAAGACGGGAAATCACCAGCCCGGACTCGGCGAGAATCCGCGCATCACGGGCAAAAGTCACCGGGTCGCAACTGACCCAAGCTGCTCTTTCGACGCCGGATTTCGCGATTTCGCGGGCCTGCGCCTCGGCTCCGGCGCGGGGCGGATCGATCACGATCGCGTCAAAACGCAGTTCGTCGGGCAGCAGTGGGCGGCGGGCAAGGTCGCGGATCTCATGGGTGATTCGATGCAATCCGGCAACGCGTCGAGCGGCCGCGTCCAGCGCCTGAAGCGGCGCGGACAGCCCCTCGACGGCATGGACATCGGCGGTTTCGGCCAAGGGCAACGAGAAGGTGCCGCAGCCCGCAAACAGGTCCAGAACGCGCGCGGCCCCCCGTGTGATGTCGCGGACAGCGGCCAGAAGTGCGGCCTCGCCTTCGGCTGTGGCCTGCAGGAAACTGCCCGGAGGTGGGGTGACCTGCGCCCGGCCAAAGGGGATCAGCGGCGGGCGGCGGGTGATCGACTGGTCGTCCCAGGTCAGGCGGGCCAGATCGCCTTCATCGGCCAGCGCGGCAAGGGTCTGGAACAGTTCCGGCTCCATCGGTTTGCCGCCGGTCACCGCGACATCCAGCCCGGTCAGGCTTTCGCTGACGGTCAAGGACAGCTCACCCGCGCGCGATCCGCCCGCGATGACGATCCGGCGCAGCAGCGGCAGTGCCGCCTGAATCGCCGGGCGCAGCACATGGCAATCGGCAATGTCGACGATGACCTCCGAGGCGCGGGCGTGAAAGCCCAGAAGCGCGCCCTTTTTCGTGCGCCGTCCCGATAGCACCGCCCGTCTGCGCGAGCGTGGCGGCGACACATGCACCCCGGCGATTGGCGCGGCCAGTCCCTGCGCGCGCAGGGCTTCGGTCACGACGCCGACTTTCCAGCCCCGCACGAACTCCTCTGAGCCATGCATCAGCGAACAGC
>Ga0247819_10001813_pt1 | contig 11333 bp, 17 predicted proteins | sample 13C_Xylose_Day6_FD_193428 | JGI IMG/M metagenome (GOLD analysis project Ga0247819, IMG submission 193428) | Soil microbial communities from agricultural site in Penn Yan, New York, United States - 13C_Xylose_Day6 | ecosystem: Environmental > Terrestrial > Soil > Agricultural land | place: USA... | reverse complement strand
GAACGAGAAGTACTCCCAGGCACGGCGCTGGGAGACGGGATACAGCGACTGCAGCAGCTTCGTGGGCAAGTCGCTGAAGGACGTGGGGGTCACGCCCCCGTCCGGGTCGGTCACCGGCTCCTACCTCGTGTGGACCAAGCTGAAGACCATCTCGCGCGACGACATCCGGCCGGGTGACCTGCTCTGCGGTCCGGGGCACATCGCCATCGCGGTGTCGTCGACCCAGGCGATCGGCCAGCAGAACGGCCGGGTCAACGTCCAGGTCGACTCCATCGCGTCCATCATGTCCGGCCAGTCCTGGAACCCGCGCCGCTACACGGGCGCGGCGCCGGCCTCCGGGGGGGTGGCGGCGACATGAGCAGGACCACCGGCCCGATCCTCGCCACCGGCGCGCTGACGGTCGCCAACCAGACGATCTTCAACGACGAGCCCATGGACTGGCGCGTGCCGGTCGCCACGGGCCTGGCCGCCATCGGCTTCAGCCTCGCCGAGCGGCTGTGGCCGAAGGGGGCCGTCATCTTCGCGTGGGGGACCTTCGCAACGGTCCTGCTCTCGCGTACCCAGCCCGACGTGCCGAGCCCCGTGGAAAGCGCCCTGTCCTGGTGGGACAAGGGTGGCGGCGGCGGGGGCGGCGGCATCACAGGAAGAAGCCAGCAGACATGAACGGATTCCAGAAGGTCGCGGTGATCCTGGCCGTCGGCTCGATGATCACCTCGGCGGCCCTGCCCGGTAGGGAGACGGCCAACATCATCGGGAAGTTCTTCGACGGCCTGGCCAAGTGGACGAAGTCCACCCAGGGCCGCGGCTGATCCCCAACCCACCGATCCCCAGGAAGGGGTGACAGATGGAACTCCCCTACAGCGGTACGGCGGCCCGCAACGCGCACTATTCGTTCCGGCCGCCCGTGCCCGGCGTCAACCCCGAGCACGAGCACCCGGACCCGGACCCGGACCCCTTCCAGCCGGTCATGGAGGGCGTGCAGGCGGCCCCGTATGACGTCTGGACGCCCGAGGAGATCCCGACCCACACGGAGATGCAGGACCGGCCGGTGGACCACTGGGCCCATCTCCAGCCGCCGGTGGAGTCGGCGGTGCCGGGTGAGGTGGCCGGCATCGCCACCACGGTCCGGATGGTCCACAACCATGCCCAGGTCGACTACCGGCCCGACTCCTACCCGAACTACAAGCACGCGACCCAGGGCCGCACGTACCGGTTCGTCCCGGGCCGTGAGCCGTGGCAGGCGGGCGAGTCGGTGGCGGACACCATGGCGTATCTCGTCATGGGCAAGAACGCCTACGACCAGACCCAGGCGCCGAACGAGGTGTACGGCGGGGACGCGGTCAACGTGGGCCGCTACCGGCTCGGCTACAGCACCGAGGACTTCGGGCACTACGACTTCCCCCAGAAGCAGGGCCAGGACGGCGAGCTTCGCGCGTACACCGGTCTGTCGCCCGCGTTCCCGGTGGACAAGCCGCGCCTGGAGGACACCGCCCCGTACACCCCGAACTCCCGGGGCACGGACCGCTACCTGACCCCCGCCTTCAACATCCCCAGCATGTTCGCGCTCCCGGGCGAGACGTCCGCGACCGACTATGAGGCGAGCGCCACGGAGGCCTACTGGGAGGGCGCGGCCGGTTTCCTCGAGGAGGAGCGGCTGTGAGCATGCTGACGGGAAAGGTCGACGTCCCCGGAGTCGGGGACGTCGACAAGCGCGTCCTGTTCGGGGTCGGCGGCCTGGGGGCGGCGTTCCTGGGGTGGAAGTGGTGGCAGGCCCGCAGCGCGGACGCCTACGACCCGGCCGCCGAGGGGGTCGACCCGGGGATGGAGGACCCCGGGGTCCTGCCCTCGGTCGCGGGGGCGGTGCGTGAGGACGGCGCCTACGGCCTGCCCGACGGCTCCGGGGGGTCGTCGGCCGACTCCTACGGTTTCCGGGGCACGACCAATGACCAGTGGACCCAGTACGCGGCGAATCAGCTGTCCCAGGGCTCGGAAAGCTGGAGCTACTCGGCGATCGTGTCCGCGCTGGGAAAGTTCGTCACGAACAAGGCGCTCACGGGGGCCGATCAGACGATCGTCCAGGCGGCCATCGCGGTGGCCGGCTACCCGCCCGAGGGCTCGCACGTCATCATTCCGGGCGGGGACGTCAAGGTGACCGTGGCCCCGACGGGTCTGAAGGTCACGAGCACGTCCAGCACGGCCGTCTCCCTGTCCTGGGGCGCGGTGTCCGGCGCCACCTCCTACGACGTGTTCCGCTCGGGTGCGGCGGCCAACGCGGTCCGTTCGAACTCGCCTGCGGCGACGATCGCCGGGCTCCAGCCGAACACTGAGTACACGTTCCAGGTGGCGGCGGTGTCCACGGGCGGCGAGACGGGCCCGAAGTCCTCGGCGGTCAAGGGCAAGACGCAGGCGGTGAAGCTGGCAGCCCCCACCGGGGTCAAGTCGTCCAGTGTCACCGCGACCGCCGCGACCGTCTCCTGGTCGAAGGTCTCGGGCGCCACCGCCTACCGCGTGTACTTCAACGGCCAGCTGCGGGGCACCGCCGACGGTGGCTCGTCGTCGGTGAGGGTCACCGGGCTGGCGAAGAAGACCCGCTACTCCGTGACCGTGCGAGCGGACACGACTAACCAGGAACCGGGACCCGCCTCGAAGGCGATCTCGGTCACCACGAAGTCCAAGTAGAGAGGGGCCGGAAATGGCTCTGAAGCCGGAAGCATCCGTGCTCGGCGGGCTGGCCGTGGCCGGTCTCGTCTTCGGTATCCACCAGGCGGCCAGCCCGTCGCAGGCGGACATGAAGGGGCTGCCCCAGGGGAGCCCGGACATCGACAAGGCGAACCGCTCCGCCACGTGGCTGTCCATCGTGGCGGTGTGCGGGATCAGCCTGCTCGCGCGGGACACAGGGATCCTGCTCATCGGGTCCGGTGCGGTCGTCGGGATGAAGGTGTGGTCCGACCACAGCACGTGGACCGAGTCCATCGTGGGCCGCTACCTGAGTCCTGCGGAGGCGGCCTCCGCCGGCACCCAGGCGACCGGCCCGGCGCCGGTGGAGACCCAGCCGTACGAGATGTTCGCCGAGTCGCAGTTCCTGGAGGGCTGACCGGTGGCGACCCTGACCCAGGATCAGATCGTGCAGGTCGCCCGCGCGGGCGGCCTGCCCGGTGACCCGCAGATCTGGGCCGCGGTCGCCATGGCGGAGTCCTCGGGCCGGACCGACGTGATCAACTCCATCGGGTGCGTGGGGCTGTGGCAGATCAATCAGCCGGTCCACATCCGCACGCACCCGACCTGGACGGTCAAGTGGCTCCAGAACCCCGTGAACAACGCGAAGGCGGCGGCGGTCATCTACCGCCAGCAGGGATGGAGCGGGTGGGAGGCGTACACGGGGCCGGACGGCAAGGGCTCGGACGGGCCGTGGCGCCAGTACTACAAGGGGTCGACGTCGTCGGGCGGAGGCTCCACCGTGACGCCCGTCTTCGACTTCAACGATCCCTTCGGCCTGTGGCCGGACGACTGGGGCGACGCACCCGACAGCATCGGCGGCGACACCCTCAACGACTGGTTCGACACCGAGGACGGCTCCACCGACCGGTCCATCGCCCCGGGAATCGGCGACGTCGCCACCGGCATCGGCACCATCGCCGAGGCGGTCACCAAGAGCGCGGTGTGGCTAGGCAACCCGCGCAACTGGGTGCGCGTCGGCTATGTGGCCGGCGGTGCCCTGCTCGTCGGCATGGGCCTGTCCATCGTGGCCAAGCCCCTGATGGCCGGCACCCCTGCGGGACGCATCGCGAAGGCGGCCGGCGGCATGGCGAAGAAGGCGGCGGCGGCCAAGAAGCCCAGCCCGGCCGTGAAGAAGACGACGACGAAGGGCGGCGGCAGTGACTGACCTCCAGCCGGACACAGGCGAAGTGCTCCAGGAGGAGCCGGACTACGTCATGCAGGTGGCGGGGTGCGTGACCGTCAAGGGCCCGGTGCGCGTCCAGGAACTCCCGGCGAAGGGCGGCGGCACCCGTACCAAGACGGTCTCGGACACGCGGCCCGAGCACTTCCTGGAGCCGGACCCGCGCAGGCGCCGGGCCGTCCTGATGAGCATGGACCGCGAGATCTACATCGCGTTCTCGCAGGCGGGTATCCAGGACGCGATTGGCTCCAGCATCTGGCCCAAGGGCGTGCCGTTCGAGGTGGACGCGTCCACGGACGTGTACGTCCTGTCCGCCGAGACGGGGCAGTCCACGCGGGTGTCGGTGACCACCTACCTGTGGGCCCAGGGATGAGCCCCGCCCCGCGCCGGCAGGCGCTGAACGTGGCGAAGTCGACCACGCTCGCGACCGTCGCGGGCACGGTGACCGGCACGGTGGAGCTGGGGCCGGACCGGGGGGCGCCGTACTGGAACGTGACCAAGATGATGGTGCGCACGTCCCGGCCGGGGCGGGCGCCGATCCCCACGTGCACGGTCTACCTGAACGAGCAGGCGCCGGACGCAGACCAGGGCTCCACCTACGACGGCTCGCGCGACGAGAGCGACTGTGACATCGACGTGGTGCGCGGCCAGCACCTGCTCGCGGTGTGGACCGGCGGCCAGGTCGGCGACACCGCCACCCTGTCCCTGACCGGCTGGAAGGAATCCTGAGATGGGGTTCCGGAACGCGATCGTGGCCGGCGCCACCCTGATCCGTGAGGCCATCCAGTCGCAGAACTTCGCGACGGGGGTGTCCGGTTGGCAGATCAACCAGGACGGTAGTGCGGAATTCAACAATGTGGTCATCCGGGGCGGGACGGTCGTCTCCGGGCTCGCCCTGTACTACAGCGGGCCCCCGGCCGCGGGGAACTTGATCCTCAGCATCGCGGCGGGGGCCGGCACCGACGCCTACGGCAACGCCTACCCGCAGGGTTTCTCCGTGTACGGGGCGGACGGCCAGCTCGTCGCGGACGGCTCGACCCTGTGGGTGACCGGGTCGAACGGCTCGCAGGTCGCCCTCAGCACTGGCGGGGTGGGTCAGGCGAACGTCCTGCTGACGCCCCGGGACCTGGTGGGGACCACGTGGCTCGATGGTGAGGTGGCCACCGAACTGGCCGCCGCCGACCGGCCCTCGGTGGTGGTGCAGTCGCCCTCCACCACGGTCAACACGGCCCAGTCGCAGATCACGCTCGTCGGCGGCGGCCCGACCACCACCGACACCTACATCCTGGTGGCCACCGACCGGGTGTCCGTCAACAACGACCTACAGGTGTTCGGGGAGATCACGGACTACTCCTCGTGGACCCCGTTCGTCACCACGGTCACCAACGGTGGCACGGCCGCTTACGTCGGCACCAACGGCTACTGGAAGCGCATCGGCGACGAGATCTTCGTCAACATCATGGTCGTCGTGTCGACGGCCGGGTCGGGGGCCCTGGCCGTCGCCATCACCATGCCGACCAGCATCGACCGCACGTGCCGTCAGTCGATTCCCGGGCACTGGGACGGGATCACCGCGGCGCTGCGGGGGACGGGCGCGGCCCTGGCTTTCGCCGGCGGCTCGGGCGCCACCATCGACCGTCTCCGGACGTCGACCAACCAGAACATCACCGGGGCTGACCTGCTGGTTGGCTCCACCCTGGTGATCCAGGGCTCCTACAGAGAGGCGTGACCATGTCCTACACCGACACCACCACCGGCGAGACCATCGACGGCAAGGCGTACCTTCTGCGCTCCACGGACGGTGAAGAGACGGTCGACCCGGCGCGGCTCTTCCTCAGCGCTGAGGTGATGGCTGAACTGGCGGGTCAGGTTGTGGACCTGACTGCCCGTGTCGTGCAGCTGGAGGCCGCGCTGACCGAGCCGGTCGCCGAGCAGGGGCCGGAGGACTGATATGCCGATCCTGGACTGGGACCCGGGCACCTCCCCGGAGGCGCCCGGAGTCCTGTACTTCTACGAGCAGGGCCAGGACCCGTCCACCGGCTTCCAGGTGACCTCCCGGGGCGTGCTCCAGGGGGCCACCTCGGCGGCCTACACGGGCGCCACAGCGGCCACGGACGTGGTGACGACCCAGGTGTCCGGGGACACGCTCCCGCGGCTCACAGTGGACGCTGACGGCACGCTGAGGTGGGGTTCCGGCGGGGCCGTGCCGGACGTGAGCGTGGGCCGGTACGCGGTCGGCGGTCTGGAGATCTCCGGGGCGCTGCGGTTCACCAACGGCCAGCTCCTGTTCCGGTCTGACGGGTCGGTGACCCTGTTCTCGTCCGCGGTGGACACGCTGCACACCGACAACAGCCTGGACGTCGCGAAGAACATCACGACGGCCGGGACCATGACGTCGACGGGCTCGGCGGCGGCCTCGGTCGCGGCCGCGTCGCTCGTCACCGGCGACACCGTGGACCGCTTCCGGCGGCGCGCGGACGGGCGGATGGACTTCGGGCCCGGCGGTGCGGCGGCGCGGGATGTCGGGTTCTTCCGGCCCGCGGCCGGGCAGCTGGGCACGGACGGCTCGTTCGTGCTGACGGCGGCCGGCGGCGGGCTCCAGGTGAAGGAAGGCGCCAACGCCACGATGGGGATCGCGACGCTGGTCGCGGGCACGGTCACGGTGAACACGACGAAGGTGACGGCCAATAGCCGCATCTTCCTGACCGCGCAGACCTCGGCCGGCACCCGGGGCTCCCCGGGCGTCACGGCCAGGGTGGCGGGCACGTCGTTCACCATCACGAGCACGTCCGGCACGGACACGTCCACCGTGGCCTGGTGGATCGCCGAGCCTGCCGCGTAGATGGTCCCTTCACGAAATCTCCAGACCCGGAACCAAAACCTCGTGTAATCGCGTAGTTTCACAGGGAGACAGATCATGGCCGGAAATGAGCTGAGAAAGCCGCGCGGCTGGCATCTGCTCGCGGCCGTCACGCTGGCCGCGGCGGTCTACGCGGCGACGCGGCCCGAGCCGGAAAGTGCGGTGACCGTCCCGGCCCAGGCGGCCGGGTGGCACGGCGCGATGGAGATGTACCACAAGGTTGCCCTGTGGGCCGGACGGCGGGCGATGGAAGCAGAGCTGAAGTACTGGGAGGCAGTGCAGCAATGACGACAGCGATCGAACCCCAGGACCCGCCGAAGGAAGAGCCCCCGGCGCCCGAGCCTCCCGCGCCCGATCCCGAGCCTGACCCGGAGCCGGACGACGACGTGATCGCCGACCGTGCGGAGCTGGCCCGTCTCCGGGAGGAGAACGGCCGGCTGACCGTCGAGAACACTGACCTGAAGAAGCCGAAGCCGCCGGCGCCGCCGAAGAAGGCGGAGAAGCCGAAGGAGGAGGCGCCGCCGAAGAAGCCGCGCCGGCGCACGTCGAGGCTCCTCGGTGACCACTTCTACGACGAAGACTGACGCGGTGACACGCCCTACCTGACTTACGACTGATTCGTAAGTCAGGTAGTCTGGCGTTCATGGCACACATCACCGAAGTCCCCAGCGCACAGGCCAACAAGGCTCCCGGCGCCATCTTCGAGAGGGTCTTCCAGGGCGAGACCATCCTCCTGACCCGGTACGGCCGCCCTTACGTCCTGCTCTGCCCCCCACCCAAGACGAACGCACCCCAGCCCAAGACCACCGGATAAGGCGAGAGCCCCCGGCGGTCACCAGGGGCTCTCTGATCAAAGGAGCGTGCATTCTCCATGGACAAGGTTAGCGTCCGCGCAGTACACAGGGTTCCCCTCGGTACTGACGGGTATGGAGGGATCACCTTCAGTGTCCTGGACGGGCCCGTGCGCCCGTTCCCGGACGGCGCCGCTGTGGTCCTGGACTGTGGCGACGGGTGGTGGACCAGGCTTTCCGAGCTGGAGCGCATCCTTCCGGCGCTCTCGGGAGTCGGACACATCACCATCACCGGGCAGTTCGTCGACCGGAAGGGGGCCGCCGCACCATACGGGCTGATCTGCGGCCTGGAAGCGATCGCCGAGCGGCTCGGCTATCTGCTGGCCAATCCCCCGATGTTCAAAGCATCGTGATCAAGCGACTACGCTTCGAACATACTGCGGGGCCCTAGCTGTTTGCACCAGCTGGGCCCCATACGTCCAACCCGTTGTCGGCGAGGAAGGAACGGTCCGAGTGTACCCACCGGACGAGCAGCAGCACCAAATGAACGGGGGTTCTGGCCGGATGCAGACGATTGACCCCCGGACGCTCCCAACGAGTTTCACCATCTCCCAGGCCCGTGCGGCAGACCTCGGAGAGCACCCGCGACTCCTCGACGGCTTCCTATACGTAGGGCTGACCGTGCTTTTCTCAGAGCCTGGCCTGGGAAAGTCGATGCTGACGGGAGCGGTCGAGGAGCATTTGGCCTACGGCCGGCCCTTCGGCCCCTGGATGCCCGAGCACGCACAGCGGTGTCTGGTTCTGGACTTCGAAGGCGACATGCGGCTCGCCAGTGAGCGCTCCCTGGCGAACACCCCGTGGGGGTTGCTCGCGAGCGACCACGGCCGGCCCCTCGCCGCGGATATCGAGTATGAGACAGAGGTGGGCGGCCAGAACTTCTTCGAGCGGCTCGCCTACCTCGAGCAGCGGTTGCAGTACGCGGTGGACCAGGGCCAGCCCTACGGGTACGTCCGTATCGACACCATGCGCCTCTTCCTCGGCGCGAAGCCCCACGGCGTCAACGCTTACGAGTGGGACGCGGTCTGCCTGCGCCGCCTGAACAAGCTGGCGCTGGCCTACAGCGTGGCGATGGTGATGGTCCACCACACCAACAAGGCGGGCGAAGTCTCCGGGTCGACGGGCGTGGCGGGCTCGGCGGTCGTCGTGGCCCAGCTCAAGCGCAACCCGGACAACGACGACGAGTGCCTCCTGGTGAGCCACAAGGTGCGCGTGGACGCGCCGTTCCGCTACCCGGTGGTCATGGACGACCGCGGGCGCTGGGAGTTCACGGAAGACATCACCCCCACCCAGGCCGCGGTGTCCGGCATCAAGCGCGAGGTGGTCGACCTGCTCACCCGGCGCGGCCCGCGCACCATGGCCGACATCACAGAGGCCCTGCCCGGCCGCAACAAGCAGGCGTTGAAGACCGCGCTCCGGCGGCTCCGGGACGAGTACACGGTGGTGTACCGGCACGGGGCGTGGCGGTTCGCGCAGGAGCGGATCGCCGAGCACCCGAAGTGTCTCCAGTGCGGCGACCCCATGGAGGTCTACGAGCCCGGCCAGAGGCTGCACCCGACGTGCGAGCCGGACCCCGCCGAGCAGGCCACCGCGGCGAAGTGGCTCGGCCTGCCCGCCATCCCCGCGCCGGCCGCCCCCGCCGAGGAACCCCGCCAGCACGACGAGCACCAGGACGACGCCGAGGACCAGGAGCCCGAGGAGGACGAGCACCCCGAGGCCCAGAAGTGGCCCGCGCTGCGCGAACTCCAGGCCGCCATCGCGAAGTCCCGCATGAAGCCGATCAAGGTCATCCCGAAGGTCGAGCGGGACAGCGGCCCCTGGCCCCTGATCACCCAGAAGATGGACCACCACTTCCGCTCCCGCTCCTGGGAGGGCACGGTCCCCGAGGACTGCACGCACGTGGCGCTCTTCGACCGCAACGGCTCCTATATGTCCGCCATGTCGAGCGTGCCGGTCGCACCCAACCGGCTCACCCACACCGGGGACCTCGGCCGGACCGACACCACCGCGCGCAAGGGCCGCGCGGGCATCGTGTGCATCCTGAACTTCGCGTGGGAGCGCACCGACATCCCGCACCCCCTCGGCCGCACGGTCGAGGGCGTCCTGCCCGGTGAGCCGGTCTGGATCATGTCCAACGCGCTGGAGTGGCTGGACCAGCAGGCGGTCAAGGGCCGTCTGCCGGTCGTCGAGGTGGTCGACTCCTGGACCGGCAACCGCAACACATCGCTCTTCGAGCCGTTCTACAAGTGGTCCAAGACCGTCCGCGAGACGACGAGCGGGGAGGAGCGCATCGCGGCCAAGGGGGCCATGTCGCGGGCCATCCGGTCCCTGCACCCGATCCGTGCGCGCTCGCCGTTCTGGCGCCCGGACTGGCACAAGGCGGCCCAGGCGGAGGCCGCGCTGAGGCACTACATCAAGGCGGATCAGGCCGTCACCGCGGGGGCCGTGCTCCTCGGGCTCGGCGCGGTCGACGAATGCGCCTTCGCGGTCCCGGCCGGGGAGGACCCGGCGCTGTGGGTCCCGCCGGGCTACAAGATGGGCGCCGGTTACGGGGAGGTCAAGCACAAGGAACTGCTCGTCCAGGGCGAGAAGATCCCCTCGCCCGTGACGGTCGAGCAGTGGCAGGCCCGAGGGAGGAAGCGCCGTGGCCAGTAGCGGAACGGGCCCGACCCTGGGCAGCGCGCTCATCGCCGCGCTGGCGGCGGCGGCCGGCGGCACGGTCGGCGTGCGCCGCTCGTACACCGCGAAGGGATGGCACGCGCAGATCAGCAAGCTCACCTCCTCGGACCGCGGCTATCAGGCCGCCGCCGCCGCGGGCCTGTCGGTCAACCACCGCACGCTCGTCGACTGGCTCGCCGAGCGCCGCGATCCCAGCCCGGCCAACCAGCGGCTCATCGCGAAGGCCTACGCGCTCATGGCGGGACGCTGGCCGGCCGAGGTCGAACAGCGGGTGCTGGAGATCCGGGGACGCGTCCGGATCGGGGACGACGACCGGGACAGGGGCGGGACGAGCACGAAGGGCCGCGGGACAGCCGGGCTCCTGGTCGACGGAGGCGCGGGCGACTGGAGCCAGCTGCGGGACGCGTGGGAGTCCGGCGACGTCGACCCCGAGGACGTCGAGGAGTGGTTCATCGAAGACATCCTCGAAGCAGACCTCGGGGAGTCGTCCGAGGCGTGGGAGTTCCCCGGCGGGTCCTACACGGTGGTGATCGGATGACCCCCAAGCCCCGGAAGAAGCCGGGCCCGAAGCCGCGGATACCGAGCCTGCTCGAAGGGCGGGACTACTTCTGCGGGACGTGCACGGGACACCGGACGGTCACCTGTGACTACTGCGTGGACGGGTGCCGCGACTGTGCTTGGTCGGGACAGGTGCGTTGTCCCGGGTGCCAGGGTGGGACAGCCCCCGTGCCACCACCGACATACCTGTGAGACAGGGGGTGTCCCAGCCCGGGACACCCCCTGTCCCGTACCTCCCGTATGTCACGTGAGGTGAGTGGTATAACGGAGTACCCGGCGGTCACCGGGACGTCCGCAAGTCGAGGAGCGTGCAAAGCCCTATGTCGACAGCAGCACCCACCGAGCCCCCCCGACTCCCCCAGCCCACGGGCTGGCTGTCCTGGCTCGGCATCGTCCGCGCCCGCGCCCTGTGGCGCATCAAGCCAGCGGTGGTCTCCCCGCCCGGCCGCCGCCGCGTCCCCACGTCCCGGACCCCACTGTGGGTCCGGGA
>Ga0247819_10001812_pt1 | contig 11334 bp, 10 predicted proteins | sample 13C_Xylose_Day6_FD_193428 | JGI IMG/M metagenome (GOLD analysis project Ga0247819, IMG submission 193428) | Soil microbial communities from agricultural site in Penn Yan, New York, United States - 13C_Xylose_Day6 | ecosystem: Environmental > Terrestrial > Soil > Agricultural land | place: USA... | reverse complement strand
GATAGGAAATCTGTTCTCGCCTGAAGCAGAAGTCTGAGGGGCTTGCCTGGTGGGCCTGCATAATATTCGGCGCGCGCAGGCTCAAATTTTTCTTCCGACAGCTCTTCCCTGAACTTTACCGGTTGATGGAACCACCCAGCCATTGACGTCCGATCTGTCGAAAAAAGAGAGATGATTACTTCTGCGTTCGGCGTTCAGTTCAGCTGGTTGTTCGCAAGAAAACGGCTCTCCAAACAGGAAATCCGCCGCTTGTATTCTTAGCTGTTCTTCCTTGGATCGAAGTCGTCAGCGTGGATTTGTTTGGCTGTCGGTATCGGTATGCGGTCGAAAAAGTCGCGCAGAAAGAGGTGTCAGGCAAAGCGCCATTCAGGTCTTACGCTTGCAAGTCATGCTGAAAAAAGATGCAGTCGCCCGCGAGAGGCGCGCCAGTAATAGTGGCTGCGCGGACATGGGGAAGCAAGGCAGGCGAAATAAAACGGCGCACGGAAATGCGGGTTTTCAACCGAAAAGCGCGGGGCAACAGCTATTCCAGTACGCGCCGGCCGGCTTGATCGTCCGTTTAACCGGCAGCGCCGGCACCGGGCGCCGATGCTAAAACGCCGGCGACTTCGATGACAACAGTGTCTTGCGAAGTCGCCGGCGGCGATTGTCAGACTATGACTTTAGCGATCAATCGTTCGCCGTCACCTTGACGCCCAGCACCGAAGGGATGGTGTTCGGCGCGCCCATTGCCGCACCCATGATCATGGGGAACGGCACCGGCTTTTCCGGTGCGGCGCTGATCGTCAGGCTCTTCGGGCCGTCGAGATAGGTGTTGACCGCGGACGATACCTGATTCTGCAGTTCCGGCACGTTGAGCTGCGCCATCATCAATGGAACGAGGCCCTTCAGCGATTGGGCCAGCTGATCGCCGGTAACGCCCTGCTGCGAACCCGCATAGTCGAGCGCCTTCTTGGTGATGGAGGCGTCGTCGAAGCGGACCTCGGCGCTGTTGAAGGTCAACTGCTGCATCAGCCCCATCATAGCAAGGCCCATGGCCTGATTGGCCTCTTCCTTGTTCGGGTTGGCTTCTGCGGTCTTCATGGCTTCCTGGAGCGACTTCATGAAGGCAAGCGTGTAGCCCGAGATGTCGACGGCGAGGTTCAGCCGCCCGACATTCTTGAAGTCGAAGGCATATTCTTCCAGCGCGACGTTGCCGCTTTCGATTTCCCAGCTGCCCTTCATGGTCACGGCGCCATCAAGCTTGGTCAGGCCGAGCTTCTCGATGGCGTCCTTGGTCTTGGGGTCTTCGACTTCGGAAAGGTCGGCCTTGAGGCCGGCAGCCGTTGCGTCGAAGTCAAAGCCGGCATCGTTTTCCTGGCGGGCGAGGTTTGCTTCGCTGCTTTCGAGCGAGAAAACTTCCTTGCCTTTGGCGCTGACCGTGATCGGGCCGGTGCTGGCGCTCTCGTAGAGCAGGATATCGTTGATCGTGCCGCCGGCCGGGTTGGCGGGGATCGACAGACCCGAAACGAGAATATCCTTGACGGCGAAGCTGCCCGCGTCCTGCGTGACATTGACGTCGGGGAAGGAGACGGTCTCGGCATAGTAGCCGCCGCCTTCGGTTTCTTCGACGCCTTCAAAAGTGATGTCGCCGATCTTCAGCGCGTCGCCGGGCTGGCCCGCGAGTTTGACCTGGACGCCCGAGGCCGTGACGGTGTCGCCGCTGACTTCGGCCTTGTCGAAGGTGAGCGTGGTGCCGTTCGAGTTCGTCGCCGCATCGAGCTTCTTCATCATGTCCGCACCATCAAGCGCGAAGGCCGGGCCGGTCAGGGTCAGGAGTGCGGCGCTGGCCATCATCAGGCGGATCTTGCGCGTATGCATCATTGTGGAGTTCCTTCGTGAAAATATTTGATTGTTTAGCTGTGTTGAAGAAGCGGTGTCGCTAATCTGGTTCATATCGGCAAGCTGCGTCAACTGAGGTGGACAGCCGTGTCGGCCGACGAAATATGCCGTGCCTATGGCTCCATCTCCCCTCAGTTCGCGTCCCGCAATGTCCCCCTCGCAAATCATCCAAATCAACAGCAGCCGAACCTAATACGAAACAGGGCGAAATTATATTCGCTTGATGAAATCACACAGCTTCCGCGCCCGGATGCTTTCCAGGGCGTTACTGGTGGCGATCGCTCATCCATGGCATAACCGTCTAAGCGTTGCATGAACATTGCAGCGCCCGGTCTGCGCCGTTCAATAGCGCGCCGGCGGCGACTTGTGGTTCTCCACAGCGCGATCCCCTGAAATCCTTGATGTTCCGGGTTTGTTGCGCTAGCAAGAACATATGGGACAAAGCCTTACTCCCCCGTCTGGCGGGGATGATCATATTCAGCCGGTTGACCTGAAGGCGGCGCTGGAAGAGCGTTACCTCGCCTATGCCTTGTCGACCATCATGCATCGCGCGCTTCCTGATGTCCGCGACGGCTTGAAGCCGGTGCATCGACGCATCGTTCATGCCATGAGCGAGATGGGGCTCAGGCCGAACACCTCGTTCAAGAAATGCGCCCGCATCGTCGGCGACGTCATGGGTAAGTTCCACCCCCATGGCGACGCCTCGATCTACGACGCACTGGTGCGCCTGTCCCAGGAATTCGCGATCCGGTATCCGCTGGTGGACGGGCAGGGCAACTTCGGCAATATCGACGGCGATAACGCCGCTGCCATGCGTTACACCGAAGCGAAGATGACCGACGTCGCCTCGCTTCTGCTTGAGGGCATCGATCAGGACGCGGTGGATTTTCGTCCCACCTACAACGAGGAAGACCAGGAGCCGGCGGTGCTTCCCGGCGCCTTCCCGAACCTGCTTGCCAATGGTGCGACCGGCATTGCCGTCGGCATGGCGACATCGATCCCGCCGCACAACGCCCATGAACTGTGCGACGCAGCGCTGCATCTGATCCGCCATCCCGAGGCGACCGTCGAGGATCTGCTCTACGATCCTGCCAATCCGCAGCGGGGCGGGATCGAAGGGCCGGATTTCCCGACCGGCGGCATCATCGTCGAAAGCCGTGCGAGCATGGCGGAGTCCTATCGCACCGGTCGCGGTGGCTTTCGCGTGCGGGCGCGCTGGGTTTCGGAAGAGCTCGGTCGCGGCGGCTACCAGATCGTCATCACCGAGATCCCCTATCAGGTCCAGAAGTCGCGGCTGATCGAGAAGATCGCCGAACTGCTCGTTGCGCGCAAACTGCCGCTGCTGGAGGATATCCGGGACGAATCGGCGGAAGATATCCGCATTGTGCTGGTGCCGAAGAGCCGTTCCGTCGATGCCGGCATCCTGATGGAATCGCTCTTCAAGCTGACAGAGCTTGAAAGCCGCATCCCGCTCAACATGAACGTGCTGTCGATGGGACGCGTGCCGCGCGTCATGGCGCTCAACGAAGTGTTGACGGAGTGGCTTGCTCACCGCCGCGACGTCCTGCAGCGTCGTTCGCGCCACCGCCTGGCTGCGATCGAGCGGCGCCTCGAGATTCTTGGCGGTTATCTCGTCGCCTATCTCAATATCGACGAGGTTATTCGCATCATCCGCGAGGAGGATGAGCCGAAGGCCGTGATGATGGAGCGGTTTTCGCTCACCGACCTCCAGGCCGAGTCGATCCTCAACATGCGGCTGCGCTCTTTGCGCAAGCTGGAAGAATTCGAGATTCGCACGGAGTTCGACGCGTTGTCGAACGAAAAGGCCGAGATCGAGGCGCTGCTCGCTTCCGAGGAGAAGCAGTGGCAGACTGTCGCCTGGGAAATCGGCGAGGTGAAGAAAAAGTTTGCCAAGGCGACCGAGATCGGCAAGCGGCGCAGCACCTTTGCGGATGCGCCGGACGCCGACATCGAAGCCATCCAGCAGGCGATGATCGAGAAGGAACCGATCACCGTCGTCATCTCTGAAAAGGGCTGGATCAGGGCGCTGAAGGGCCACATCTCCGATACCTCGACGTTGCAATTCAAGGAGGGGGATGCGCTCAAGGTGGCGTTCCCAGCGCAGACGACCGACAAGATCCTCGTCTTCACCACGGGCGGCAAGGTTTATACGCTCGGCGGCGACAAGCTGCCCGGCGGTCGCGGTCATGGCGAACCCTTGCGCATCATCGTCGATATGGAAAATGACCAGGACGTGCTGACGGCATTCGTGCACGACCCGGCGAGAAAGCTCATCGTGGCCTCTGTTGCCGGTAACGGCTTTGTCGTGACGGAAAGCGATATCGTCGCCAATACCCGCAAGGGCAAGCAGGTGATGAATGTCGCCAACAACGATGAGGCGAAGTTGGTTGTTTCCGTCAAGGGCGACCATGTCGCCGTTGTCGGCGAAAACCGCAAGATGCTCGTTTTCCCGCTGGCGCAGATTCCGGAAATGGCGCGGGGCAAGGGCGTCCGGCTGCAGCGCTACAAGGATGGCGGCATCTCCGATATCCGCTGCTTTGCAATCGCAGACGGCCTCGTCTGGGAAGACAGCGCCGGCCGCGTCTTCACCAAGGGCAAGGACGAACTGATTGAGTGGCTGGCCGATCGCGCCTCTGCCGGTCGCGTCGTGCCCAAGGGCTTCCCGCGCAGCGGCAAGTTCAGCGGCTGATCCATCGCTGCCTGCGCGGCTTGGCTGCGCAGGCCGATACCCATCTGCTTCTAAAGCAATCTGAAATTTAGTAGAATGCCCCGTTTTCGGCGCTTGAAAGCAACGTGCGGTCGTGGATCAATAATCGTCCAACAGGATGAAGACCATGCCAAATTCTGCTGCCCTTGACGACATTCTGCTCGCACTCGCGAATCCGGTTCGCCGGCGGATATTCGAGATATTGCTCGGCGGAGAAACGCGGGTTGTCGAGGTGGCCGCCGCCGTCGCCGTGACGCCGGATGCACTCGAGCAGCACCTGCGCATCCTTGAGGAAGCCAGCCTGGTTTCGCGTCTACCTGCCCGTGATGGCGAGGCCGTGTGCGGCAATCCCGCACCTCTTGATGTCGCTGCCGCCTGGATCGACATGAACCGTGCGCTTTGGTCGATGCACAGCCAAGTGGCGTACTCTTTGGAGGGCGGTAGAACGTCAGCCTGACGAACCTTCGCTGACAATCGTTATTTCGCCGCCTTGCGGACGGCCGCTACCTATTCGGGGCAGGGCAGAGCCGCGCGGACGGGGCGGCTGCGCATCTGCCAGAGAGAGTGGCCGATAAGCGCAAGGATAAGGACGGCGCCGCCGGCAAGCGTCTGCGTCGTCGGGCTTTCGGCGAAGACAAGCCAGACCCAGATCGGTGCCAGGATGGTTTCGAGCAGATAGAACATACCCACTTCCGGTGCCGACAGGAACCGCGGCCCTGTTGCCAGACAGAAGAAGGCAAGCGGGATCATCACCAGGCCGTTGAACAGGATGTATTGCGGAGCCGCGATCGCGAAGCCGCCGGCAGGCAAGAGCAGAAGCGCGACTGCGGCCGGAAAGATGGCGGTCACCAGCGGCACCAAAGCCATGTCGCGGCCGCTTGCCCGGCTGATGGTGATGGCGCTGGCGAGCAGGAAGGCGGAACTTGCCGCCATCGCGTCGCCGAAGATATGGCCACTTTCAAGCCCGTCCTGCACGATCAGCCCCACGCCGATCACCATGGCTGCCATCGTCACGAGCGTTGCGTTGGAAGGGCGTTCCTTCAGGAAGATCCAGGAAAGCAGTGCCGCGAACATCGACGTGAAGGCAAGAATGAAGACGACGTTTGCCGTTGACGTGTTGAAGACGGCCAGCAGGAACGTGCACGAGTTGATGCCGTAAAACAGACCGACGACCAGCCCGGTCTTGCCCGGAATGAGTGAGATCTTGCGGCGAAGCAGCCGATTGAGCACGAACCATGCCAGGAGGCCGATGAAGAAAGTCGAAAGGCTGCGCACCGCGAGCAGCGACCAGACCTCGCCGCCGGCGGATCGGATGAGCGGAATGTCGAAGGAGAGAGCAAGGCCGCCAAGGCCGGTGATCGCAAGTCCGCGCCGGTGCAGCGCGGCATCAGTGGAAGGGTTCAATTTTCAATCCGTTTCCGTCGAGGGCATTTCTGAAGGAGCGTCAGGACCATCGTAGCGCTCCCAGCCGCGCGGCATAAGATGCTCCTGCGGCAAAAATTTCGTCTTGTATCCCATCTTGCGCGACCCCTTGACCCAATAGCCGAGATAGACATGCGGGAGGCCGCGCTCCTTGGCGCGCCGGATATGATCGAGAATCATGAAGGTGCCGAGCGAGCGCTCCTCATGCGCAGGGTCGAAGAAGGAATAGACCATCGAAAGCCCGTCACCCATGCGGTCGGTCAGCGCTGTCGCGATCAGCGGTCCGCGCGCTCTCTCGCTGATGCCGTCGCCTTCGGTCCTTAAGCGATACTCGATGATCTTGGTGTGCACATGGGTGTCTTCGACCATCATCGCATAGTCGAGAACCGACATGTCGGACATGCCACCCTTCTGGTGTCGTCGGTCGAGATAGCGGCGGAAGAGGTTGTACTGTTCGCTCGACGGCTCGGCCGGATATTCCGATGAGATCACGTCGCTGTTGGTCGCGAGCACGCGGCGCATCGACCGGCTCGGCGAAAATTCGTTGGCGAGAATTCGAACGGAAATGCAGGCGCGACAGGTTTCGCAGGCGGGCCGATAGGCGATGTTCTGCGAGCGGCGGAAGCCGCCCTGGGTCAGGAGGTCGTTGAGCTCCGGTGCGCGCTCGCCCACCATGTGGGTAAACACCTTTCGCTCCATCTCATTCGGCAGATAAGGGCAGGCTGCCGGTGCAGTGAGATAGAATTGCGGAGACGGTGTGGTCTGTGTGTTCATCGAGTGCGGCGGTCACTCTTCGCGCGGTTGTTCATGACAGTAGCATGGCGGAAGAATGGAAAACGTCAACTCACACGTTTGGGGCGGTCGCCCCTTGCGCGCGGATTGTTCGTCGTCGATTGCTTCGGCAGGGTTCAGTAGGTGTCGCGACGGACCGTTACGGTGCCAATCAGCAGATCGTGCAGCAGGCGGCTGCGATCTGTAAACAGTCCGATCAGCAGAATCAGCGGCGTCAACAGCGCGTTGGCGATCCAGAAGATGACGAGATGCACGATCGCCGTCAGGAAGTCCATTGGTCGTCCGTCAGTGCGCGCAATCGCCAGTCCCATCATCCGCATGCCGGGCGATGCCTGCTCGCGGCCGCCCACGGTCACGCCGAAATAGAGCATCGCTACCAGCGCAAAAAGCACGGGATAGAGCAGGAAGCCGAGGCCGAGCGTCAGGATGCCGAGGAAGAACACAACGACGGCGGCCGGGATCCACAAGAGCGCGATGATGACATAGTCGAGAATGAAGGCGAACACCCGCCGCGACAGCACACCCTGATAGGCGCGCCAGTCATTGCTCGGCAGCCGCAGTTCTTCGTTGTGCATCGTCATCTCTATAGGCCCCGCATAGTTGTAAGCTCGATATGGGTTGGCATTGCGTGCAAAACAAGGATTGCCCGCCACGCGCCGCCTGCAGTTTGCAAAGGTGAGGGCGTTACCGCCCCTTGGCCAGGATCCTTGCGACCTCGATGGCGAAGTAGCTGAGGATGCCGTCGCAGCCGGCGCGCTTGAAGGCGAGCAGCGTTTCGAGCATCACCTTCTCGCCGTCGATCCAGCCATTGGCGGCCGCCGCCTTGACTTGAGAGTATTCGCCCGACACCTGGTAGGCGAAAACCGGAAGGCCGAAGGCCTCCTTCATGCGCCAGCAGATGTCGAGGTAGGGCAGGCCGGGCTTGACCATCAGCATGTCGGCGCCTTCCTCGACGTCGAGTGCGGCGTCGCGGATCGCCTCGGTGCCGTTGGCCGGGTCGATATAATAGGTCTTCTTGTCGCCCTTGAGCAGACCGCCGGTGCCGATCGCCTCGCGATAGGGACCGTAGAAGCCGGAAGCGAATTTCGTCGCATAGGCCATGATGCCGACATTCTGGTGGCCCGCCGCGTCGAGCGCCTGGCGGATCGCACCGATGCGACCGTCCATCATGTCGGAAGGCGCGATGATATCGGCGCCGGCGTCGGCCAGGCCGACAGCGGCCCTGGCGATCGTCTCCACCGTCTCGTCGTTGACGATTTCGCCATCGCGCAGGATGCCGTCGTGGCCGTGGCTGGTGAACGGGTCGAGCGCCACGTCGGTTATGACGCCGATCTCGGGCACGGCCTTCTTGAAGGCGCGCGTCGCCTGGTTGATGAGATTGTCGGCGGCAAGGCTGTTGGAGCCGGTCTCGTCGCGCAGCGACAGATCTATATTGGGAAAGGTGGCGATTGCCGGGATGCCGAGATCGGCGGCTTCTTTCACCGCTTCCACCGCCGTGTCGATGCTCATGCGGTTGACGCCAGGCATGGCATCGATCGGCTGCACGATGTTGCTGCCCGGCACGATGAAGATCGGCCAGATCAGGTCGTCGACCGTCAGGCGGTTTTCCTGCACCAGCCGGCGCGTCCAATCGGCCTTGCGGTTGCGGCGCATGCGGCGGTGTCCGGTAATCCTGTCCACAAGATTCGTCCTGTCGTTCATCGCGCCGCGCCTTTCCTTGGAAACTGTGAGGTGGCATGCGCTTTATCATGTGGGGGCCACGCTTGGAAACCGCGCCGCGCACGACCGGCCTGCGGCATTTCTTCCCCGTCGCCAATCGACAAAGGGGGGGAGGGGCTTCCTTCGTGCTGGCGGATGGCGTCGACCCGCCCTATCTTGCCGCCCATGCTTCATGATTCTGCCCATGTGCCGAAACCATCGCTGACCGAGATCCTTTTCGGTCTGTTCCTGCGGCTGGTGTCGGCCTCGTGCTTCTGGTTCGCGCTGAACTATTGGGCCATGCTGATCGGCTTCTCCCATGGCGGTGCCGGCCGTTTCGATCTATTGACGCCGGAGTGGCGGGCAGCGGCTACCGCGCTTGCCGTGGTCTACCCCGTGGCTGCCCTCGGGCTGTGGCTGCTGGTCTCCTGGGGACCGGTGGTCTGGGTGGTAGCGGCAGCGATCGAAATCGCGATGTACGAGTTCTATCCCGTCAGTTTCGGCGCCCGTCCGTTGCTGATTGCGCTGCACGGGGCCGTCGCCGTTACCTTCATCCTTTTCAGGGCCGCGCTGTTCTATCAACGCTACCGGCAGGCGAGACAGGTAAGAGTTGATTCACCCTGAGACAGACTCGCCGAATGGTAAGCTCATGTTAAGGCTGCGGTTTAAGTAGAATTTTAGACGTATTCGATAGGGTCTCACTCAAGGCGGGAAGACAAACAGACACCGCCAAACAAAACAGTGAGGCAGTCAAATGAACACGAAGATGAAGCCGCAGGTCGCTGCGCCCCGAGACCCTCAGGAAGAAACCATCCGCGGTCTCTACATGGAATCCCTCCACCTCGTCGAGCGTCTGCACCGCCGTCTGCTCGACGTTATCAAGGACGAGTTCGACCGTCAGGGTCGCGACGATGTCAACGCCGTCCAGGCTCTGTTGCTGTTCAACATCGGCAACTCCGAGCTGACCGCCGGCGAGCTTCGCTCCCGCGGCTACTACCTCGGCTCGAACGTCTCCTACAACGTCAAGAAGCTCGTCGACCTCGGTCTCATCAACCACCAGCGCTCACGGGTCGACCGTCGTTCGGTCCGCATCAGCCTGACGGAAGACGGTCAGGAAATCGCCGAAACCGTCGCCAAGCTCTACGAGCGTCACATCGGCTCGATCCAGAAGGTTGGCGGCATCGGTTCAGATGAGTTCACCCAGATGAACAAGCTGCTGCAGCGCCTCGATCGCTTCTGGAACGACTCGATCATGTACCGCCTGTAATCGGCGTCGCTTACCTCCAGTTCAATGGCCGGACGCAATCCTTGCGTGTCCGGCCTTTGCCGTTTTTCGGTCCCGGCGATGTTGCCGAAAGGCCGCAGTGGGCCCAAGCAAGAGGCGTGCCACATGCCTTCGGCCGCCGCCCGAGACACGAATTGGCCATATTGGTGTGACAGCGACGAGAGCATGCGGTAGGTGCGCCCACGTGTTTTCATCGATGTGGTTTCGTTTCGCGTACGCCTGCCGGATGAGGGACCTCGCTCGCGGTATCGTGAAATGCGAGGGCAGGGTGGCTCGTTGGTTGACCTTTGTTAACCACGATCGTGTTAGGGCTCCGGCAACATGCGTGCCTGCGCATAGGGCGCGTGCCAACGCATTGGGATGGTAGGAATATGTCGAAAAAGAATGGAATTGATGCATTCTCGCGCCGTGCATTTCTGCGCTCGGCCGCAACCTTCGGTGCCGTCGCTTGCGCGGGAGCCGCGGGCGCACAGGACGCCCTGAACGAGATCATCAATTCGCCACGCCGCGGCTCCTGGGACGACCAGTACGACGCCAAGGCATCGCGCACGGCGACCACGGTCGTGTCCAATACGCCGGTCTTCGGCCCGGAGACGATCAGCCATGTCCAGCAGGCGATCTTCGACTATCAGAACATCGTTTCGTCAGGCGGTTGGCCGATGGTGGCAACCAGCCTCAAGCTCGAGATCGGCGTTACCGATCCTTCGGTGCAGCAACTGCGCCAGCGCCTGATGGTTTCCGGCGACCTGCCGCGTTCGGCCGGCATTTCGTCGCAGTTCGATTCCTACGTCGACGGCGCCGTAAAGCGCTTCCAGGCCCGCCACGGCCTCCCGGCGGACGGCGTCATTGGCGAATACACGCTGAAGGCCATCAACGTTCCGGCGACCACCCGTCTCGGCCAGTTGCAGACCAATCTCGTGCGCCTGCAGTCGATGTCCGGTGACCTCGGCCGCCGCTACGTGATGGTCAACATCCCGGCTGCCTACATCGAAGCTGTGGAGAACGGCCGCGTCGCGCTGCGCCACACCGCCATCGTCGGCAAGATCGACCGCCAGTCGCCGATCCTCAATTCCAAGATCTACGAGGTCATTCTCAACCCCTATTGGACCGCGCCGCGCTCGATCATCCAGAAGGATATCATGCCGCTGATGCGCAAGGATCCGACCTACCTGAAGCGCAATGCCATCCGCCTGTTCGATGGCAGCGGTGGCGAAGTGTCGCCAGAAACGGTCGACTGGAATGCCGAGAAGGCGCCGAACCTGATGTTCCGTCAGGATCCGGGCAAGATCAACGCGATGTCGTCGACGAAGATCAACTTCCACAACGAGCATCAGGTCTACATGCACGATACGCCGCAGCAGGGCCTGTTCAACAAGCTGATGCGTTTCGAATCGTCCGGCTGCGTTCGCGTCCAGAACGTTCGCGACCTTTCGAGCTGGCTGTTGAAGGAAACACCCGGCTGGTCGCGCCAGCAGATGGAAGCCACGATCAAGACCGGCGTCAACACTCCGATCACGTTGGCCGAAGA
>Ga0247819_10001811_pt1 | contig 11338 bp, 9 predicted proteins | sample 13C_Xylose_Day6_FD_193428 | JGI IMG/M metagenome (GOLD analysis project Ga0247819, IMG submission 193428) | Soil microbial communities from agricultural site in Penn Yan, New York, United States - 13C_Xylose_Day6 | ecosystem: Environmental > Terrestrial > Soil > Agricultural land | place: USA... | reverse complement strand
GCGAGCAGGAACTCGGGGTCGGCATCCTTCAGCAGGAAACCGCTGGCCCCCTGGCGGATCGCCCGCGCGGCGGCCTCGTCGAGGTCGAACGTGGTCAGCATCACCACGCGCGGAGGGTTCTCGTCGCCGAGCAGCTCGGCCGTGGCCTGCAGGCCGTCCAGAACCGGCATCCGGATGTCCATCAGCACGACGTCCGGGCGCGTGGCCCGCACGACGGCGACCCCGTCTCGACCGTCGGAGGCCTCACCCACGACCTCGAGGTCGGCCTGCGAGTCGATCAACATGCGGATGCCGGCGCGGAAGAGCGCCTGGTCGTCCACCAGCACGACGCGGACCGGACTCACGCCGGCACCCCGGTGGGGAGGACGCCCGACACGACGAACTCGCCGTCGGGGTCGGATGCGCTGAGCCACCCGCCGACGAGGCTCGCGCGTTCGCCCATGCCGATCGTCCCGTGCCCGGACTCGCTCGGGCGGGCGCCGGCTCGCACACCGTTGCGCACCTCGAACTCGACACCGGGCTGTCCCTTGCAGACCGTCGGCAGCCAGGCGAGCCGCAGCGCGACCGGCCCGCCGTCGCCGTGACGGAGGGCGTTCGTGAGGGCCTCCTGCATAATGCGGTACAGCGCGAGCTGCACCGCCGCCGTGGGCTGCGCGGTCGGCGCCGGATCGACGTCGACGCGCAGCTCGACACCCGCCGCACGCACCTGCGCGTAGAGCTCTTCGAGGTCGGCGAGGGTGGGCTGCGGCCCCGGCGACTGGCTATGGCGCAGCTGGGTCAGCAGCAGCCGGACGTCGGCGAGCGCCGCCCGGGCGGTCGTCGAGATCGTCTCGAGCGCGGCGGTCGCGACGGCCGGATCTGCGGATGCCGCATACCGGGCGCCGTCCGCCTGGGCGATCACGACCGAGAGCGAGTGCGCGACGACATCGTGCATGTCGCGCGCGATGCGGACGCGCTCCTGCTCGGCGGCCGCCTCGCCCTCGGCGCGGCGCTGCGCCTCGCGATTGGCCGTCGCACGGACGGCCGTCCGCACCAGCGCGCCCACCGTCCACGCGAGCAGCAGCGCGAACGCCGCCGCGACCAGTACCGCGACGGCGAGCGGGAGGGTGCGCAGCGAGAGCCCGCCGGAGGCGAAGGTCGGGCCGAGGAACAGGTAGACCGTGATCACCACGGCCCCGAACACCGCGGATCCGAAGCCGATCCAGTACACCCTGGTGCTGCCGTACGCCGCCGTCACGTAGAGCACTCCGAAGATCGCCAGATCGGCCGCGGTGGGCGGGCGCGCGAGCGACATCTGCAGAACCGCGCCTGCCCATGCGAGCGCGAGCGCCAGAGGCGGCGAGAATCGGCGGATCGCCAGCGCTCCGCTGAAGATCAGCGCGATCGTCGTCGCCGCGAACACCCCCACCGGAGCGCCGAGCAGACTGACGGTTCCGGTGGCGTTGACCATGAGCTCGACGGGCAGCGCGAGCGCGAAGAACGCCGCCGCGACCGAGACGTCGACGACCAGCTGGTAGGTCTTCAGCGGGCGGAACACGGTTTCACGCTACGGGCAACCGAGTTCCGCGGCATCCGTCTGCAGATGTATCCGCCGAACCCCTTGCCGCAGGTCGCCATGAGCGTTTACTGTCCGGACACAGGCTGAAATCGACGGGAAACGTCGGAGGACCAAGATCGAACAGCGGGGGACGATCCCCACCGGCACCCGAACCGGTCCCCGTCGATGGCAGCACCAAGAGGATCAGTCGAGGACGGACGGAGACCGGCATGACGACGGTACGCGCGGCAATCACCCAGACCACCTGGACGGGCGACAAGGATTCGATGCTCGACAAGCACGAGCAGTTCGCGAGGGATGCCGCCGCCCAGGGGGCGCAGGTGATCTGCTTCCAGGAGCTTTTCTACGGGCCGTACTTCGGCATCACCGAGGACAAGAAGTACTACCGCTACGCCGAGCCTGCCGACGGACCCATCGTGCAGCGATTCGCGAAGCTGGCCGCCGAGCTGAACATGGTCATGATCCTCCCGATCTACGAGGAGGACATCACCGGCGTGTACTACAACACGGCCGTCGTCGTCGACGCCGACGGGACCATCCTCGGCAAGTACCGCAAGCACCACCTGCCGCACCTGGACCGCTTCTGGGAGAAGTTCTACTTCCGCCCCGGCAACCTCGGCTACCCGGTGTTCGACACCGCTGTCGGCAAGATCGGCGTCTACATCTGCTATGACCGGCACTTCCCCGAAGGCTGGCGCGAGCTCGGCCTGAACGGCGCGCACATGGTGTTCAACCCGAACGCGACCAAACCCGGTCTGTCCAACCGCCTCTGGGAGGTCGAGGGGCCGTGCGCTGCCGTCGCGAACGGCTACTTCGTGCTGCAGCCCAACCGGGTCGGACTCGAGGACAACGAGTACGGCGAGCTCGCGGTCGACTTCTACGGCACCAGCCAGGTGATCGACCCGCGCGGCAACTTCGTCGGCGAGCGCGGCTCGGGCACGGACGAGGAGGTCCTCATCCGGGACCTCGACCTCGACATGGTGCAGCAGATGCGCGACGACTGGCAGTTCTACCGCGATCGCCGCCCGGACTCGTACACGATGATCGCGAAGCCGTAGCGGGAGTGAGCACCTCATGAGCACCACACTCATCACCGGCGGAACCGTCGTCTCGGCGACCGGACGCTCGCAGGCCGACGTCCTGATCGACGGCGAGACGATCGTCGCCGTGCTGCAGCCCGGCTCCGAGCTGCTCGGCACCGATGTCGCCGCATCCGTCGACAGCGTTCTCGATGCGACCGGCAAGTACGTGATCCCCGGCGGCATCGACGCGCACACGCATATGGAGCTGCCGTTCGGCGGCACCGCGGCGATCGACACGTTCGAGACCGGCACGCGCGCGGCCGCATGGGGCGGCACGACGAGCATCATCGACTTCGCGGTGCAGCGCTACGGCGAGCGCATCCAGGACGGCCTGGCCGCGTGGCACGCCAAGGCGGCCGGCAACTGCGCGATCGACTACGGATTCCACCAGATCATCGGCGGGGTGGATGCCGACGCCCTCGCCGCGATGCCGGGCCTGATCGACGAGGGCATCACGAGCTTCAAGCTGTTCATGGCCTACCCGGGCGTCTTCTACTCCGACGACGCCCAGGTGCTCAAGGCGATGCAGGTGAGCCGCGACACCGGACTGCTCACGATGATGCACGCCGAGAACGGGCCCGTGATCGACGTGCTCGCCGCGCAACTGGTCGAAGAGGGCAAGACGGACCCCTACTTCCACGGCATCGCCCGCGCGTGGCAGATGGAGGAGGAGGCGACCCACCGCGCGATCATGATCGCGAACCTCACCGGCGCGCCGCTGTACGTCGTGCACGTGAGCGCGAAGCAGGCCGTCGAGCAGCTCGCCGCCGCCCGCGACAAGGGCCAGAACGTGTTCGGCGAGACCTGCCCGCAGTATCTGTACCTGTCGCTCGAAGAGCAGCTGGGCGCCTCGAGCGAGGAGTGGGGCCGGTTCGAGGGCGCGAAGTGGGTGTGCTCCACGCCCCTGCGCTCGCGCGCGGAGGGCCACCAGGACCACATGTGGCAGGCGCTGCGCACGAACGACCTGCAGATGGTCTCGACCGACCACTGCCCATTCTGCATGAAGGACCAGAAGGAGCTCGGGCGGAGCGACTTCCGCGCGATCCCGAACGGGATCGGCTCGATCGAGCACCGCATGGACCTCATGTACCAGGGGGTCGTGACCGGCAAGATCACTCTCGAGCGGTGGGTCGAGCTGACCTCGACCACACCTGCGCGCATGTTCGGCCTCTACGGACGGAAGGGTGTGATCCAGCCGGGAGCGGATGCCGACGTCGTCGTGTACGACCCGAACGGGCACACCTCCATCGGGGTGGGCCAGCGGCCGGATGGCTCGCCTACAGGCAAGACCCACCACATGAACATGGATCACTCCGCCTGGGAGGGCTTCGAGATCGACGGTCACGTCGACACCGTGCTCTCGCGCGGAAAGGTCGTCGTCGATCACGGCGAGTACCTGGGCTCCAAGGGCGACGGCCGCTTCCTCAAGCGCGGCCTCAGCCAGTACCTGACTTAAGGATCACGATGGACTTCGGCGTCGTTCTGCAGACCAACCCACCCGCCGCGCGTACGGTTCAGCTCGCCAAGCTGGCCGAGGCGCACGGGTTCAACCACGTGTGGACCTTCGACTCGCACCTGCTCTGGCAGGAGCCGTACGTGATCCACTCGGCGATCCTCGCCGAGACCAATCGGGTCACGGTCGGCCCGTTCGTCACGAACCCGGCGACGCGGGACTGGACGGTGACGGCATCCGTCTTCGCCACGCTCAACGAGATGTACGGCAACCGCACGATCTGCGGAATCGGCCGCGGCGACTCGGCTGTGCGGGTCACCAACGGCAAACCGGTCACGATGCGCGAGCTGCGCGAGTCGATCCACGTGATCCGGGAGCTCGCGAACTCCCGGCCGGTCGAGTACAACGGCGCCACGATCCAGTTCCCGTGGAGCCGCGGCTCCGAGCTCGACGTGTGGGTGGCCGCCTACGGTCCGCTCGCGCTCAAGCTCACCGGCGAGGTGGGCGACGGCTTCATCCTGCAGCTGGCCGACCTCGACATCGCGGCGTGGATGATCAAGACCGTGCGGGATGCCGCCGCCGATGTCGGCCGCGACCCGGACTCGATCGCGTTCTGCGTGGCCGCTCCGATGTACATCGGCGAGGACTGGCAGCACATGCGCGATCAGTGCCGGTGGTTCGGAGGGATGGTCGGCAATCACGTCGCCGACATCGTCGCGAAGTACGGCCACCACGGCGAGGTGCCCGAGGCGCTCACGGACTACATCTCCGGACGCACCGGGTACGACTACAACACCCATGGCAAGTCCGACAACGATCACGTCGACTTCGTGCCCGACGAGATCATCGACCGCTTCTGCATACTCGGCACCGCCGACGAGCACATCGCCAAGCTCAAGCAGCTGCATGCGATCGGCGTGACGCAGTTCGCCGGGTACCTCCAGCACGACAACAAGGAGGAGACGATGCGCGTCTACGGTGAGACCGTGATCCCCGCCCTCACCGAGCACGTGACCGCCAAGAGATGACGAACCCCGACACCGCGGAACTGCAACCGGAACGCGAGACCGAGGGGATCGCCCTCAGTCTGGCCGATCCGTTGCAGTCTCGCGGCAGGCTGTCCCGGTTCCAGCGGGGCGACAGCCCGCAGCGCTGGTTCGCGATCGGCTGGGGTGTGGTCGGCATCGTCGCGGTGCTGCTGATCTGGGAGCTGTACAAGTTCCTCGGGCCGGCGGAGGGCGTGGTCGTCGGCGGTACCGCCGGGGAGTCCGGCTCGGGCTTCATGATCCTGCCGCGCACCCACGACCGCGCGATGCCGCACATCTGGGACATGGTGGCGCGGCTGTTCGCGCCGACCAGCGGAGGCGACACCCCGCCGCTGTGGGTGTCAGTCGCCTCGGCGGCGCTGGTCACCCTCGGCATCGCCGCGGTCGGCTGGCTGATCGGCGTCGCGGTCGGCGCGATCCTGGGCCTCGCGATGCAGCGGTGGCGCCTGGTCGAGTGGGGCCTGCTGCCCTGGATCGTGCTGAGCCAGATCGTGCCGCTCATCGCCTTCGCCCCGGTCATCAACGCGATCGGCAACCAGATCGATCGCGGCGGCACCCCCTGGCCGCAGTGGCTCTCGGTCGCGGTGATCGCGTCGTACCTCGCGTTCTTCCCGGTGGCGATCGGAGTGCTCCGCGGACTCGCGGCGCCCGATCGGATCCACGTCGACCTGATGCGCACCTACGCGGCCGGGTACTGGCCCACGATCATGCGCCTCCGGCTGCCGGCCGCCGTGCCGTACCTGCTTCCGGCCCTGCGGCTCGCCGCAGCGAACGCGGTGCTGGGCGCGGTGGTCGCCGAGGTCTCGATCGGCATGCGCGGCGGCATCGGCCGGATGCTGATCCAGCTCGCAGGTCAGGCATCCAGCGACCCCGCCGCACCGTGGGGTCCGACGTTCGGCTCGATCGCCCTCGGTCTGATCGCGGCCGGCTCGGTCGCGCTCATCGGGCTGTGGCTGCGGAACTATCGACGAGGAGAAGCGACGGCATGACCGTTCCCGTGACAGACGACACCGCCACCGCGAAAGACCTGGCGGTGCGCGCCGTCGGCGTCGGCAAGATCTTCCCGACCAAGGGCGGGGAGGTGATCGCGCTGGCCGGCGCCGAACTCGAGGTCGCCGCGGGAGAGTTCGTCTCGCTGATCGGACCGTCGGGGTGCGGCAAATCCACTCTCCTGCGCCTGATCGCCGATCTCGACCAGGCCTCCAGCGGCTCACTCGAGATCTTCGGCAAGCCCGCTCGCCGCGCACGGATCGATCAGGACTACGGCATCGCGTTCCAGCAGTCCGGGCTCCTCCCCTGGCGCACCGTCGCGGCGAACATCTCGCTGCCGCTCGAGCTGCACGGCACCTCCCGCCCGGAGCGCACCGCCCGGGTCGCCGAGCTCGCCGAGCTCGTGGGACTGTCCGACTTCGTCGACCGCTACCCCGACCAGCTCTCCGGCGGCATGCAGCAGCGCGTCGCGATCGCCCGAGCCCTGGCCACCCGCCCGCGACTGCTGCTCATGGACGAGCCCTTCGGCGCTCTGGACGAGATGACGCGCGAGTACCTGCAGACCGAGCTCACCCGGATCACCGCCGAGACCGGCGCCGCGGTCGTGTTCGTCACCCACTCGATTCCCGAGGCGGTGTTCCTCTCGGACCGCGTCGTCGTGATGAGCCCGCGCCCCGGCCGCATCACCGATGTGATCACGACCGACCTCGGTGACGAGCGCGACGAGAGCCTGCGCGAGTCACCCGCGTACTTCGAGCGGGTCACCGCGGTGCGCGAGGCGCTGCACGGCACCCCGATCGAGAGGGCGAACGAGCGATGACCGCCGCGGATTCCCGGGTGCCGGTCGGCGAGCGCGCTCTGCCGAGCTGGCTGCGCTTCGTCGCGCCGGTCGTGGTCGGCGTGCTCATGCTCGCGCTGTGGATCCTCTACGTCGACGTCTTCGCCGCCGCCCCGCGCATGCTCCCGAGCCCGACCGCGATCGGCGCCGAGCTCGTGCTGCGCTGGGACATCATCTTCGAGGACATGCTGGTGACCGCGACCAACGCCCTCATCGGACTCGTCGTCGGCTCTCTGCTCGCGATCCTTCTGGCCGGGCTCGCCGCGACTGCACGCCCGATCGACGGGATGCTGACGCCTCTGGTGGCAGCGCTCGCCGTGATCCCGATCGTGGCGATCACCCCCATCCTGAACACGATGTTCGGAGCGTCGAGCCAGTTCGGGCGCATCGCGGTGGCGACGATCGCCGCCTTCATCCCCGTGTTCGTCAACGTGCTGCGGGGCCTGCGCCAGACCCGCCCCGTGCATCGTGACGTTCTGCGCGCATCGGCGGCGACGAGCGCGCAGACCTTCCGGCTGCTGACCCTGCCCACCGCCCTGCCCTACCTGATGACGGGACTGCGGATCGCGGCATCCCTCGCGGTGATCGCCGCGCTCGTCGCGGAGTATTTCGGAGGACCGGCCGACGGGATCGGCACCGCGATCGCCACGTATGCGAAGTCGGGGCGCGCCGCCCTGGCCTGGGCGTACGTGGTGGGCGGCATCCTGATCGGCCTCGTCTTCTTCGTTGTGACCTCGCTGCTGGAGAGGCTGGTGACGAGGCACTCGTCGGTCTGACCGGCACCCCTGCACGACCTGCATCACCGAACCCGAAAGGAACAGCATGAGAACCAGCACCAGACGCGGCCTCGCGGTCGCATCCACCGCTGTCATCACGGCACTCGCGCTCGCCGCGTGCTCGGCCCCCGCCACCCCCGACGCCAGCGACGGCGGGTCGGAGGACTTCGAGCCGCTCACGTCGGTCAAGCTGCAGCTGCAGTGGCTGCCGCAGGCGCAGTTCGCCGGCTACTACGTGGCCCTCGACCAGGGCTACTTCGAGGAGGAGGGCTTCGACGACGTCGAGATCATCCCCTCGGGCGGCGACATCGTGCCGCAGGACGCCCTCGTCGCGGGCGACGTCGACTTCGCGATCGCCTGGGTGCCGAAGGTGCTCGGTACGCTCGAGGCCACCGGCGTCGAGCTGACCGACATCGCCCAGGTGTACCAGAAGTCGGGCACCTTGCAGGTGTCGTGGGCCGGCGATGGCCTCGATGACGTCGCAGGCTTCGAGGGCAAGCGCATCGGTTCGTGGGGCTTCGGCAACGAGTGGGAGATCTTCGCCGCGATGGCGGCCGAGGACCTCGACGCGAGCACCGTCTCGATCACCACGCAGGACTTCAGCATGAACGCTCTGCTGGACCGCGACGTCGACGCCGCTCAGGCGATGACGTACAACGAGTGGGCGCAGATCCTCGAGGTCGTCAACCCCGAGACCGGCGAGCTGTACCAGCCGGAGGACTTCGACGTCGTCAGCTATGAAGACACCGAAGGCGCCATGCTGCAGGACGCGATCTGGGCCGACACCGCTCGCCTGGCCGACGACCCGGCGTATGCCGACGCCGCCGTCCGCTTCCTCAAGGCCGTCACGAAGGGCTGGATCTTCGCGCGGGACAACCCGGAGGAGGCCGCGACGATCACGTACGACGCCGCGATCAACGCCGAGGCAGCCTTCCCGGTCGGCCCCGTGCACCAGCTCTGGCAGATGAACGAGGTCAACAAGCTCATCTGGGCCGGCGGCGACTTCGGTCTGGTCGACCAGGGCGCCTGGGACAAGACGGTCGCGGGTGCGCTCTCGGCCAAGAACCAGGACGGCATCGAGCTGATCACCGCGGAGCCCGCCGAGTCGGCGTACTCGAACGAGTACATCGAGCAGGCGCTCGCGGCACTCGAGGAGGAGGGCGTCGAAGTGGGTGGCGAGTACACCCCGATCGACGTCGAGCTCACCGAGGGCGGCCAGTAGCAGCCGCTCGGTTACAGCACACGGTGAGGGTCGGGCGGCGAAAGCAGCCCGACCCTCACCCGTCCCCGGCGGGTACCCACCGGACGCTTCGACGGAGTCGGCGGCACGTTCAGCACAGTCCGTGGCTTGACCGGGGGTCCGCGAGCGGCCAGCGTTGAGCCATGACCGAAGATCTCGACGCGCAGGCGAAGTCGCTCGACCGCGATTACGTGTTCCACTCCTGGCTCGCGCAGGCGAACCTCGACCTTCCCGTCATCGCCGGCGGGTCGGGGGCGACGGTGTGGGACCACGCCGGAAACCGCATGCTCGACTTCTCGAGCCAGCTCGTCAACGTGAACATCGGTCATCAGCATCCGGCTGTCGTCGCGGCGATCCAGCAGCAGGCCGGCACGCTCGCCACGATCGGACCTGCCACCGCCAACCTCGTGCGCGGACAGGCCGCAGAGCGCATCATCGAGAAGGCGCCCGACGGCTTCGCGAAGGTGTTCTTCACGAACGGCGGCGCCGACGCGAATGAGAACGCGATCCGCATGGCGCGCCTGCACACCGGCCGCGACACGGTGCTGTCGACCTATCGCTCGTATCACGGCAACACGGGTGCGGCCATCGTCGCGACCGGCGACTGGCGACGGATGCCGAACCAGTACGCCCGGGGACACGCGCATTTCTTCGGACCCTTCCTGTACCGCAGCGAGTTCTGGGCGGCCACTCCCGAGGAGGAGTCCGCACGGGCCCTGCACCACCTCGAACGCGTGATCCAGTCCGAGGGACCGAGCACGATCGCCGCGATCCTGCTCGAGTCGATCCCCGGCACCGCCGGCATCCTGCTTCCGCCGCCCGGGTATCTCGCGGGGGTACGCGAGCTGTGCGACCGGTACGGCATCATCCTGATCCTCGACGAGGTCATGGCGGGCTTCGGCCGCACCGGCCGCTGGTTCGCGTTCGAGGGCTACGACGTCGTCCCCGACCTGATCACGTTCGCGAAGGGCGTGAACTCGGGCTACGTTCCGGTCGGAGGCGTGATCATCTCCGAGGAGATCTCGGCGACCTTCGATGACCGCGTCTTCCCCGGCGGTCTGACCTACAGCGGCCACCCCCTGGCTGCGGCATCCATCGTCGCGTCGATCGACGCGATGGCCGAGGAGGGCATCGTCGAGAACGCCCGTCGCGTCGGCGCGGAGGCGATCGCGCCGGGCCTGGCCGCTCTCGCCGAGAAGCATCAGCTCATCGGCGAGGTGCGCGGCGAAGGGGTGTTCTGGGCGCTGGACCTCGTGACCGACCGCCAGACCCGCGAGCCGGTGCCGGCCGGTCTCATCGCGCAGCTCAAGAAGGAGCTGTCGACGCGGGGATTGGTCCCCTTCAGCGCCGAGAACCGCATCCACGTGGTGCCGCCGTGCGTCGTGACCGACGACGAGGTCGCCCAGGCGATGGCGATCTACGACGAGGCGTTCACCGCCGTCGAGGCGTAGACCCCTATGCGGGGCAGGATCACCGACCTACCCTGGAAAGACACGTGCCCACGAGGCCTCCCCTGAGAAAGAAGACATCATGACCGATTCGGCCACGCTCGAGCAGACGACGCAGTCCGCCACCACGATCCTCGACCACTGGGTCGACGGAGCTGCCTGGAGCGGCGCGTCCACCCGCACGGCCCCCGTCTACAACCCCGCCCTCGGCACTGTGCAGCGCGAGGTCCGCCTCGCCTCCACGGCCGATGTCGACGAGGCGGTCGCCTCGGCCACCGCCGCATGGGCGCAGTGGCGCGACTCCTCGATCGCGAAGCGCCAGACGGTGCTGTTCGCGTTCCGCGAGCTGCTGAACGCCCGCAAGCAGGAGCTCGCCGAGATCCTCACGTCCGAGCACGGCAAGGTCATCTCCGACGCTCTCGGCGAGATCGCCCGCGGCATGGAGGTCGTCGAGTTCGCCTGCGGCCTCGGGCACCTCACGAAGGGGGCGTACTCCGAGAACGTCTCGACCGGCGTCGACGTCTACACGGTCAAGCAGCCGATCGGGGTCGTGGGCATCATCAGCCCGTTCAACTTCCCCGCGATGGTGCCGCTCTGGTTCTTCTCGATCGCCCTCGCGGCCGGCAATGCCGTGATCCTGAAGCCCTCCGAGAAGGACCCGAGCGCCGCGATCTGGATGGCATCGCTCCTGAAGGAGGCGGGCCTGCCCGACGGCGTGCTGAACGTGGTGCACGGTGACAAGGAGTCGGTCGACGCGCTGCTCGAGCACCCCGACGTACGGGCGATCTCGTTCGTCGGCTCGACCCCGATCGCGCGCTACGTCTACGAGACCGCGACCGGTCACGGCAAGCGCGTGCAGGCGCTTGGCGGCGCGAAGAACCACATGCTGATCCTTCCGGATGCCGAC
>Ga0247819_10001810_pt1 | contig 11342 bp, 8 predicted proteins | sample 13C_Xylose_Day6_FD_193428 | JGI IMG/M metagenome (GOLD analysis project Ga0247819, IMG submission 193428) | Soil microbial communities from agricultural site in Penn Yan, New York, United States - 13C_Xylose_Day6 | ecosystem: Environmental > Terrestrial > Soil > Agricultural land | place: USA... | reverse complement strand
ACGCGGTGCTCAAGGCCAATGGCGCCACCACCGTCTACTGGAAGACCGGCCACTCCTACATCAAGCGCAAGACCGCCGAACTGGGCGCCCTGGCCGGGTTCGAGAAGTCGGGCCACTTCTTCCTCTCAGGCGATCTGGGCCACGGCTACGACGATGGCCTGGTCGCCGCCGGCGCCGTCCTCGCCATGCTGGACCGCAACCCCGGCAAGTCGCTCAGCGAACTGAAGTCCGCCCTGCCCGACGCCTGGACCTCGCTCACCATGTCGCCGCACTGCGACGACGAGCTGAAGTACGACGTGTTGGCCAGGATCGTGAAGGAATACGAGGACCTGGCGGCGGCCGGCGGCTCGATCCTGGGCCGCAAGATCGTCGAGGCCATCACCGTCAACGGCGTCCGCGTTCACCTCGAGGACGGCTCCTGGGTCCTGGTCCGCGCATCAAGCAACAAGCCGGAACTGGTCGTCGTGGTCGAGAGCATGCGCTCCGCCGACGACATGCGCGACCTGTTCAGGAAAGAGGTCAAACCGCGCCTGGCCGCCCACCCCGAGATCGGCGCCTTCAATCAGGAAATCTGATGCTTCTTTCCTCTCCATTCCATGGGGAGGGGGACCACGCAGTGGTGGAGGGGGCGACGCAAAGCTCAGCCGTCGAGTCGCCCCCTCCGTCACGGCGCTCTCGCGCCGCGCCACCTCCCCATGAATGGGGAGGAAAGCCCGATGGTTGACGCCTCCCCCAGCCTCAGGCGAGGTAAAACGATGACAGACGCCTCCCTGCCCGTGGTCATCGTCGGCGGCGGCTTTTCCGGCGCCATGCTGGCCGCGCGGCTGGCCGAGCGCGGTCAGGCCTCGGTCCTGATCGAGCGCCAGGGCGAGGCCGGCCCCGGCCTCGCCTATTCCGCCGTGCTGGACGCCCACCGGCTGAACGTGCGCGCCGGACGGATGAGCGCCTTGGCCGAGCGACCTGACGACTTCATCGACTGGCTGACGGCGCATCATCCCGATCAGGCCGACCCGGACGGCTTTGTCCCGCGTCGGCTCTACGGCCTCTATCTGCGCGAGCGACTGACGGCAGTCGAGGGCGCCTGTCCCGGCCTGATCCAGCGCCTGCGCGGCGAGGCGACGGCGATCGAAGGTCGCGCCGTTCTTCTTTCGGACGGCCGCCAGATCCAGGGTCGCGCCGTGGTCCTGGCCACCGGCAACCCCGCCCCGCGCACGACCTCAGCGGACCAGGGCCCGCGCATCCTGCCCGATCCCTGGGCGCCCGGCGCGCTGGACCGCATCCAGCCCGACGACGCAGTGCTGATCCTCGGCACGGGCCTGACCATGGTCGATGTGGTGCTGGCGCTGCAGGCGCAGGGCTGGCGCGGCCGGGCGACGGCGGTGTCGCGGCGCGGCCTCCTTCCCCGCGCCCACGGCGAGCATCACGACGCGCCGGTCGCCCTGCCGCCCGAGGCCCTGACCGGCGCCCTGTCGCAACGCCTGGCCTCGGCCCGGCGTCTGGCGCGCGAACACGGCTGGCGCCGCGTCATGGAGGGCTATCGTCCCGTCAGCGCCGAGCTGTGGCGCGCCGCGACGACGGCCGAGCGCGCCCGCTTCCTGCGCCATCTGCGGCCCTGGTGGGACGTCCATCGCCACCGCATCGCGCCCGAGATCGCCGCAGCGCTGGACGCCCTGATCGTTCAAGGCCGCCTGAGCGTGCGCGCTGGCCGCATCCGCGCGACCGCGACCTCCGCCGAGGCCGTGACCCTGACCGTCGCGTCATCGCACGGCGGGGCCCAGACGCTGACCGCCCCCTGGCTGATCGACTGCACCGGCCCCGGCCACGACGCAGCCGCGACGCCGCTGACCGCCGGACTGATCGCCGAGGGCCGCGCTCGACTGGACCCGCTGAAGCTGGGCCTCGACCTCGACGAAGCGGGTCGCGTCCTGCACGCCGACGACGGCGCCGACCCGGACCTCTACGTCCTCGGCCCGCCCGCCCGCGCCGCCTTCTGGGAAACCATCGCCGTACCGGACATCCGCCAGAGGATCGAAGCCCTGACCGCGATCCTGACGGCCTGATCCGGCCGGATCACCAGACGGTCGAAACTTCCAACGCCCGCGCCTTCCTCTCATCGACCTTGCGTCTGGCGGGCGCTTCCAAGGTCGGCTACCACCGGTTCAGGAGAGGAAACAAAAAAATGAACCGTCACCGCACCCGCGTTCTTGGGGGCCGCACCCTCGCGCCTGAAACCCTGATGATGGGCTATGGCTATGACCCCGCCCTGTCGGAGGGCGCGATCAAGGCGCCCCTGTTCCAGTCGTCCACCTTCGTCTTCAAGTCGGCTGAGGACGGCAAGCGCTTCTTCGAGGTCGCCTACGGCCTGCGCCAGCGCGACCCGGACGAGGCCCTGGGCCTGATCTATTCGCGCATCAACAACCCCAACCTCGAAATCCTGGAGGACCGCCTCGCCGTCTGGGACAAGGCCGACAAGGCCCTGGTCTTCTCGACCGGCATGGCCGCCATCTCGACCGCCATGCTGGCCGTGGTCCGTCCCGGCGACGTCATCCTCTATACGGCCCCGGCCTATGGCGGCACCGAATACCTGTTCGACCGCATCCTGCCCCGCTACGGCGTCAAGGCGATCAGCGTCCCCGCCGCCGAGGGCGCCGACGCCCTGGACGCCGCCATGATCGCCGCCGCCGCCGAGGCCAAGACGACCGGCGGGCGCCTGGCCGCCGTCTATCTGGAGACCCCCGCCAACCCGACCAACCAGCTGGTCGACATCGCCCGCGCCGTGGCCGGAGCGAAAGCCGTGGATCAGCTTGAGCGCCCGATCGTGGCGGTGGACAACACCTTCCTCGGCCCCCTGTGGCAGAGCCCGCTGGAGCTGGGGGCGGACCTGGTCCTCTACTCCCTGACCAAGTATGTCGGCGGTCACTCCGACCTGATCGCGGGCGGCTGCATGGGCGGGGCCGAGCTGATGGCGCGGGTGGGCGAGATGCGCACCATCTGCGGCACCAACACCGATCCGCACACGGCCTGGCTGCTGCTGCGCAGTCTGGAGACCCTGCACATCCGCATGGAGCGGGCCCAGGACAACGCCCTGGCCCTGGCCGAGCGCCTGCGCGCCGATCCGCGCGTCAGCGCCGTTCTGACCGCCGGCGGGCCGGACGCCTCGCCGGAACAACAGGCCATCTTCGCGGCCCAGTGCAAGGGTTCGGGCTCGACCTTCTCGCTGGAGCTGCCGGGCGGCGAGGCCGAGGCCTTCCGCATGCTGAACGCCCTGCGGCTGTTCAAGCTGGCGGTCAGCCTGGGCGGCGCCGAGAGCCTGGCCTCGCACCCGTCCAGCATGACCCACTCGGACTATACGCCGGAAGCCAAGCGGCGCAGCGGCATCGGCGACAACCTGGTGCGCCTGTCGGTCGGCATCGAGAACGTCGAGGATCTGTGGGCCGACCTGGATCAGGCCCTGTCCGCCATCTAGGGCCGAAAGCGGCGGGCGATCAGCCCGCCGCCTTCACCGCCGCCGAGACGTCGGCGACCACGCGTTTGACCAGGGCCTCGTCGTCGCCCTCGGCCATGACGCGGATCAGCTTTTCGGTGCCGGACGGACGCACCAGCAGACGGCCCGAGCCGTTCAGGGCGGCCTCCGCCTCGGCCATGGCGGCCTTCACCCTGGCGTCTTCCAGCGGCTTTCCGGCGGTGTAGCGCACGTTCTGCAGCAGTTGCGGCACCGGTTCGAACTGGCGCGCCAGTTCGCTCATCGGCACGTCCTGCTCGACCAGAACGGCCAGCACCTGCAGGGCCGCCATCAGGCCGTCTCCGGTCGTGGCGTGGTCCTTCAGGATGATGTGGCCCGACTGTTCGCCGCCGATGTTGAAGCCGCCCGCGCGCATCCGCTCCATGACGTAGCGGTCGCCGACCTTGGTGCGCTCCAGCGTCAGCCCCTCGGACTTCAGCTTCCGCTCCAGCCCCAGGTTGGACATGACGGTGGCGACCACCCCCTTGCCGTTCAGACGACCGCGTTTGGCCCAGTCCAGACCGATCAGGGCCATGATCTGGTCGCCGTCGACCACATGGCCCTTCTCGTCGCAGATGATGACCCGGTCGGCGTCGCCGTCCAGGGCGATGCCGATGTCGCAGCGGTAGCGTTTGACCGCCTCGGACACGGCCTCGGGATGGGTCGAACCGCAGTCCGCGTTGATGTTCAGGCCGTTCGGCTCGACGCCGACGGGGAAGACCTCGGCCCCCAGCTCATAGAGGGTGGTCGGCGCCACGCGGTAGCCCGCGCCGTTGGCGCAGTCGATGGCGATCCGCAGCCCCTTGAGGCTGAGCCGCTTGGGGAAGGCCGACTTGGCGATCTCGATATAGCGCGGCGGGGCGTCGTCGATGCGCTTGACCCGGCCCAGCTTGTTGGCGGGGGCCAGATCCTGATCCAGGCCCTCGTCCATCATGGCCTCGATCTTCAGCTCGATCTCGTCCGACAGCTTGTAGCCGTCCGGCCCGAACAGCTTGATGCCGTTGTCCGCATAGTCGTTGTGCGAGGCCGAGATCATGATGCCCAGATCGGCGCGCATCGAGCGCGTCATCATGGCCACGCCCGGCGTCGGCAGGGGGCCGAAGGTGCGCACGTCCATGCCCACGCTGGCCAGACCGGCCACGAGCGCCGGCTCGATCATGTAGCCGGACAGACGCGTGTCCTTGCCGATCACCACCAGATGGCGGCGATCGTCATCGGTGCGGAACAGCTTGCCCGCCGCCAGACCCACGCGCAGGGCGACCTCGGCCGTCATCGGGTGGGTGTTGGCCCGGCCGCGAATGCCGTCGGTGCCGAAGTATTTTCTCTCGCCCAAGGGCGTCGTCCTTCGCTGGCGGCCCGTCGGGTTTGCAAAGAAACCTTCCGAAACCCATTTTTTGATGTCGCCGGTCCAAGCTTCCCCTAGACGAAACTCAAAGGGCGGGACGGGCGGAACCCTCTCGCTTACCTCTTACGGCGGCCTCGCGCAAAGCGCGACCGCCCGGCCCCTTCACCGGAGCAGATCCTATGTGCGGCATCATCGGCATCACGGGCGCAGGCGCCGTCGTTCCCCGCCTGATCGACAGCCTGAAGCGGCTGGAATACCGCGGCTATGATTCCGCGGGCATCGCCGCCGTCGTTGACGGCCGCATCGAACGCCGCCGCGCCAAGGGCAAGATCCGCGAACTGGAGGCCGTCCTGGCCGCCGATCCCCTGGCCGGGACCATCGGCATCGGCCACACCCGCTGGGCCACCCACGGCGCCCCGACCACGACCAACGCCCACCCGCACAAGGCCGGCCGCGTCTGCCTGGTCCACAACGGCATCATCGAGAACTTCGCCGAGCTCAAGGCCGAGCTGGAGGCCGAGGGCCGCGTCTTCGAGAGCCAGACCGACACCGAGGTCGTGGCCCACCTGCTGGATCACAAGCTGGCGGCGGGCCTGGCCCCGCTGGACGCCTTCAAGGCGACGCTCGACCGCCTGACCGGCGCCTACGCCCTCGCCGTCCTGATCGAGGGCGAGGACGACCTGATTCTGGGCGCCCGTCGCGGCAGCCCCCTGGTCGTCGGCTGGGGCGAGGGCGAGATGTATCTGGGCTCGGACGCCCTGGCCGTCGGCCCCTTCACCCAGAAGATCAGCTATCTGGAAGAAGGCGACTATGTCGCCATGACCCGCCGCGGCGCGCGCATGTTCGACGCCTCGGGCCATCCGGCCGACCGCGCCGTCGTCCAGGTCTCGGCCTCCTCGGCCATGGTCGAGAAGGGCGCCTATCGCCACTTCATGGAGAAGGAAGTCCACGAGCAGCCCGACAGCGTCCAGCACACCCTGTCGGAATACCTCGACCTGGTGACCGGCGCGGCCAAGACGCAAGCCGTCGATTTCGCCGCCATCGACCGCATCCAGATCATCGCCTGCGGCACCGCCTTCTACGCCGGTCAGATCGGCAAGTACGCCTTCGAGAAGTATGCGGGCCTGCCCTGCGACGTCGAGATCGCCTCGGAGTTCCGCTACCGCTCGCCGGCCCTGACGCCCGGCACGGTGGCGGTGGCCGTCAGCCAGTCGGGCGAGACCGCCGACACCCTGGCCAGCCTGACCTGGTGCAAGACGCAGGGGCTCAAGACCGCCGCCGTCGTCAACGTCCACACCTCCTCCATGGCGCGCGAGGCCGACATCCTGTGGCCGACCCACGCCGGGCCGGAAATCGGCGTCGCCTCGACCAAGGCCTTCACCGCCCAGGTCTCGGCCCTGCTGGCCCTGGCCGTCGCCGCCGGCGTCGCGCGCGGCCGCATCGACGCCACGCAGGAAGCCGAACTGGTCAAGGCCCTGTTCGAGGCCCCGCGCCTGATCGCCGAGGCCCTGCAGATGGACGGCCAGATCCGCGCGGTCTCCCTGGACCTGGCCAAGGCGACCGACGTCCTCTTCCTGGGCCGGGGCGCCATGTTCCCCTTGGCCATGGAGGGCGCGCTGAAGCTGAAGGAGATCAGCTACATCCACGCCGAGGGCTACGCCGCCGGCGAGCTGAAGCACGGCCCCATCGCCCTGGTGGACGAAAAGACCCCGATCATCGCCCTGGCTCCGCTGGACGAGGTCTACGAAAAGACCGCCTCCAACCTGCAGGAAGTCGCCGCGCGCGGCGGCCCCGTGGTCATGATCGCCCCGGCGGCCGCGCCCGCCCCGCACGGCGCCGGCATCCGCCGCGTCGACGCCCCCGACTGCCACCCGCTGATCGCGCCCCTGGTCTATGCCGTGCCGGTGCAGCTGCTGGCCTATTACACCGCGGTCCAGAAGGGCACGGACGTCGACCAGCCCCGCAACCTGGCCAAGTCGGTGACGGTGGAGTGACCTTCTTTCCCCCCCATTTCATGGGGAGGGGGACCACGAAGTGGTGGAGGGGGCGACGCCGCCGTTAATCGTCGAGCCGCCCCCTCCGTCACGCCGCCTTCGGCGCCGCGCCACCTCCCCATCGCTTCGCGACAGGGAGGAAAATTGAAACCTGCCAGCCCGACCCTCGTTTGGAACGGCTGCGGTTTGCGCCTATGACAGGCGCCCAACGGCTGTTTCAGGACGACTGATGACGACTTCCCCCGCGCGCCTTCGCAAGGCGGTTCTTCCCGTGGCCGGCCTGGGCACCCGTGTCCTGCCTGGCACCAAGACCACGCCCAAGGAGCTGCTGAACGTCGTCGACCGGCCGATCCTGTCCTACATCGTCGAAGAAGCGCGCGAGGCGGGGATCGAGCATATCGTCTTCGTCACCGGCCGCGCCAAACAGGCCATCGAGGACTATTTCGACCACCAGATCGAGCTGGAGGCCCAGCTGGCGGCCAAGGGCAAGACCGAGATCCTGGCGGCCATGAACGCCGAACTGGCCACCGCCGGCGAGATGAGCTTCACCCGCCAGATGCAGCCCAAGGGCCTGGGTCACGCCGTCTGGTGCGCCCGCGACATCATCGGCCACGAGCCCTTCGCCGTCATCCTGCCCGACGTCATCGTCGATTCGCAGCCGGGCGCCCTGAAGCAGCTGGCGGACCTTTACGCCGAGGTCGGCGGGAACGTCATCGGCGTAGAGGCCGTGCCCGAGTCCGAGACCCACAAGTACGGCATCATCGATCCGTCCTCCCATGACGGCCGCCGCTTCGCCATGAAGGGCATGGTCGAGAAGCCGAAGCAGGGCACGGCCCCGTCCAACATGTCGATCTCGGGCCGCTACATCCTGCAGCCGGAAATCTTCGACCTGCTGGCGACCCAGGAAAGCGGCGCCGGCGGCGAGATCCAGCTGACCGACGCCATGGATCGTCTGATGAAGTCCCAGACCTTCACCGCCTATGAGTATGAAGGCGTGACCCACGACTGCGGCGACAAGATCGGCCTGCTGCGCGCCAACATGGCTCTGGCCCTGAAGCGGCCCGACCTGAAGGACGCCGCCCGCTCGGCGCTCGAAAGCCTGCTGTGATCCGACCCGCGACGCCTGCCGACGCCCCGGCCCTGACAAGGGTCTGGCGGCGCGCGGTCGAGGCGACGCACCATTTCCTGACACCCGACGCGGTGGACGCCATCGAGACCGATGTCGCCGCCTGGCTGAACAGCGGCGCCCCGAACCTCTGGGCCTGGGACCAGGACGGAAGGCTGGTCGCCTTCCTCGGCCTGTCCGGCGACGAGCTGGCGGCCCTCTTCGTGGACCCTCGCCTGCACCGCTCCGGCGTCGGGCGGCGGCTGGTCGATCACGCCCTGTCGCTGGGCGCCCGTCGCCTCAGCGTCAACGAGGACAACCCCGGCGCCCGCGCCTTCTACGAACGCCAGGGCTTCCGGGCCGTGGGCCGGGCCGAGACCGACGACGCGGGTCGGCCCTATCCGCTGATCCTCATGGCCCTGGGCTGAACCGCCGGCGACCGGCCCGTCGCATCGATAGTCTGGCTGATCCGGAATAGGGCTTTTCTTTCAAGGGGCCCGGATCGGCTCGAGGCTGTTTGGCGCCCCTCTCCTCAGCCTGCCCTATACTGGCTGCATCGCCGACGGCCGGATCGCGATTTCAGACGATTCAGACGAATTGGACTCTGTTTTTTCCGCCCGCCGTCGGTCCGCGCCCAAGCGCCGCGCTTTCACCCCCGCGCGGGTTCGGCTAGGCATTACAGGACGTTGATACGAGGGTTCGACTGATGCGCGTGATGATCCTGGGCGGCGACGGCTTCTGCGGCTGGCCCACGGCCCTGCACCTGTCGGCGCGCGGCTGGGAGGTGTTGATCGTCGACAACCTCAGCCGCCGCAACATCGACAATGAGCTGGAGGTCCAGTCCCTGACCCCCATCCGCACCATGGGCGAACGGCTCAAGGCGTGGAACGAGGTCAGCGGCCGCACCATCGACTTCGTCAATCTGACGGTCGGCAAGGAGTTCGACCGCCTGGTCGCCCTGATCAGGGACTGGGCGCCCGACAGCGTCGTCCACTTCGCCGAACAGCGGGCCGCCCCCTATTCGATGAAGTCGGCCCGACACAAACTCTACACCGTCGACAACAATCTGAACGCCACCAACCACCTGCTGGCCGCCATCGTGGAAAGCGGGCGGGACGTGCACCTGGCCCATCTGGGGACCATGGGGGTCTATGGCTACACCACGGCGGGTCTGCGCATTCCCGAGGGCTATCTGAAGGTCACGGTCGACACCGACCACGGCCCGACCGAACAGGAGATCCTGTTCCCGCCCAATCCGGGCAGCATCTATCATATGACCAAGACCCAGGACGCCCTGCTGTTCCAGTTCTACGCCAAGAACGACGGCCTGCGGATCACCGACCTGCACCAGGGCATCGTCTGGGGCGCCCAGACCGAGGAGACGAAGCAGGACGAGCGCCTGATCAACCGCTTCGACTATGACGGCGACTACGGCACGGTGCTGAACCGCTTCCTGATGCAGGGCGCGCTCGGCTATCCGCTGACGGTCCACGGCTCGGGCGGCCAGACCCGCGCCTTCATCCACATCCAGGACACGGTGCGCTGCGTCGAGCTGGCGCTGAAGAACCCGCCGAAATCGGGCGACCGGGTCAAGATCCTCAATCAGATGACCGAGAGCCGCCGCGTCCGCGACCTGGCCCAGATGGTCGCCGACATGACCGGGGCCGAGGTCCACAACGTGCCCAACCCGCGTCAAGAGGCGGACGAGAACGAACTGGTCGTCGCCAACGACCAGTTCCGAGACCTGGGCCTGAAGCCCATCACCCTGGCCGAGGGCCTGATGGCCGACGTCACCGACATCGCCCGCCGCTACGCCGACCGCGCCGACCGCGCCAAGATTCCCTGCGTCTCCAGCTGGAACGGCAAGCGCGCCCAGGCGCTGCACTCTCGGGAGGCGGATACAGCCCCCGCCGTCGCCAAGACCGCCTGATCGCATCGCCTGACCGGACCGCCATGACCCAGCCTGCCCCCGCCGTCCCTTCGCTTCTGGTCTTCGGCGGCGGCTATCTGGGGCTTGAGGCGGCGCGCGAGGCGATCCGCAGGGGTGGTCGCGCCCTGGCCACCTCGCGCGATCCGGGGCGGCGCGCCGAGCTGACGTCGGCGGGCGTCGTCGCGGTCGATCCCGGCGACGCCGCGGCCCTCCAGGCCGCCGTCGCCGAGGCTTCGGCCATCCTCATCACCGCCGCGCCCGACGGCGCCGGCTGCCCCGGACTGAAGGCCCTGGTTCCGGCCATCGCCGCCTCGGGCGCCTATCCCGACTGGATCGGCTATGTCTCCTCGACCGCCGTCTATGGCGACCGGGCCGGCGGCTGGGCCTTCGAGGACGACGAACTGAACGCCGCCAGTCTCGAGGGGGCGCGCCGCGTCCGGGCCGAGCAGGACTGGCTGGACGCCGGCCGCGGCATGGGGCTGACGGTGCAGATCTTCCGCCTGCCCGCCATCTACGGGCCGGGCCGCTCGCCGCTGGACCGCCTGCGCGACGGGACCGCCCGGCTGGTGAAGAAACCCGGTCAGGTCTTCAACCGCATCCATGTCGAGGACGCCGTGGCCGGCTTCTTCGCCTCCATGGCCCGCCCGCATCCGGGTCGCGCCTACACCCTGGCCGACGACGAGCCGGCGGCGGCGGATGTGGTGATCAGGGGGGCGGCGGCGCGCCTCGGCCTGCCCCTGCCGCCCGAGGTGTCGCTGGACGACCCGTCGGTGTCGGACGCCATGCGGCGCTTCTACAACGACTCAAAGCGACTCTCGAACGCCCGCGCCAAGGCCGAACTGGGCTGGCGGCCCCGCTATCCGAGCTGGCGCGAGGGGCTGGAGGCCCTGATCGTCTAGGCCTGAACCTTGGACAGGATCAGGGTGCCGTTGGTGCCGCCGAAGCCGAAGCTGTTGGACATGACGTGCTTCAGTTCGCCGTCGTGGCGCTGGCGCAGGATCGGCATGCCCTCGAACTCGGGGTCGAGGTTCTCAATGTGGGCGCTTTCGGCGGCGAAGCCGTGCTTCATCATCAGCAGGCAGTAGATGGCTTCCTGAGCCCCCGCCGCGCCGAGCGAGTGGCCCGTCAGCGACTTGGTCGAGGAGATCATCGGCAGGTCGTCGCCGAAGACATTGCGCACCGCGCCCATTTCCTTGGCGTCGCCGACCGGGGTCGAGGTGCCGTGCGGATTCAGGTAGTCGATGCGCGGATCGCCCGCCATCTTCAGGGCCAGCTTCATGCAGCGCTCGGCGCCCTCGCCCGAGGGGGCCACCATGTCGTAACCGTCCGAGTTGGCGGCGTAGCCGGTGACCTCGGCGTAGATGGTCGCGCCGCGCGCCACGGCGCGTTCGTATTCTTCCAGCACCACGATGCCGGCGCCGCCGGCGATGACGAAGCCGTCGCGGTCCTTGTCATAGGCGCGCGAG
>Ga0247819_10001809_pt1 | contig 11347 bp, 10 predicted proteins | sample 13C_Xylose_Day6_FD_193428 | JGI IMG/M metagenome (GOLD analysis project Ga0247819, IMG submission 193428) | Soil microbial communities from agricultural site in Penn Yan, New York, United States - 13C_Xylose_Day6 | ecosystem: Environmental > Terrestrial > Soil > Agricultural land | place: USA... | reverse complement strand
GGCCTATGCGTTGTGGCGGGGGCGGCGTCCTGCTCCATCAGCGGCGTGTCCCGGCAAGACCCATCAAGCGGCGCATCTGGGTCACGCTGTCCTCATCCGCGCTGAGCGGCAGGACCGGAACGCCAAAGCGCCGTTGCCAATCAAGGATCTGCGCCAGCCGACCGCTGGCCAGATCGCTCAGCGCGCGATGGGTCTTCTGGTCGCCGGTGTCGATCTCGGCCTGCAGGGTCCCGTCCGAAACGACGATGCGATGGCCACCCGGCAATTCCTGCGAAAACGGATCATTGACCAGCCCAAGGATCAGGTCATTGTGCCGTGAAATCCCGGCGATCAGCCTTTCGGTCAGGTCATCCACGATGTCGAAATCGCTGAAGACCAGCACCAGATGATTGCGTGGTGCCATCCTTGCGACCGAGGCCAGAACCCGGTTCATCGGGATCGGATCAACCGTCGGCGCATCGGCGTGCAACAAGCTATTCGCATCGGCCAAGGCAGTCAGGAAAGCGGTCAAGGCATGGCGACTGCGGGCGGGCCGGATCTCGGCCAGATCGCGGTCCCCAAAAACGATGCCTCCGACCCGGTCGCCCTGATCGAAGATGCGGAATGCCGCCAGCGCCGCGCATTCCGCCGCCGTCACCGATTTCATATTCAGTTGCGAGCCAAAAAACATCGACATGCGCTGATCGACGACGATCAGAGTCGGACGGTCGCGTTCCTCGGTATAGACGCGGACATGCGGCGTGCCGGTCCGGGCGGTGACCTTCCAGTCGATGCTGCGGATGTCATCCGAGGGCAGGTAGTCGCGTAACTCCTCGAAGTTCAGCCCGCGCCCGCGCAGCCGCGAGGCATGGCGACCATTCAGCACCGAGCCCGAGGGCTGGCGCGGCAGGAAACTGATGCGTTTGGCTTGCGCCTCAAGTCGGCGCAGATGGTCCAGATCGACGCTGATCCGCGGGTCCAGCCCGCTGGGCGGCGGATGTGGTTCGATCGTTCCGGTGCGGATGCGTGCGGCCTGATCCTTCATCGCGCATCAGGTCAGGGCGACCTGCCTCACGATTTCAGCGGTGACCTGATCGGGGGTCACGCCCTCGCCCTGCGCCTCAAAGCTTAGGCCCAGACGATGGCGGAACACGTCGGGGATGATCGCGCGCACGTCCTCGGGGTCGACATAATCGCGGCCTTGCAGCCACGCATGGGTGCGCGAGCAGCGGTCCAGCGCCAGCGAGGCGCGGGGCGAGGCGCCGACCTCGATCCAGCGTTTCAGGTCATCGCCGAACTGCGCCGGAATCCGCGTCGCATTGACCAGATCGGCCATGTAGCGTTCGACCGCATCCGCGACATGGATCTCGGCGATCTCGCGCCGGGCCGAGAACACGGCGTCCTGCGCGATGGGTGTGGGCGCGGCGGGCGGGGCGGTGCCCTGCTGTTCGCTCAGGGCCTCGATTTCTTCGCCACGGACCAGCCGGATCACCTGAACCTCGTCCTCGACCGGGGGATAGGTGATGTTCACATGCATGAGAAAGCGGTCCATCTGCGCCTCGGGCAAGGGATAGGTCCCCTCTTGCTCGATCGGGTTCTGGGTCGCCATGACCATGAACAGCGGCTCCATCTTGTGGGTGGTGCCGGCGACGGTGACCTGACGTTCCTCCATCGCTTCCAGCAGCGCGGCCTGCACCTTGGCGGGGGCGCGGTTGATCTCATCCGCAAGGACGATATTGGCGAAGATCGGGCCGGGATCGAAACGGAACTCGGTCTCATCCCCCGATTTATACAGCACCTCGGTCCCGGTCACATCCGAGGGCAGCAGGTCCGGCGTGAACTGGATGCGGCTGAATTTTGCTTCAAGATTCTTGGCCAAAGCCTTGATCGCACGGGTTTTAGCCAGTCCTGGCAGGCCCTCGACCAGCAGGTTGCCGTTGGCCAAAAGACCAATCAGCAAGCGGTCGATCACGTCGCGCTGGCCGATAATCGCCTGTCCCATGCGCTTGCGCAGATCTTCGACCGCCTCGCGCGCAGAAATATCCGTCTGGTCCATGAAATCCTGCTTGTCGCTGAAAAGACCGCGCGCCGGTCAGGGCGCGCAGGGTCGGTCACTTCGGCACGGACCAGATCCGGGCCCAGTCGTTTTTCATATCGACCAGATGCCAGCCGCGTTTTTCGGCCTCGTCCAAGCCGCGGCTGAGAACGCCGATATGACCCTCGCGGTCATAGGCGAATTCGCGGTCGGCGTCGGTATGGTGGACGATCAGGCCAAAGGCCGGGCCCTCGCCGCTGGTCGCATATTCCAGCATGGCGAAATCGCCGTCGGAATTGCCCGCGACAAAGATCGGACGCTGGCCGATATGGCGGCTGATGCCGACGGGCTTGCCCTCTTTGTCGTCGATGAAGCTGACGCCGCCACGCTTCATCAGCACCATCTTGCCATCGACCTCTTCGTATTTGGTGTCGCCCTCGGTGCCGACGACCTGAGCGGGCGGGATGCCATAGGCCTCCTGCGCGAAGGAGCGCAGAAAATCCGCGCCGCCGCCCGAAACGATATAGGTCGTGAAGCCCTCATCCCGCAGATATGAGAGCAGTTCCAGCATCGGCTGGTAGGTCATGTCGGCGTAATGCATGCCGGTGGTCGGATGGGTCGCGGTGGTCAGCCATTCGCGCGCATCCTTCTGGAACTGGTCCACGGTCATGCCGGCATGAGAGATGTTGCCCACCTCGATCAGCCCCTCGACCCCCTTGGCGGTGGCGCCCTTGATATCGCCGGATGCGGCGGCTTTCAGCACGTCCGAGGACAGGATCGAGGGATCGGCCTCGGCCTTTTTCTTCAAGACGTCCAGCGCGTAGATGCCTTGGAAATAGAACGGCTGCTCGGCCCAGAGCGTGCCGTCATTGTCGAAGGTGGCGACCCGGTCGGCCTCGGGGACATAGCTGTCCAAGGCGGGGTCGGTGACACTTTCGACGAATTCGATGATCGCGGCTTTCGTCGCGCCCTCATTCCATGAGGGCAGCGGATCGGCCAGGACCGGGGATGCAAGGATCGCAAGGACGGCACCAAGGGCCGTGGCAGAGCCGGACCGGATGGACATGTTCGCTCCTTTGGTGGGAAACCCGTTCCCCAACGGCATGACGCGGGGAACGGTAAGAAGGGGCCGCAGGGGCAGCCCCTCCGTCAGGCAGCGGATCAGTTGCCGCCACCCATGGCCTCAAGTGCCTTATTGATCTCCGCCTGAACCTGATCGATCGAGAAGCTGTCCGGCCGCTGCGCCGGTGGGAATTCCTTGAAGGTTGCAAGGAATTTCCCCACCTCGGCGGTTGCCGGAGCGACCAGATAGGCATGGTCCATCATCCAGTCGTAATAGGTGTTCGAGGTGATGTCGGCCCGTTCATAGGGGTCGGCACGCAGATCGAACATCTTGGGAAGACGCAGCTTGGTGAAGGGCTCGGCCCATATTCTCAGCGTCCCGGTCGCACGCTGCTCGGCGAAAACGAATTTCCAGTTTTCGTAACGCAATCCGACGACTTCGCCGTCATCATTGAAGTAGAAGAACTCGTTGCGTGCCCCTTCAGGCTGTTCGCCGGTCAGGTAGGGCAACTGGTTGTAGCCATCCAGATGATTCTTGTATTGCTTGCCGTTGATGGTGGTTCCGGCCAGCAGGCGGTCTTTGATGTCGGTGTCACCCACTGCCGCTAGGATCGTCGGGAACCAGTCAAGACCCGAGAATATGTCGTTGGCAACCGTATCCGGCTTGATGTGGCCGGGCCAGCGGATCATCGCAGGCACACGGAAAGCGCCTTCCCAGTTCGTGTTCTTCTCGCTGCGGAAGGGGGTGGTGCCGGCATCGGGCCACGAGTTCTGGTGCGGACCGTTGTCGGTGGTGTAGATGACGATGGTGTTGTCGGCGATGCCCAGATCATCAACCGCCTTGAGCAGTTCACCCACCACGGCATCATGTTCGATCATGCCATCGGCATATTCGGTCAGTGCGGTCAGGCCCGGTGCACTACGATGTTCGTCGCGCACATGGGTGCGGAAGTGCATCCGTGTGGTGTTCATCCAAGTGAAGAACGGCTTCTTGGCATCCACCTGACGCTTCATGAAGTCGATGGCAGCGGCCGAGGTTTCGTCGTCGACCGTCTCCATCCGCTTGCGGGTCAGCGGGCCGGTATCCTCGATCTTGCCGTCGGCCGAGGACTTGATCACGCCGCGCGGACCCCATTGCTCGCGGAAGGCCGGATCCTGCGGATAATTGCGATTCTCGGGTTCCTCTTCGGCGTTCAGGTGATAGAGGTTGCCGAAAAATTCGTCGAAACCATGCGCCGTTGGCAGAAACTCGTCGCGGTCACCCAAGTGGTTCTTGCCGAACTGCCCGGTCGCGTAGCCCTGATCCTTCAGTGCGGATGCAATGGTCGCATCCGAGGCCTGCAATCCCGCATTGGCGCCGGGCAGCCCCACCTTGGACAGGCCCGTACGGAACGTCGACTGGCCGGTAATGAAGGTCGAGCGACCCGCCGTGCAGCTTTGCTCGGCATAGTAGTCGGTAAAGATCATCCCCTCATTGGCGATGCGGTCGATATTGGGCGTCGTGTAGCCCATCAGGCCCTTGGTATAGGCCGAGATGTTGGCCTGCCCGATATCGTCGCCAAAGATGACAAGAATGTTGGGCTTGGCCCCCGCCTCGCCTGTCGCGGGCGCGGCTGGTGGCGTTTCCTGGGCCATAGCAAACCCTGCCACCATCACGGTTGCAAGGGTGCAGCCTAGCAGTCGAAGCATGGTCGTTTCTCCTTGTAAGCGAAACAGCTCGATCAGTCTAGTTTGGTATTTATCGAATATGCTCAAAGAGCGCGTTGATCACCGGAACAGGGGATTTGAAGGACGGGACGTCTTGCAATGCTGGGTCGGAAGAGTCGTGATCCGCACCTTGCCTACCTTTCCTCTGTGACGATTCCGAGTTGCCCGCAGTCTTCCGGGATGAGCGCAGGTTGTATCCGAATTAACAAACGGTCAAGTTTCTGCGCGCAAGTCATGAGGAATTTGATAAATTCCACTGCGTCGCAGCATTTTGGCCGCAACGTCGTGCGGCCTTGCACCTTGACGTGATCCGTGGTTTCCAGCGCCCGGAACCCCCAGCGAGCTGGTAATGCCCAAAGAGATCGAGCGGAAATTCCTGATCGCCAATGACGATTGGCGCAAGGCCGTGACCCATCGGGTGCAGATCCGCGACGGGCTGGTGGCGGCCTGCGAAGGTCGCAAGATCCGTGTCCGTTTCTATGACCAAAGGGCAACGATCACGGTCAAGGGTCGCCGCAACGGCCTGAGCCGCGACGAGTTCGAATACGATATTCCGCCCGCCGATGCCGAAGCGATGCTGCGCGACCATTGTGGCGGCGACGTGCTGGAAAAGACCCGCCACCACATCCACCATGCCGGGCTGGATTGGGTCATCGACGAATATTTCGGGATTCTCGCGGGCGTGTTGATCGCCGAGGTCGAATTGCCCTTTGAGGATATGCCGATCCAGCGCCCCGACTGGATGGGCCGCGAAGTCACCGGCGATGACCGCTACCGCAAAATCAACATGCTGATCGACCGGCGCAACGCGCTGGCGGCGGAATCGGCCTAGCCCAGCAGCCCGCGCAGATCGGCCTGCAGCCGCAGCAGATGTGGCAGGAAGCGGGCGCGCAGATCATCCACCGAGGCATGGCTGGCCGACAGCCCGACATTCACCGCCGCCACCACCCGTCCCCGCGCGTTCAGAAGCGGCACCGCAATCGAGCGCAGCCCGATCTCGACCTCCTGATCAATGACCGCGTGGCCGTCGCGGCGGACGCGCTGCAATTCCTCGCGCAGGGCCTCGGCGCTGGTCAGCGTATGCGTGGTGCGTGCCGGAAACGGTGCCAGCGCAAGGATCGCGTCCAGATCGGCATCGGGCAGCGCCGCCAGCATCACCCGCCCCATCGAGGTGCACCATGCCGGCAGGCGCGACCCCGGCATCAGCGCGATGGACATCACCCGGCGCTGCGCCGCGCGGGCGACATAAACGATTTCGGCCCCGTCCAGCACCGAGACGGATGAGCTTTCGCCGATCTCCTCGGACAGGCGATCCAGATTGGGCTGCACGATCTGCGGCAAGGGCATCGTCGCCAGACAGGCCGTGCCCAGCCGCAGGATGCGCGGGGTCAGGGTAAAGAACTTGCCGTCGTAATCGGCGTAGCCGTGATGCGCCAAGGTCAGCAGGCAGCGCCGCGCCGTCGCCCTATCCAGCCCCGAGGCCGCAGCAACCTCGGTGATGGACTGGCGCGGATGCTCGGCGGTGAAGGTCTCGATCACGCTCAGCCCCTTGGCCAGACCGCCCATGATGTCGCGCTCATTGATGCTCATGTGCCGTCCTTGATGTGCGATATGTCAACAAATACAGCATATCGCACAAACCGCATAGACGGAACAGCCATGGTTTGTGTAATCCACCAGCAGAAGCTTGCGGTTTCACCCGCAAAGGAGGATGCATGGACAAGACGCTTCCCGATCTGGCCGCCGCCGTGGCGGGGATCGAAGACGGCATGACGGTGATGATCGGTGGCTTTGGCGGCTCGGGCGCACCGATCGAGCTGATTCACGCGCTGATCGACCGCCATATCGCGACCGGCCACCCGACAAACCTGACGGTGGTCAACAACAACGCGGGCAATGGTCACGTCGGGCTGGCCGCGCTGATCGAACAGGGCATAGTCGCCAAGCTGATCTGTTCCTTCCCGCGTTCCGCCGATCCGCGCGTCTTCACCGATCTGTATCTGGCCGGAAAGATCGAGCTGGAACTGGTCCCGCAGGGCACTTTGGCCGAGCGTATCCGCGCGGGCGGCGCAGGCATCCCGGCCTTCTACACCCCCACCAGCTACGGCACCGATCTGGCCCGCGGCAAGAAGATCGAGGAATTCGAGGGGCGTCCCTATGTGCAGGAACGCTGGCTCAAGGCCGATTACGCGCTGGTCAAGGCCGACAAGGGCGACCGTCTGGGCAACCTGACCTATCGCATGGCGGCGCGGAACTTCGGTCCGCTGATGTGCATGGCCGCGAAAACCGCCATTGTGCAGGTCAGCCAACTGGTCGAGCCGGGCACCATCGACCCGGAAACCGTCATCACCCCCGGCATATTCGTCCAAGGCCTCGTCGAGGTCGCGAACCCCGCGCAGGAAGAAGACCTGAACCGCGCCAATGCCGTCTATCCGGAGCCCGTCCAATGACCAAACTGACCTCGACTCAGATCGCATGGCGCGCGGCGCAGGACATTGACGATGGCGCCTATGTCAACCTTGGCATCGGCTTCCCCGAGATGGTGGCGAAATTCCAACCTCCGGGCCGTCAGGCGATCTTTCACACCGAAAACGGCATCCTCGGCTTTGGCGAGGCCCCTGCGCCGGGCCTTGAGGATTGGGACCTGATCAACGCGGGGAAAAAAGCGGTGACGCTGAAGCCCGGCACGGCGTTTTTCCACCATGCCGACAGCTTTGCGATGGTGCGCGGCGGACATCTGGATGTCGCGATCCTTGGTGCCTATGAGGTCGCGGAAAACGGCGATCTGGCGAATTGGTCCACCGGTCCTAAGGGCGTTCCCGCCGTCGGCGGCGCAATGGATCTGGTCCATGGCGCGAAACGCGTGGCCGTCATCACCGAGCATGTGACCAAGGACGGCAAGCCGAAGCTGGTGCAGAAATGCGCGCTGCCGCTGACCGGGGTGGGCTGCGTCACCCGCGTCTATACCTCGCTGGCGGTGGTGGACATTCAGGACGGCCATTTCGTGCTGCGCGAAAAGCTGGCAGGCCTGTCCTTTGACGAATTGCAGTCCCTGACGGGCGCGACCCTGCATCTGGACGGCGACGTGGCCGACCTGATCGTGCCGGAGCTTTGAGATGACCGAAGTCTTTATCTGCGACTATATCCGCACCCCCATCGGCCGCTTCGGCGGCGCGCTGTCCGCGGTCCGGGCCGATGATCTGGGCGCGATCCCGCTGCGCGCGTTGATGGAGCGTAGCCCATCGGTCGACTGGGCCGCCGTCGATGACGTGATCTATGGCTGCGCCAATCAGGCGGGCGAGGATAACCGCAACGTCGCCCGGATGTCGGCGCTGCTGGCGGGCCTGCCGATCGAAGTCTCGGGAACGACGATCAACCGGCTTTGCGGCTCGGGCATGGATGCGATCCTTGCCGCCGCCCGCGCGATCAAGGCAGGCGAGGCCGAGCTGATGATCGCGGGCGGGGTCGAGTCGATGTCGCGCGCGCCCTTTGTCATGCCCAAGGCCGAGACGGCGTTCAGCCGCCATGCCGAGATCCACGACACCACCATCGGCTGGCGTTTCGTCAACCCGCTGATGAAAAAGCAATATGGCGTCGATTCCATGCCCCAGACCGGGCAGAACGTCGCCGATGATTTTGGCATCTCGCGCGAGGATCAGGACGCGATGGCGCTGGCATCGCAGGCCAAGGCCGCGAGCGCTCAGTCCAATGGGCGGCTGGCGCAGGAAATCACTTCGGTCACCATCCCCCAACGCAAGGGCGATCCCGTCGTGGTGGACCGCGACGAGCATCCCCGCGCCACCACGCTGGAGACGCTGGCCAAGCTGAAACCCCTGTTCGAGGGCGGGTCGGTCACGGCGGGCAATGCCTCGGGCGTGAATGACGGGGCGGCGGCGCTTATCCTTGCCTCGGAAGCGGCGGTGCGGAAATACGGCCTGACCCCCATCGCCCGGATTCTGGGCGGGGCCACGGCAGGGGTTCCGCCACGCATCATGGGAATCGGTCCGGCCCCCGCATCGCAGAAGCTGATGGCGCGACTGGGGCTGACTCAGGCCGATTTCGACGTGATCGAGCTGAACGAGGCCTTTGCCGCCCAAGGTCTGGCGACTTTGCGCCAGCTTGGCATTGCCGATGACGACCCGCGCGTGAACCGCAATGGTGGCGCTATCGCGCTGGGACATCCCTTGGGTATGTCAGGCGCTCGCATCACCGGGACGGCAGCTCAGGAATTGCAGATAACCGGCGGGAAACGCTCGCTTTCGACGATGTGCATTGGTGTGGGCCAAGGCATCGCCATCGCACTGGAACGGGTCTGACGCACAGGTCTGCGAAGACGGCCTTTCAGCCGCCATACCTTTCGTGATCACAAGACACGCAGCCATCCTTGCACGGATCGCTGCGTGTTTTTTCTTGACGGCAAAGTGATCCTGCCCCTAACACGCCGCAATCTGTCAGACAGCTTTTCAGATCCAAGGTGGTGCGGCCGGGACCAAGCGTGTCCCGCGCCGAAGGAGGAAGGAACAAGTTCACGATGTCAGCATCCAGTGACAATCCAACGCCCTCGGAAGGGCATGTCTACCGCGAGGAGGAGGCCGGCTTTCACAAGGAGCTGAAGCCGAGGCAAATCCAGATGATCGCCATCGGCGGCGCCATCGGCACCGGCCTTTTCCTTGGTGCAGGCGGGCGTCTGGCCACGGCCGGCCCCTCTCTGGTCCTTGTCTATGCCCTGTGCGGCTTTTTCGCGTTCCTCGTGCTGCGCGCCTTGGGCGAGCTGATCATGCACCGGCCCAGTTCGGGGTCGTTCGTGTCCTATGCCCGCGAGTTCTACGGCGAGAAGCTCGCCTTCGCCGCGGGCTGGATGTATTGGCTGAACTGGGCCATGACCTCGGTCGCGGATGTCACCGCCGTCGCGGTCTACATGAATTTCTTCAAGGCCTATGTGCCGTGGATGGCCGGCATCGACCAATGGGTCTTTGCCTTGGGCGCGCTGGTCATCGTGCTGGCGATGAACATGCTTTCGGTCAAGGTCTTTGGCGAACTTGAGTTCTGGTTCAGCCTGATCAAGGTCCTGTCGCTGGTCACCTTCCTTTGCGTCGGCATCTGGTTCGTGCTGACCGGCACGCCGGTCGCAGGCCATGTTCCGGGGCTGCATCTGATCTCGGAAGGCGGCGGCATGTTCCCGCATGGCATCCTGCCCGCGATGCTGGTGATTCAGGGCGTCGTCTTCGCCTATGCCTCGGTCGAGCTGATCGGTACTGCGGCGGGCGAGACCGAGGACCCGCGCGAGGTCATGCCCCGCGCCATCCGCACCGTCGTGCTGCGCCTTGTCGTCTTCTATGTCGGCTCGGTCCTGCTGCTGTCACTGCTGCTGCCCTATACCGCCTATAAATCGGGCGAGAGCCCCTTCGTTACCTTCTTCGGCGCGATCGGCGTCGAGGGTGCGGACATCATCATGAACCTCGTGGTGCTGACGGCGGTGCTGTCCTCGCTGAATGCGGGCCTGTATTCCACCGGGCGCATCCTGCATTCGATGGCGGTTTCCGGCTCGGCCCCGGCAGTTCTGGGTCGCATGAACCGTCAGGGCGTGCCCTATATGGGCATCGCGGTGACCGCCGCGGTGACGGTTCTGGGTGTGGTGATGAACGGCCTTGTGCCCGATGCCGCCTTCGAGATCGCGATGAATGTCGCGGCGCTCGGCATCATCACCGCATGGGGCGTCATCGTGCTGTGCCAGCTGAAGCTGTGGCATCTGTCGCGGCAGGGCAAGATCCAGCGCCCCGATTTCCGCATGTTCGGCGCGCCCTTCACCGGCATCCTGACCCTGGCCTTCCTGCTGGGCGTGGTGGTGCTGATGGCCTTTGATTACCCGATCGGGACCTGGACCGTCGCGTCGCTGCTGGTCATCGTCCCCGCTCTGATCATAGGTTGGCATATGTCGCGCGACCGCATCCATGCCATTTCCCGCGCACATGGAGAAACGGAGTTCCGGCTTTGACAAGCCCGCAAAAATTGCCACTCGTCGCGGTCATCGCGACGGGGGGAACCATTGCCAGCCGCAAGGGCGCCGAGGGCGCGGCCAGCCCTGCCCTGACCGGGCAGGATCTGCTGGACCTGCTGCCCCCCCTGCCCCTGCGTCTGCGCGCGGTCGAGCTGCTGGCCAAGGATTCCTCGACCCTCACCCTTGCCGACATGCAAGGCATCAGCGACGAGGTCGGCCGCCAGCTGGCAGACCCCGACATTGCCGGAGTCGTCATCCTGCACGGGACCGACGCGATGGAGGAAACCGCGCTGCTGGTGCGGCTGCAGAACCATGCACAAAAACCTGTTGTCTTTACCGGGGCACAATTCTCGGCCGACAGCACCGCACCCGACGGGCCCGCAAATCTTGCGCACGCCGTGCAATTGGCGCTGTCTGGGAATGGCGTTCGGCTGGCCTTTGGCGGACAGGTGCTGCCGGTCTGGGGGCTTTACAAGGCAGGCACCGACCGTGCCGACGCCTTTGCCCTGGCGGGCTCGGCTGATCCCGAACTTCCGCCTCTGCCCGCACCGATTGGCGGGTTGCGC
>Ga0247819_10001808_pt1 | contig 11349 bp, 3 predicted proteins | sample 13C_Xylose_Day6_FD_193428 | JGI IMG/M metagenome (GOLD analysis project Ga0247819, IMG submission 193428) | Soil microbial communities from agricultural site in Penn Yan, New York, United States - 13C_Xylose_Day6 | ecosystem: Environmental > Terrestrial > Soil > Agricultural land | place: USA... | reverse complement strand
CGTTCGTGGTCGCGCACCAGGAGGCAGACCGTTGACGGCTCGCCGTCGGTGTCGCGGACCCGCAGGTGGGAGGCGTACACGGGGATGACGCGGCCGTTGGCGCCGCGGATGCCGTAGCTGCCCTCCCAGCGGGAGAGCCGGAGGGCGTCGGCGATGCCGGTGCCGGTGCCCGGGGTGTGCGGCCAGGCCGCCAGATCGGTGAGCGGTTTGCCGGTGACCTGCTCGGCGGTGTAGCCGAAGAGCTCCTCCGCGTCCTCGTTCCAGGCGGTGAGGGAGCCGGACCGGTCGATCTGGACGACGGCGACCCGGACCCGGGTGTCGGCGAGCGGGAGGAGGTGGGCAGGCAGGGCGGGGCCGGCGGCGCGGGTGCCGACCGGGCGTTCGGGAAGGTCGAGGTGGAACCAGACGGTCTTGTGGGTGGGGGTGTAGTCCACGCCCCAGTGGCCTGCCAGGGCCGCGCACAGCTGGAGCCCGCGGCCTCCCTCGCGGTCGGGGCTGCCCATGGTGACGGCGGAGCCCTGGAGCGGGATCTCGCGCTCCGGATACCGGTCGGCCACCTCGATCCGTACGCCGTCCTCGCTGCGCAGGCAGAGCAGGTCGGCGGAGGTGCCGGCGTGGACCACGGCGTTGGTCACCAGTTCGCTGGTGAGAACCACCGCGTCGTCGACGATGTCACCGAAGCCCCAGCCCTGGAGGGTGTCACGGACGAAGGACCGGGCGGTCGCGACGGATCGCCCGACGGGCTCGAAGCTGGCGGCCGCGCGGGCGGTGATCACAGAACTCCTCGACCGGTTCTCGACAGGCATGGCTTCCTGGCCGACCGGCTCGTGCCGTGGGTGCGGCAGGCCGTCAGTCGGCCGTTGGTCCGGGGGCTGCTCCCCCGGGATCAGTCCGGTGGTCATGTGTGCGGCCGCCCTCCGATGCCCGCTCGTTCCCGTGCCACCGCCCAGGCCGGGCGGACCGGCGTGGCTGGACAGCCGGATGCAAGGTTACTTACCTTCGCGGTCCGAGCGGATGCCGGTCTGCTGTGTTTCCGTCCGGAGGGTGGCTGCCTTCCGGCGGGTGTGCGGACGATGTGCGAAGCTGCCGAACTGTTATGGCCTGGTTCGGCGGGGGTGAAACACTGGGCAGGCTTGTTGTGAAGGTCCGGCCAGGCAGTGTGCCGTGCGCGCCTGGTGGGCAGCAGCCCCCTGGCGGCGCCTCGGAGCGGCGGGCAGGAAATCGCAGTAGTACAGGAACAGCACGGCGGTAACGGGTACGCCCCTGGCGGCGGGCCCGGGCACAGCGGTAACGGTCGACCCCTGCGGGAGGGACACAGTGGAGTCTGGCGCAGCGACGCGGGGCACTGAGGCGCGCGCGAAGGGCGGACAGTCCCTGAGTAAGCGGGGGAAGGCGCGGGGCGGGACCACGACGGTGGACACGGCGTCCCTGAACCGGCTGGTGACGGCCCTGGTGGCGATGCGGGACGGCAACTTCCGCAAGCGGCTCACGGTGTCCGGCGACGGCGTGATGTCGGAGATCGCCGCGGTCTTCAACGAGGTGGCCGACCGCAATCTGCACCTGACGGGTGAGCTGGCGCGGGTGCGCCGCATGGTCGGGCGGGACGGGAAGCTCACGGAGCGGCTGGAGACGGGGCCCTCCGAGGGGTCCTGGGCGAACGCGATCGACAATTCGAACGCCCTGGTGGACGACCTGGTGCGGCCCGTGTCCGAGGTCAGCCGGGTGCTGTCCGCGGTGGCCGAGGGCGATCTGTCGCCGCGCATGGAGCTGCGGACACAGGCGCCGGACGGGTCGGGGCATCCGCTGCGCGGGGAGTTCCTCAAGGTCGCGCGGACCGTGAACAACCTGGTCGACCAGCTGTCGACGTTCACCGACGAGGTCACGCGCGTGGCCAGCGAGGTGGGCACCGAGGGCAAGCTGGGCGGTCAGGCCCAGGTGCGCGGGATGTCCGGTTCGTGGAAGGACCTGACGGATTCCGTCAACACCATGGCGGAGCGGCTGACCGCGCAGGTGCGGGACATCGCGCTGGTGACCACTGCGGTCGCGCGCGGTGATCTGTCGCGCAAGGTGACCGTGCACGTCGAGGGCGAGATGCTCGAGCTGAAGAACACCGTCAACACGATGGTGGACCAGCTCTCCGCGTTCTCCTCGGAGGTGACGCGCGTCGCGCGCGAGGTGGGCACCGAGGGCGCCCTGGGCGGGCAGGCGCAGGTGCCCGGGGTGGACGGGGTGTGGAAGGAGCTCACCGACTCCGTCAACACCATGGCCGGGAATCTCACCGCCCAGGTACGCGGGATCGCCGAGGTGACCACCGCGGTCGCCAACGGTGACCTGTCGCGGAAGGTGACGGTGCCGGCGCGTGGCGAGGTGGCGCAGCTCGCCGACACGATCAACCAGATGACCGAGACGCTGCGGATCTTCGCGGACGAGGTCACGCGGGTGGCGAACGAGGTCGGCGCCGAAGGCCGGCTGGGCGGTCAGGCGAACGTGCCGGGCGCCGCGGGCACGTGGAAGGACCTGACGGACTCCGTCAACACGGTCTTCCGGAACCTCACCACTCAGGTGCGTGACATCGCGGCGGTGACGACGGCGGTCGCCAGCGGCGACCTGTCGCAGAAGGTCACCGTCGACGTGGCCGGCGAGATGCTGGAGCTGAAGAACACCGTCAACACGATGGTCGACCAGCTGTCCGCCTTCGGCGCCGAGGTCACGCGGGTGGCGCGGGAGATCGGTGTCGAGGGCGAGCTGGGCGGCCAGGCGCAGGTGCCGGGCGCGGCGGGGACGTGGAAGGACCTGACGGACTCCGTCAACACCGCGTTCCGCAACCTCACCGGACAGGTGAGGAACATCGCCCAGGTGACGACGGCGGTCGCCAACGGCGACCTGTCGCAGAAGGTCACCGTCGACGTCTCCGGCGAGATGCTCCAGCTGAAGAACACCGTGAACACGATGGTGGACCAGCTGTCGAGCTTCGCCGACCAGGTCACGCGGATGGCGCGGGACGTGGGCACCGAGGGCCGGCTGGGCGGTCAGGCGCGCGTGGACGGCGTGTCGGGCACCTGGAAGGAGCTCACCGACTCCGTCAACTCCATGGCGTCCAATCTGACCGGCCAGGTGCGCAACATCGCCCAGGTGACGACGGCCGTCGCACGGGGTGACCTGTCGCAGAAGATCGACGTCGACGCGCGCGGGGAGATCCTCGAGCTGAAGAACACCATCAACACGATGGTGGACCAGCTGTCGTCCTTCGCCGACCAGGTCACGCGGGTGGCCCGGGAGGTGGGCACGGAGGGCCGGCTCGGCGGTCAGGCGCAGGTGCCGGGAGTGGCCGGTGTGTGTCGGGACCTGACGGACTCCGTGAACGGCATGGCGTCCAACCTCACCGGCCAGGTGCGCAACATCGCCCAGGTGGCGACGGCGGTGGCGCGCGGTGACCTGTCGCAGAAGATCACCGTGGACGCGCGCGGGGAGATCCTGGAGCTGAAGAACACCCTGAACACGATGGTGGACCAGCTGTCGTCGTTCGCCGAGGAGGTCACGCGGGTGGCCCGGGAGGTGGGCACGGAGGGCCAGCTCGGCGGTCAGGCCGAGGTGCAGGGTGTCTCCGGCACCTGGAAGGACCTCACGCAGTCGGTGAACGGCATGGCGAACAACCTGACCCTCCAGGTGCGCAACATCGCCGAGGTCACCACCGCGGTGGCCCGGGGCGACCTGTCGAAGAAGATCACCGTCGACGCCAAGGGCGAGATCCTCGAGCTCGTCACCACCGTCAACACGATGGTGGACCAGCTGTCCTCGTTCGCCGAGCAGGTGACCAGGGTGGCGCGTGAGGTGGGTACCGAGGGCATCCTCGGCGGCCAGGCCCACGTGCCCGGGGTCACGGGCATCTGGAAGGACCTGAGCGACAACGTCAACCTGATGGCCAAGAACCTCACCACCCAGGTGCGGAACATCTCCGAGGTCTCCGCCGCGGTCGCCAACGGCGATCTGACGCGGCAGGTCACCATCGAGGCGCGCGGTGAGCTGGCGCAGCTCGCCGACACCATCAACATCATGGTGCGGACGCTGAGTTCCTTCGCCGAGCAGGTCACCAAGGTGGCCCGCGAGGTGGGTACGGACGGCATCCTCGGCGGCCAGGCGCACGTACCGGGGGTGGCGGGTACCTGGAAGGACCTCACCGAGTCGGTGAACCAGATGGCGTCCAACCTGACCGGCCAGGTGCGCAACATCGCCATGGTGACCACGGCCATCGCCAAGGGTGACCTGACGAAGAAGATCGACATCGACGCGCGCGGCGAGATCCTCGAGCTGAAGACCACCATCAACACGCTGGTCGGCCAGCTGTCGTCGTTCGCCGAGGAGGTCACGCGGGTGGCCCGGGAGGTGGGCACGGAGGGCCAGCTCGGCGGGCAGGCGCGCGTGCGGGACGTCGACGGCACCTGGCGCGACCTGACCGAGTCGGTGAACGAGATGGCCGGGAACCTGACCCGGCAGGTGCGTGCCATCGCGCGGGTGGCGACCGCGGTGACCCGCGGCGACCTGAACCTGAAGATCGACGTGGACGCGTCCGGGGAGATCCAGGAACTCCAGGACAACATCAACAAGATGATCGCCAACCTGCGCGACACCACGATCGCCAACAAGGAGCAGGACTGGCTGAAGGGCAATCTGGCCCGGATCTCCGCGCTGATGCAGGGCCGCCGGGACCTGGAGGACGTGGCCTCGCTGATCATGAGCGAGCTGACGCCCGTGGTCTCCGCGCAGCACGGCGCGTTCTTCCTGTCGATGCCGCTGGTCGACGGGGAGGACGTGGGCGTCACCGAGGACGACCAGTACGAGCTGCGCATGCTCGGTTCGTACGGCTACTCGCTGGGCTCCATGCCGACGACGTTCCGGCCCGGTGAGGGGCTCATCGGGACGGCCGCGATGGAGAAGCGCACCATCCTGGTGGAGAACGCGCCCAGCGGCTATCTGAAGATCTCCTCGGGGCTCGGGGAGGCGCCGCCCGCGCAGGTGATCGTGCTTCCCGTGCTGTTCGAGGGGACCGTGCTGGGCGTGATCGAACTGGCCTCGTTCACCCCGTTCACGCACATCCAGAAGGACTTCCTCAACCAGATCGCCGAGATGATCGCGACGAGCGTCAACACCATCTCGGTGAACACCAAGACCGAGTCGCTGCTGGCCCAGTCGCAGGAGCTGACCGAGCAGCTGCGGGAGCGTTCGGCCGAGCTGGAGCAGCGGCAGAAGGCGCTCCAGGCGTCCAACGCCGAACTGGAGGAGAAGGCCGAGCTGCTGGCCCGGCAGAACCGCGACATCGAGGTGAAGAACACCGAGATCGAGGAGGCGCGGCAGGTCCTGGAGGAGCGCGCCGAGCAGCTCGCGGTGTCCATGCGCTACAAGAGCGAGTTCCTGGCCAACATGTCGCACGAGCTGCGCACGCCGCTCAACTCCCTGCTGATCCTGGCCAAGCTGCTCGCCGACAACGCCGACGCGAACCTGTCGCCGAAGCAGGTCGAGTTCGCCGAGACCATCCACGGCGCGGGGTCCGATCTGCTCCAGCTCATCAACGACATCCTCGACCTGTCGAAGGTCGAGGCGGGCAAGATGGACGTCTCCCCGACGCGCATCGCGCTCGTCCAGCTCGTGGACTACGTGGAGGCCACCTTCCGGCCGCTGACCGCGGAGAAGGGCCTGGACCTGTCCGTGCGGGTCTCCCCGGAGCTGCCGGCCACGCTGCACACCGACGAGCAGCGGCTGCTGCAGGTGCTGCGCAACCTGCTGTCCAACGCGGTGAAGTTCACCGACTCCGGATCGGTCGAGCTGGTCATCCGGCCCGCCCGGGACGACGTTCCGCAGGCCATCCGGGAGCAGCTGCTGGAGACCGGTTCGCTGACCGACCCGGACGGGGGCCTGATCGCGTTCTCGGTGAGCGACACCGGCATCGGCATCGCGGCCAGCAAAATGCGGGTGATCTTCGAGGCGTTCAAGCAGGCCGACGGCACCACCAGCCGCAAGTACGGCGGTACCGGGCTGGGGCTGTCCATCTCGCGGGAGATCGCCCAGCTGCTGGGCGGCGAGATCCACGCGCAGAGCGAGCCGGGCCGGGGCTCCACGTTCACGCTGTACCTGCCGCTGAACCCGAGCGAGCTGCCGCCGCACGGCTACCAGCAGCCCATGCCCGCGCTGGAGGCCGGTGACCTGGTGGCGTCGGCCGAGCTGCCCCCGTCGCAGGTCGAGACGCCGGCGGAGGTGAAGTCGTACCGGGACACGCAGAACGGTCCGGCCGCGCTGTTCCGGCGGCGCCGCAGGATCACCCTGGAGCAGCGGCCCGCTGCGGAGCCCGAGCAGTGGCCGGAGACGGAGCGCGAGGAGCCGGCGCCCCGGCCGTCGCGCCGCGGCATCCGCTTCGGCGGTCAGAAGGTGCTGATCGTCGACGACGACATCCGCAACGTCTTCGCGCTCACCAGCGTGCTGGAGCAGCACGGCCTGTCCGTGCTGTACGCGGAGAACGGGCGCGAGGGCATCGAGGTGCTGGAGCAGCACGACGACCTCTCGGTCGTCCTGATGGACATCATGATGCCCGAGATGGACGGGTACGCCACGACCACGGCGATCCGGCGGATGCCGCAGTTCGCCGGGCTCCCGATCATCGCGCTCACGGCGAAGGCGATGAAGGGCGACCGCGAGAAGGCCATCGAGTCGGGTGCCTCCGACTACGTGACCAAGCCGGTGGACCCCGATCACCTGCTGACGGTGATGGAGCAGTGGATGCGGGGGGAGTGAGACCGGGGTCCGGAGAGCGCGCGGAGGTGACGGGAGGCTTCGGTGTTCACGCGCTGTTGCTGACGCGGTGCGCGCGAAGTCGTGTAGAAGTACGGGATTCGGGGAACCTTCTGTTCTCCCGCCGCGTTTCTGCTATGTGCACAGTGACATCGCGGTGACAGGGTGTGGCGACAGGCGGGGTGCGGCTACGATGACCGGCACAAGGACGGGCGGCGCAAGGGAGTCGTCCCCTGGGGCGGTACCCACGGGTACGGACCCAGGTCCTGCGGACAGGGGAGGCCCCAAGCCGGGGCGAGGAGGGCGGGCCATGGTGCAGAAGGCCAAGATCCTCCTGGTCGATGACCGGCCGGAGAATCTGCTCGCGCTGGAGGCTATCCTCTCGGCGCTCGATCAGACGCTGGTGCGGGCATCGTCCGGGGAGGAAGCGCTCAAAGCGCTGCTGACGGACGACTTCGCGGTCATTCTGCTGGACGTCCAGATGCCGGGCATGGACGGTTTCGAGACCGCGGCCCACATCAAGCGGCGGGAGCGCACCCGGGACATCCCGATCATCTTCCTCACCGCGATCAACCACGGTCCGCACCACACGTTCCGGGGCTACGCGGCGGGTGCGGTCGACTACATCTCGAAGCCGTTCGACCCGTGGGTGCTGCGCGCGAAGGTCTCGGTGTTCGTCGAGCTGTACATGAAGAACTGCCAGCTGCGGGAGCAGGCGGCGCTGCTGCGGCTCCAGTTGGACGGCGGCGAGAAGGACGATGCCGAGGCAGGCGACTCGGCGGGGCTGCTCGCCGAGCTGTCGGCGCGGCTCGCGGCCGTCGAGGAGCAGGCCGAGGCGCTGACCAAGCAGCTCAACGACGAGTCGACGGACGCGGCCGCGGTGGCCACGGCGGCTCATCTGGAGCGCAAGCTCACGGGGTTGCGGCGGGCGCTGGACGCCCTGGAGCCCGGGACCGGCAGCGCGTCGTCGGTGCCGTCGCAGAACTGACGCCGGACGCAAGGGGATTGGCCGGACGCCCGGTGCCCGGGAACGGTGAGACCGCATCAACTGCGGGTCAACTTCACGCCCCAACGGAAGCGACACGAACGGGTGAAGCGTCCGTCACGCGTGTCCCGCGCCGCCTCCGAAGGTAACCTCACACCCATGGCCTCACGTCCCTCCGCAGCCAAGAAGCCGCCCGCGAAGAAGGCAGCCGCTTCCGCGAAGGCTCCGGCGAGGAAGGCCGCTGCCAGGAAACCCCCCGCGAAGAAGGCTCCCGCCAAGAGGGCGTCGGCGAAGAGGCCCGCGCCCGCGCCGGCCCCGAATCCGACCAGCGCCGTGTACCGGTTCGCGCGCGCCCTCTGGCTGGGCCTCGCGCACGCCGTCGGCGCCGTCTTCCGCGGCATAGGGCAGGGCGCCAGGAACCTCGACCCCGCGCACCGCAAGGACGGCGTCGCGCTGCTGCTGCTCGCCGTGTCCCTGATCGTCGCCGCCGGCACCTGGGCCGACCCCCAGGGTCCCGTCGGCGACCTGGTGGAGATCCTGGTCACCGGGGCCTTCGGCCGGCTCGACCTGCTGGTGCCGATCCTGGTCGCGGTCATCGCCGTACGGCTGATCCGGCACCCGGAGAAGCCGGAGGCCAACGGACGCATCGTCATCGGCCTGTCCGCGCTCGTCGTAGGCGTGCTCGGGCAGATCCACATCGGCTGCGGCTCGCCCGCGCGCGGCGAAGGCATGCAGGCGATAAGGGACGCCGGCGGCCTCATCGGCTGGGGCGCGGCCACCCCGCTGTCGTCCACCATGACCGACGTGCTCGCCGTGCCGCTGCTGGTGCTGCTCACCGTCTTCGGCCTGCTGGTCGTCACCGCCACCCCGGTCAACGCCATCCCGCAGCGGCTGCGGCAGCTCGGCGTGCGGCTCGGACTCGTCCGGGAACCGGAGCCGGAGGAGTTCGGCGGGGACGACGAGCGCTACGAGCAGCAGTGGCGCGACGCGCTGCCCGCGGACGGCCGCAGGCGGCGCCCGGCGCCCGACGAGTACGACCCCGACGGCGTCGAGCAGGAGGCGCCGACCCGGCGTCGGGGCCGCCCCCGCCGGTCCGCGGCGCCGCAGCCCGACATGAACCGGCCCATGGACGCCGTGGACGTGGCCGCCGCCGCGGCCGCCGCGCTCGACGGCGCCGTGCTGCACGGGATGCCGCCCTCGCCGGTCGTCGCCGACCTGACCCAGGGCGTGAGCACCGGCGACCGCGAGCCGACCACACCGACGCCGGTCCCGGCCGCCCGCCCGCAGCCGGAGAAGCCGAAGGCGGACAAGCCGGAGCGGCAGAAGCCGCCGGCCGGCGTCCTGGACATGACCAAGAAGCCGCCCCGCGAGCCCCGCGACCTGCCCGCCCGCGCGGAGCAGCTGCAGCTCTCCGGCGACATCACCTACTCCCTGCCCTCACTCGACCTGCTCACCCGCGGCGGCCCGGGCAAGGCGCGCAGCGCCGCCAACGACGCCATCGTCGACGCCCTGCGGAAGGTGTTCACCGAGTTCAAGGTGGACGCCGCCGTCACCGGCTTCACCCGCGGCCCGACGGTCACCCGCTACGTCGTGGAGCTCGGCCCGGCCGTGAAGGTCGAGCGGGTGACCGCGCTGACCAAGAACATCGCGTACGCCGTCGCCAGCCCGGACGTGCGGATCATCAGCCCGATCCCCGGCAAGTCCGCCGTCGGCATCGAGATCCCGAACACCGACCGGGAGATGGTCAACCTCGGTGACGTCCTGCGGCTCGCGGAGTCCGCCGAGGACGACGACCCGATGCTGGTCGCCTTCGGCAAGGACGTCGAGGGCGGCTACGTCATGGACTCGCTGGCCAAGATGCCGCACATGCTGGTCGCCGGCGCCACCGGCTCCGGAAAGTCGTCCTGCATCAACTGCCTGATCACGTCGATCATGATGCGGGCGACCCCGGAGGACGTCCGGATGATCCTGGTCGACCCCAAGCGGGTGGAGCTGACGGCGTACGAGGGCATCCCGCACCTCATCACGCCGATCATCACCAACCCCAAGCGGGCCGCCGAGGCGCTGCAGTGGGTCGTGCGCGAGATGGACCTGCGCTACGACGACCTGGCCGCCTACGGCTACCGGCACATCGACGACTTCAACCGCGCGGTGCGCGAGGGCAAGGCCAAGCCGCCCGAGGGCAGCGAGCGCGAACTCCACCCGTACCCGTACCTGCTGGTGATCGTCGACGAGCTGGCCGACCTGATGATGGTCGCCCCGCGCGACGTCGAGGACGCCATCGTGCGGATCACGCAGCTCGCGCGGGCGGCCGGAATCCATCTGGTGCTCGCGACCCAGCGGCCGTCGGTCGACGTCGTCACCGGTCTGATCAAGGCCAATGTGCCGTCCCGGCTGGCGTTCGCCACCTCCTCGCTCGCGGACTCGCGCGTCATCCTGGACCAGCCCGGCGCCGAGAAGCTGATCGGCAAGGGCGACGGCCTGTTCCTGCCGATGGGCGCGAACAAGCCGACGCGTATGCAGGGCGCGTTCGTGACCGAGGAGGAGGTCGCGGCCGTCGTCCAGCACTGCAAGGACCAGATGGCGCCCGTCTTCCGGGACGACGTCACCGTCGGGTCCAAGCAGAAGAAGGAGATCGACGAGGACATCGGCGACGACCTCGACCTGCTGTGCCAGGCGGCCGAGCTGGTCGTCTCCACCCAGTTCGGGTCGACGTCCATGCTCCAGCGCAAGCTGCGCGTCGGCTTCGCCAAGGCGGGCCGGCTGATGGACCTGATGGAGTCCCGGAACATCGTCGGACCGAGCGAGGGTTCGAAGGCTCGTGACGTTCTTGTGAAGCCTGACGAACTGGATGGCGTGCTCGCCCTGATCCGGGGGGAGTCTGAAGGGTAGGCGTACGGGAGGCGGCCGGCGTCCCGGTTCACCCGGGTGGCCGATCGTGACCCAGCCGTGAGGGATCATTGAGCAACCGTTTCCCGCCGGCGTACGTCAAGTTCAGGGAAGCACCACAACGCAGGTCCACCACCGGGATGTCGGGCCATTCCGATGGCGTACAAAGTCCGACCGCCCGGTTGCCCCACCCTCTTGTACCCCTCCTAGACTGAATCTCCAGCACAGGCGGCTACACGCTCGAAAGGCGCCCCCGTGTCCATCGGCAACTCCCCTGAAGACGAGCGTCCGTTCGAAGACGTTTCCGACGATTCCCGGCCCTCCGTCGGCCGGGCGCTGCAGCAGGCGCGCATCGCCGCCGGGCTCTCCGTCGGCGATGTCAGTACCGCCACCCGGGTCCGTATCGCCATCGTGCACGCCATCGAGGCGGACGACTTCGCCCCCTGCGGCGGAGACGTCTACGCACGCGGGCACATCCGGACCCTGGCCAAGGCCGTGCACCTCGACCCGGCCCCGCTGATCGCCCAGTACGACGCCGAGCACGGCGGACGTCCGGCGCCGACCCCCGCCGCCCCGCTGTTCGAGGCGGAACGCATCCGTCCGGAGCGGCGCGGTCCCAACTGGACCGCCGCCATGGTCGCCGCCATCGTCGTCGTGATCGGCTTCGTCGGCTTCACGATGGTCAAGGGCGGGGA